>MDTE01112325.1_pt1 | contig 12725 bp, 12 predicted proteins | sample 811231 | NCBI WGS metagenome assembly MDTE01 (sample SAMN05326651, study PRJNA326480) | marine metagenome | isolation source: seawater | place: Indian Ocean: Red Sea | collected 2010
AAATTTTAGAAAATCATAAAGTGAAAATAGTTAGTCATTCTCTTAAAGACTACGAATACTCAAAAGAATTATATCCAAACTTAGAAAATTATTTTTTTAAAGATTGGACACAATACTTACCGATTTATATTAATGCTTATGCTGGTTTATTTAATCGTATACATTCTTCTATGATAAACACTAGCTCGTTAAATCCATCTGTGTGCCTAAACACAGATAGTAGAAAAAATATGTTAGAAATTTTAAAAATACCTACATATAATTCTCATAATTTTGATTGGAATGAAGTTTATGATTCCTTTGAAGAAAACATTCAAAAAAAAGAAAAAATTATTGAAGAACTTTTAGTAATAAAAAATAATCAGAAAAAAGATTATTTGAGATTATTACAACCTTATATCAAATAAATTGTAATTTTTATTTAAAAATTGTGTATAACGCTTCCTTTAAGAATTTAATTTTTTTATCTAATTTAGCAAACTTAAAATAAATAATTATTGAAATTAAATTGCTAATGTCTAACTTTTTGTTTCTTGGAACTAAGTGATAGGAATTAGATGAAATTTTTCTATAATTCCGGTGGTAAAATTCTGACACTTTTGAGTCTGTGCCTTTTATGCTCCAAGGTTTAATTTTTCCTGAAAAATGTAAAAATATAACATCGTCCATTATTTCTTTATATTTTTCTTTAAAAAAAATATTTGTTGATGTACTGTAATTTAAATTTTTTGAAATTTTTACATATTTACCATCAAAATATGAATTCATAACATCTTGATCCCAAAATTTTATTGAGGTTCTTATAGTCTCCATATGTTTAATTAGTTCTTTCCCGATTTTATTTTGATTCCAGTGTTCAAAATCTATAATTAAAACACCTGCATTGAAATAGCTTGATTTAATTGATAATCTCTTAAATTCATCAACATCATCCGAATATGGATGCTCCTCAACAGCACAAATAGTAAATTTAGAAGTTTTAAACTTACTAATTGTTTCTTTTAAGGCTGGAATTGGATTGTTTATGGCCACGATATCAGTGTCAAGATATATCAAATATTTAAAGTCTTGAAAATAATCAGAAATAAAAAATCTGAAATAAGTAGCTATTGATACATGACCAACCTCAATGTTTGGAAAATTTAAACTGTTATCTTTAAATTCATAAACTTGTAAGTTATTTAAATGACGATGATTTAAAATTTTGTCACTAAAATCTAATTCTTGCTTAGTATAAATTATGAGTATATTAATTTTTTCATCAACACTATCCAAAAGTGAAATTATAGATGTTTCTGCTTGTTTTATATAATTTTCATCAAAACAATAAACAAAATTTAATATTTCATTCACTTAAAAATTACTCTTTTAGTGTTCACTACTTTGTTGTGTGAGCCATGGATATATTTTAATTTTTTAAATCTAGCAACTTCTTTTCTATCTGCATAAATATTTAAGAAGCAACCTAAAATTGGTAAATCACCCCATCTGTTTATTATTTGGTCATTAGATTTAACAATACTTTTTAAATTTTTATTTAGTTCGTCTTGGAGCCAAAAATCTACCTTGGAAGCATAAACGTTTGTGTAAGGAAACTTATGGTTGTAAAATTTTTGTTCATTTAATCCAGTTTTTTTACTAATAGCCCCTGGCAAAGTTTTGTTTGTATAAGTATGTGTCTCTGAGACGAAACTTCCAGTTTTGAAAACAATATTGCTACTTTTCATGGTTTCAAAAAAAGAATTATCAATATTTTTAATTACAATGTCTTCATCAACTCTCAAAATATAATCAAAATCTTTTACAAAATCCCAAATAAATAGTGAGTTAAATCTGCACATTAGCCTGTATCCAATATTGAACCTGTCTAAGTCTTGTATGGAATCAAGTAATAATTCATCTTTAAGTTTAAATAGATTTGAAACATTAATAAATTCTATTTTTGAAGGAGAATTTTCTTGTACATAATCTCTATCACTTTTTATAAAATTGTCTTCGTGGAAAAGGATAAGTGGATAATTTGATTTTTTGTTAAAGGTTTCATCAATAGATATATTTCTTTGTATTAAATCGTTGTAACTTTCTAAATTTCCCAAATACCCTCTCACTAGACCAACTATTGCGCCGTTCATAATTACTTAATACTCTTCATAACTCTTGACTTCACGAATCTCAGAATTAAAGCTTTTGTTTATCTCATCTTTTATTTGAAATCTTTTATCATTCGTTATATAAACTGATCGAGCTAAATCAACAAACTTGTCTCCAAAATCTTTATTTTTCTCGAACTCGCGAATTTTGTCTTCAATTTCCCATAGTTTGATATTGGTCTCGAAAAGCTTTTGTTTTAATTCCTGAAATTTTTTAGATTTTAATAAATTTAACGATTCAAGTTTAAAGATTAAAAATTCTTTTTCATTTTTAACATAAGATAATTTGTTTTGATCATTAATTTTTAATAACTTAATTTCAAGTATTGTGAGTTTATCTACAACTTCGCCTATAGATACATTTACTTCAATGTCCATAGTCAATATTTTCCCAATCTTTTTTTAAATATGTAATAGAATTTCTGTTTGTATGGTAATACAGAGTTGCATCAGTATCAATTCTCTCAACAAGGTGAATAAAGCTGCTATCAACACAATGTATTTCTTTAGCTGTTTTTATCATATCAATATATAAAAAGATATTATTAAAAATATCTGATTCTTTCTCAACATAAATTGCATCTAAGTCTTTACTAATATTTAGTGCGTATGGAACATTGTCTGATTGACTATGAACAAGTTGAAAATCTTTTTTTACACCATAATGTTCAAATAAATGCTTTTTGAGCATTAAAGATTTCTCATTGTCTTTAGGTACAAAAAATTTACTAAATGAAATATTATAATCAAGTCCTAATTGTTTATAAAAATCAATATTAAAAGGACCTTTTTTTCGAAACTCGAAACCAATTTTTAGAATTGGAAGATTCCGTTGAGCTGCATAATTTTTTATCGTAGACAAACTCTCTTCTTTGAGTGAATATATTTCTACTCGTTGATTTAAAGAATATAAGTAATCTGCCTGGTCTTTATATCTATCATGAACAACTAGATAAACCTTATCAAATTTTTCTGAAATGTAGTTTACTAAACCATTGCATACAATTATGTCTCCTAATCCTAAGTGATGATAAACGACTACTTGTTTGTATTTAGTGAGCTTTTTAAAATTTTTAAATATCATTTGGTTGACTTCGTAAATTTTATATCTAAACGCATAAAAAAAGTTTTAGACGTTTTCAATATTTTTTTCAGAATTTTACTTATATTCTTTTTAAACAAATTGATTTTTAAATCTACTTCTTCAATTTCTAAAATTGTAGTTTCACTAGATTTTATTAAATTATATTTAATTAAATTTATCCACTCTTCTAATTTTAAAAATTGTTGTTCATTTTTATTAATATTTAAGTCTTCAGGCTTTAATTGTGATAAATCTGAAAACCTACTTAAAACCACTGCGGGAATTTTATTAAAGTAACCTAATTTATGTTTTGAGAATATTATAGGAATTGAGTTTGAGTATAAAGCTTCCCAAATCCTATGAGTATCAATACCATTTCCAGAGGGGCATAATATGTATTTATATTTTGACAAGTCTTCACTGTACTGCTTGATACTAAGGTTTGATTTAAGTGGTGTAAAGATGGGGTTTTTTGATATTTCTTTTAATATTTTTTTTCTAAAAAAATAATTAGTATTTGGATTGAAATTTACGTAAATTTTATTTTTTTCTTTAGTTTGATTTAAAAGTTTATGATTTATAAAATTTTCTTCTTTAAGATTTTTTGACGAATAATCATTGGCTATTCCTAAGGGTATGGATATTAAATTTTTATCTTCTTTTAATAAATTTGCTGCGTACCAATATGAAATACATTCAGGTTTTTTTGAGTATATCTTTTTATTAATTTTTAAATCTGACTGCGATGTTATAAGTTTTAAGTTCTTTAAATTCTTGACATTTTTTAAATATTTAAATAGCAATTCAATATAATCGGCTTTGCAAAATATAATATCGTTTTCTTTTAAATATAATTTCGTTCTCAAGTAACAAACATAATTTTCTCTTTTATCAACTATATAGATGTTATCTTGATTCATTTCTTCAAATTGGCTTTGCGTGACCTCTTCACTGAATATGTGATCAGAAATTTTTGCAAAATTATATGAATTAATTAAATTGCTATTCATTATTAAAAAAATTAAAGAATCGGTTTTTATTTGATTTCATAAATTACATAAAGATTTACTTGGCTATTTCTATTGTAATTCAAAAATTAATACTATTTGTCTAATTTTTATCAGAGGTACTTTGTTTTTTAATGAATCAATCAATTACTTAATCCTAGAAAATTTCTTATAATTGTTAAGCTATGCAGACTGTTTGCAAAAATCTTAATTAATATATCAATGATTCTATATTTGTAAAAATAAAATTTTTTGATTTTATTTCTTTGTTTTTTAATATATTTTCAATCTCTTCTATTTTCATATCTTGAATTTCAAAAGGGTAAATTAACTTATAATTGTTAGATATTAAATAATGAAACATTTCAATGTTATTTTTTAGGTTTTTATCTGCCATTTCAACCATAATGCAAACATTTTCATTTTTGAAAAATTCTGTTTTGTTGTTTATTACATACTTTTCGGAACCCTCAATGTCTAATTTAAGAATAAAATTATTATTGTTTTCTAAGTAATCTTTCAAATAATTTAAAAAATATTTAAATGTTATTGTTTCGACTTCTAACACTTCATTTTTAAAATTATTTTCGTGTAGTATCGAGCCCTTTCCATGAACCTTAGAGTTAGAAATAATTGGTATAAAAAAATTACTTATGCCATTTCTATCCGAAATAGCTTTGTTTATTAATTTAAAATTTTTATTTTTTTTGTTGTTTTTAATTAAGTATTCTGATTTGTAAAAATTTGGTTCTATCGCATATGTAAATTTTGCATTTCTGGTCATTAATTTTGTATAAACACCATTGTTGGCACCAAAATCTATTCCAATAAATTCATTATTTACACAAATATTCTTTAAATAGAGAAACTCTAATTTTTCCCAGCCAAAATATTGCTGAGCAAAATATCTTAAAAAATATGATGTACGGGGTAAGCTATTTAATGAATTTGAAATCAATAATCTGAAATTAATAATTTTCCTTATTTGTTATTTTTATAGTAATTTATTTAAATTTTAAATAATATCTTTATTATTAACTAAGAATTGAAAATGAATAAAAAATTAAATTTAAATAACTTTTTACTCATATCATTAATATTTTTCATTTTTAATACGTTCTACTTTTCTTTTTTTACACCTCCTTCAAATATAATTTTTTATGATATTGATACAAGAATGATGTCAGATGAAATTATTCAAATAATGCAACCAAGCTCAATATATGACTTTATTTATGACTCAATCTATGGTGGAAAAATAATTTGGGGAAGATTTTTTCATGCTATATATGCGTTGATTATTTTTTTTATAAAACCATTAGTTTCATATTTTTTTACTGTTCCTCAAATTATAATTTTTATAAATTACAACCTTCTTTTCTTTAGTCTTTTAATATTTAATAGGGTATTTTTAAAAAATCAATATCTTAAATTACTCACTCTAATTTTGATGCTTACTTTTGAGATAAGTTCAATAACCTTATTAAAAACTACTTCACTAGAAATATTTCTAATAGCCTTGGCAATATATTACTTTGAAAATTTTTCCAATAAAAATGTAAACAATCTTAAAAAAACTGGCTTTATACTAGGAATTCTTTTTGGAATTAAATTTACAAATGCACCGTATATAGCTACATTTATCATTTTTTTATTGAGCAAAAAGCAAATTAAAAAAAATATTAGTATTTACATTTTTTCTTTATTTGGGTTTATATTTGGACAACCTTCAATATTAATTCCTCAAACTTTCAAAGTATATGTTGAAGATGTCGTGTCCCATCTGAGATATGATGAAGGTTACTTTGTATCAAATTTTGATTGGTTCAAAATAATATATGATAATTTTGGTAAAACATTTATTTTTCTAATAATTATTTTGGTACTCAAGGTCTTATACATAAATAAGCCTGGTTTAAAATTAAATGAAAATATATTTATTTTAGCTGCAACGATTCAATTGCTTGCATACTTATTTAGTGATGGGCTTATAAGAGCCCATTACACAAAAATGCCAATAATCATACTATTGTATTATTGTTTTTCTTTGGTGGAAAAATATTCAAATCCAATATTGCTTGCTTTATTAATATTTTTTACAGTAATATTTACAGTTAACTCTAACTTAGAACAGCGCTATGAAATAAGTGTATTTAATTCTGGAAGTATTGAATTAGTTGATGTTGAATACAACTCTTTAGATCAAGTGCAAAGTATGAATCAAACTCTAGCGTTTGTAAAAGAGTATTCGAAAAACGAAAATATTCCATTAATTTGGTGGGAAATTAGTTCAAAGTATTATCACCCATATTCCCAATTTCATTGGACTTCGTCAGAAGATCCGAAAAATTCTAATTTTTATATTAAAGAAATGTTTGAAAGACCAGAAGGTTTTGCTTTTGGAAAATGCAGTGATTACGGGGGTTTAGCAGTTTTTATTATGGATAAAGATACTGGACATATTTCACAACAACTAGAAAAAAAGCAATTTGAGTTTTTAAAACAATTCAAAATCTTAAACACTCCAGAAGATTTAAATTATGGTGTTTTTGCTAAAAAAAATAATGGCATACCAGATGACTGTTAGTTTAATATATGAAAAATTTAGATCTTTCTTTTACTGCTAAAAATTTTTATTAATTGGAGGTTAAAAATGGAATATAGAAGAGTGATAACAAATATATATCCATAATTTAATTTGTAATATATATCAGCTCTAGATTGTAATAGGTTTAAATTTTCATTACTAGATAATTTCAAAGGTAAAATTGTCATTATTTTTTCAAATTCGATTAACCCAAAAATATTAATTGAATATATGGTCTTAACTAAAATAGATAATATATTGTTTAGATCAAATAGCTGATTAAATAAATTTATTGAATAATTATATTGAGAATATTTTAATTTAGTTCCCCACAGTGATATGCCTTCGAACATGGTCAGGGTTGAAGAAGAATATAAATAAATGTAATGAGTGTAACTGCTCACAATAAGAATTAAAATTGTGAATTTTTGATACTTGAATTCTGGCACTTGAGAAATCTGGAGGGCAAAGTATGGTAACAATCCAATTAGAAGACGTTGTCCGTAAGATGATTCAATACCAGCCCAAACAATAACTACTATAAAAAAACCTAAAACATATAAAATTGAAAATAATAAAAAAATTATCCCATTTTTCCTCATTAAATAGGTGTTATAAAAAAATGCAATCAAACCTAAAAGTATTAATGGTGTTGTGAATAAAACACCGCCAGAAGGAGAAAATAGTAAATTTGGAAATAAAAAAACATTATTAAAAATACTGAGAATACTTAATTCATTTAAGACAATAGATGTGGTATTTCTTTGGAATATATCAAAAAATAATGTGGGTGAAGAATACAAATTAATAGAGATAAAATAGTGCAAGTATAATAACGAAAAAACAAAAACTACATAGACACTTTTTAGCTCAATGGCATTTCGCATTTTTTTAAAATAGATTGGAATTAAACATAGTGAAATAATGAAAGTTGAAGGCCTTGTTATAGACATCATAAAGAAAACTGAGGCAATGAAATACATATCTCTTGTTGACAGTAAATCTTTCCTTTCAAATAAATATATTAAGCAACACGAAAGTAAGAACTCAGTAGAGTGAGACATTAAAAATCTCGTAAAAGAATAGTGCACCAGTGTTGACAAAAATGTCAAAAATAGGATAGGAAATTTATTTTTATCAATTTTTTTAATTAAAAAAAGTTTATTTAGTAAAACAAAACCAAAAAAGGTTTGAATTAATGATGACCCAAAAAAACCAACATAAGCAAAAGAACCTATCGGCATTAATCTATCGATGTCATTTCCAATAAATTTATCAATATAGTTAAAAACTAAAACAAAAATAGATGCAATATAACCAGACCCTGGATTGTGCAAAGGTGCTTTTGTGTTCTTGTCAAATGTGTTTGAAGCAAAGTTATGATCATTTACATAATTTATATCAAAATCAAACGCAATAGTTGAAGCATGAAGCCAGTATGACAAGTCATCTCCTGATGTGCCTAAATTAGAAATATCAAAAAGCCAGACAGGTTTTAATAAAAGAGACAAAAATAAGAATAAAAATAACTTTGAACGAAAAGTTTCCAACTTCATTGCTTTTTATTTCTTTGAGTAATAAGTTTTTTCATTTCCAAAATAATTTTATATTAATAATTAAAAAAATAAATTTTAGAAATACATAACTTTGTAAAAATTAAGATGGTAAAAAATTTATCGGAAAATGAGACAAAAATGTCTGGTAGTTGAAAAAATATGTTGCAAATAATATAAAAATTACAAAGTAATATTTTTTAAAATTAGAATTTTTTAACTTTTCAAGTGAGATAGCTGCACAAAACACTAGAAGGTGAAACATTTGAATTATGTATGTTGCTTTTATTGTGTCGCCAGTTGTGGTTGGAAATGAAATAACAAAAATTAAATACCCTATCAAGCTAAATAATACAGATAGCTTTATGTAGTTGATTAAAAAGCTTTCTTTATGGGTTTTGATTGTTTGTATAAAGAAAAACAAAATAATAAAGGTGCTAAGAACAGAAATTAAATTAACATTTCCAAAGTAATTTCCTATTGTGGCTTGCTGTCTTCCTATTTGTAAAAACTTAGAAGTAAAAGAAAAATAGCCCCAATAGTCGCCCCATAGGTCTGAATAAAGAATTGATAAAAATTGATTATCTAAATTGGGCCTGATTGGATTACTAAAAACGTAGGTTAATTGATTGAAATCTGGTAAGTAAAAGGATAATGGTAAGTTAAAAATAGAAAAATTTGGTTTGTTCATATTAAATGCTGCAAAAGACCCATATCTTATGTATAAGCTAAAGTAAAACCAGCTTGATAAAATGAAACCTATAAATGATGAAAATAACCAAGTTTTAAAATAATCATTAATTGATTGTATTTTTGGCCAAATAAGCAGAAACATAATTGCAGGAAAAAGAAATATGGCCCACTGCCTTGATAAAGTTAAGCATGCAATAACTACTCCAAAAATTAATGAGTATTTAAGGCTAAAAACAAATTTTTGTTTTTCATGTTTCAATATGAAGTATAAGAAAATACTCAAAAAAAATAAAATATACGGCTCGCCTCTAATCATTGAAATGGTTCGATAATTAACAGCTAATAATGAGATTAAAATTAAATAACTTAAATTAAAAATGTTTTTTGAATCATTTAACATTTTTAAAGTTTTCAAATTAATAAAAATTGTAAATAAATACATTAAAGATTGGATTACCTGAGTAAACGTACCATATATAGGTCTACAATCTTTTAGAAAATCTGCACTCTTGATTGTGTTTCTACATATCACTTGTCCCACTGCTGGAACAATATAGCCAAGTGGAGGGTTAAAAAATTCTCTTGAATCAACTTCATCAGGTAGGTTTAGGGATTTTGGCATATACCTAGATATGTGGTCTACATATGCAAAATGTGCTTCTGCATCATAGCCTAACATTGGTGTGTAATGAAAAATATTATAAACCAGTATGAAGAGTGTTGAGGTAATTAAGATAGCGATTAAAAACTTATCTATTTTTTGGAATATTGCCATAATTTTAAAGTTATAGACTTATTTTGTAATCAAAAAAATCATCAGAATTTGGCTTGTCAAGAGGGTGGGGTAAAGATATAACTTTTTTTCCAGGACTGTGTCTAGAGAAAGTCATTTCAATAACTTTCGGAGTATAATCTTCTGACAATCCACCTATATTATTAATATGAGTATGAACTAATGTTAGTTGTAAATTCTCGACAAATTTTTTAACTTTGTCCTTATTTTTATCAAAATCATGAAATTCTATCACTAAACCCGCCATTATTGTTTGATGATCAATTAAGTCTGATAATAATTCATACTCCCCACCTTCTATGTCAATTTGAAAATAAGCTTGTTTATAGTTGTTGGAAATTACAAACTGTTCAATAACCTCATTAAGAGAGAGGCTGTGTTCTTCATTGCCTATAAACTTTTTAATGAATCTTCTGTAACCATTATTAATATTTTTTGATCGAAAATTTTTATAAAAAAAATAAAATTTAATAGGTTTTACAAAATGTTCAAAGGATTCAAGAAAATAATCTAATTTTCTGTGTTTTACAATATTAGAAATTCTAAATTTTATTTTTCTTAATTGATTTAGAAAGCCTGCTGAACCATCAAAAGCTACAATTGGTACTTTTTTAATTTTTAAAAAGTTTTTTTCAAAATCAAAAGTAATTCCAACTCCAAAAGATATAAGAATGTCAGAGGAAATTATTGATTTTCTATCTACTAAATAACTACCATCATTACCGTACCCTATCCTAACTAAGGAATTACACTGATAAGGTATTGCAAAATCTGGAATTTTTATGTTCACAGAATAATCCTATCACCGGAAAAGGAGTTCGTTCTAGTTTTAAATTTATATATTTAATAATTTCTTTATTTGATAGAAAGTCTTATTCGATTAAAAATGTAATCAAAGTATTAGGTATTCTTTATAAATCTAATAAGCAATTTATAGTCTTTAATCATATTTTCAGAATTAAATTACTGTATTATATTTTTTATATTGAAAAAACTAAAAAAACTTAATTACCAGTCTGGGTATGAAAAGTATCTTTATACGGGTATTGCTGGATTGTTGATGAAAAGAAATCATGTTAATCTTTCTTCAGGTCTTTCAAAAAATCTAAATAATAGAATTCTTGAAATAGGTGGCGGTGCTAGCCCACACTTTAATTTTATTGATTTAGAAAATGTAAAAGAATACTGGATTAGTGATAATAAATATTTATTAAAAGAATCTTATTTTAAAAATGACGAAAAGCTTAGTTTTGAAATTTATAATCATAATGCTGAGTTTGATCCAGACTATTCAATATTTTTTGAAAAAAATATCAGATTTAATAGAATAATTGCTTCTCATGTATGGGAGCATTTACCCGATCCTGAAAAAATATTTTTAAACTGGATTAATTTACTTGATGAGGATGGTCGATTAGATATAGCAATACCTTGTGATCCAGGAATTCTTTTTAGAATAGGTCAATTAGTTGGTAGAAAAAAAGCTATGAAAAATTATAATATGTCTTTTAAAGAAATTGAATTAATGCTATCTAGAGAACATATAAATTCCTGTCAAAATCTACTAAAAATTGCTAAATTTTATACGGATTCTAAATATTCATATTTTCCATTTAAAATTCCATTGGTAAATTTAAATTTATTTATTTTTATAAGAATTTACAAAAAAAAATTTTAATCATGAGATTGCTTGAGCGAATCTGCCGAGTCTAATCGTCAAACTATTGTTTTATTTTATTCAATATAATTTTTTCCCCATTTCTGATGAACTATAAATACCATAAAGAAAATTAAATAAAGACGAGTGAAATGAATGAACAGTTATATGTAATGTTTTTTTATTTTAATATTTTATTAATTTCTTGATTCGAGACGATACTTTCCGTGATATTCCGAAAAAATAGTATTCAAAAAATTTATAGCTTCTTCAGGATTCATTTCTAAAAGAATATCGACATCATTGTTATAAGAAAACTTTTCTTTTCTATCTGATTTATTTACATATCCATATTCATAGAATTCTGTAAGGTTAAGGTCTTGAGTGTTAACATTCAGATTATTTAAGATAAAAATAGCATTGTTATACATAACTGTATAAAGTTTATAGTCAAATTTAGTAAGCTCTTCATTTGCAGCTTGTAATGAACATCCAAAAAAATGGTCACCTTTCCAGTAATGATTTTCATCATAATTAACCGTAAAGTAAAGTGGCGGAGGGATTTTTTCATTTATTTCCATAGAAACTATTTTTGGTTTAAACGATTGTAAGAGATTTTTAATCACAAAAAGATCATAGGAGTCTATATCTAAATTTAAAATATCAAAATTTTTAGGTACATAAAATTCATTTAATATATCTATAACGTTTAATGGAGTTACTTTTGTTTTAGACAAATGAGCATTGTGAAAATTCTTGTAAATATATTGCATTTTTTTAAATTCTTTATCATCTAATTCAATGGAAAGTCCAGAAAAATTATTACTTTTTGCAAATGGAAAAGTAGATGAAGAAGACCATCCATCAGCAGCTCCTATATCAACATAGTATCCATTGCTTATATTCAATTCTGCACATATTTCTAAAAGTTTTTTTGCTTCACCATGACCTTGAACATCGAGGTCAAAAGTTTTGGTTTTAATTTTGAAATATCTTAACTCAACCCAAAAAGGAACAGAATTTCTGATCTTTATTCTTATTATCTCTGGAACATATTTTCTATACCAATACTTTATTTGTTTTCCAATGTTCATCATCATTCGTGGCCAGAGGCAGAATCGAACTGCCGACCCCTTGTTTTTCAGACAAGTGCTCTACCGACTGAGCTATCTGGCCAAATGGCGGGGACGACGGGATTCGA
>MDTE01198488.1_pt1 | contig 12724 bp, 8 predicted proteins | sample 811231 | NCBI WGS metagenome assembly MDTE01 (sample SAMN05326651, study PRJNA326480) | marine metagenome | isolation source: seawater | place: Indian Ocean: Red Sea | collected 2010
AAAGTAGATTTCGGTGTCGACCAGAATAGGTGATGAGACATGGGGAACTCCTTTTGAGAACTCCCATTTTACTTCACTGCTTTCCAATCGGCCCTTGCCGGGCCGAACTGCATAAATGCAAAAATGATCTTGTCGAATAGACCCTACGACATAGAAAAGATTATTACCGTAAGAGGGGCGACCAACTATCGAAAAACCGTTATATGGCATCCACCAGATTTCCTTGCCGTTATTAACATTATAAGAAGCAACATGATCTGCACCTGAACAAACCAATTGAGTTATTCCATCTACTGATTGAATTAAAGGGGTGGAGTAGGACATTTTTGCGATGGCTCGTTTTTTTGCTGCAGCTTCCAAATGAGATCGTTCTTGTTTCCATCTGACTTTGCCTGTTTGTTTTTCCAGAGCGACTAGGAATTGAAAATCAATTCCGTCGCATGTCAGGATTAATAGGTCATCATAAAGTATTGGTGAACTGGCTCCTCCCTGAATTACGTTGTAACGAAAATCTGTATTTTTCCATATTATTTTACCTTCCTTGTTTAGGCAGGCTGTTCCTCGAGGTCCAAAATGTACAAAAACATGTTCCTCATCTAAAACCGGAGTTGGAGACGCGTATCCGTTTAGTCGGTGTCTTGGCCCTGCGTCATCAGTCGATATTACTTTAATATTATGAATGAGTTTTCCGTCGGTTTTATTGAGGCATATTGCTCGTAATGTTTTACCGTCGTTTTCAGAGCTAGTCATCCATATCTGGTCATTCAATATTACGGGTGATGAAAAGCCTTCTCCTGGAACTGGCATTTTCCATTTAACATTTTTTCCTTCACCCCACTCAATGGGGATATTTTTTGCATTTGAATGTCCCTGCCCATCTGGCCCTCGGAATTGTGGCCAATCTGCCTTAAATGAATGTGGGAACAAGGCTAGGAAGGTTAGGATAGAAGAAATTTTTTTCATGATTAACGCGTTGAGACTGAAGCTAATCATCTCGTTGACAGTTTTCAATGTTTAGGTCAGCTTGCCGCAAAAGATTATCTAGATTTTTTTGGATTTATTTTAGTAATGAAAATACCTTCAAGGAACGCTTTTACATTGATTGAGCTACTGGTGGTCATTGCGATAATTGCCATTCTTGCGAGTTTGATTTTGCCAGCACTATCGAAGGCAAAGAGTAAAGCTGAGAACAGTATGTGTGCTAGTAATATGCATCAGTGGGGAATTGCCATTAGGATGTATGCTAATGATAACGAGGGTTATTTTCCGAATATGGGTAGGGATCATATTCGAAATAGTGCTGATTTTGAGTGGGTTTCTGGATCTATGCTCAAAAATTTCTTTCCTCATTATCTTTTAAAGCTGAATAAGGATTCTCATACAAGAAGAGAGAATCTTCTTTTTTGTCCAACTGACAAATTTCATCGTTTTGTTCATGCTGATAATTTCCAGACAGCTGTGAGTGGAGGGCTAATTGGTTATAAGACAATATTTAGTAATGACCTAACTGTGGCTCAGGGAAGCAACAATTATAGAGTTAATCCGGATTTTCCCAATGTTACAGAATGGGTTTTAAGGGAAAAAATGGACGGCCGCTTTCGCTCTGGGCCGATTTTCATGGATAATTTACAAAGTGTTGGAAACTCTTGGTTTGCCTCAGGCAATATTCCTTATGGAAGCCACGCCGGGCCGAACGGCATCTTTGAGGGTGGTAATTTCCTTTTTGAGGATGGGCATGTTCGTTGGTACAAGGGCTACAATGATGGGAAAAAAAATAAAGGTCAAATTGCTCTAGCTGCCACCCAAGGGGGATGGCGGATTTATTTTGGACTATATGATTTGCAGTAAATGGCGAGTTCAGAAGTGAGTTTAGGCACTTCTTCCTAGCATGCGATCAAGTGAGTCTGAAGTTTGATAAATCAGTGCTTCAGGATAGTGCGGATATGGGTGAAAATACTCGAAGGTTAGGTAGCCATTGTATTTAATTTCATTAAAAGCTTCCATAACTGCTGGCCAGTTGGTTGTTCCGTCTAGTAGCGGTCGAAATGATTCCAGTGAGTGATCTGTTCCCTTCTTGGTGAATTCCTTCAAATGTACATTTCGAATTCGGTTGCCCAGTATGCGGATCCAATGTTCAGGGAACTGAAATAACATAATATTTCCTGTGTCAAAATGTACGTGTACATGTTCGCTTCCGAAACCGTCGACAAACCGTATCATCTCATCCGGTGATAGCAGGTATCCGTTGAAGAAAATATTTTCCATATTGAGATGTACCTTTAGCTTTTCGGCCTTAGGTAGAAGTTTTCCGATTGCCTCCTTTGCGCGTTGATCGCAAATATCATTGGGAGTTGGTTCATGGTCCTCCCGCCATGGCATATGCACTGCGCCAGGAACGACAAGTAGATTTTCAGTGCCTAAATGATGTGCGGCTTCTGTCATTAATCCTGCTAGTTCCATTCCACGCCTGCGTTCGATGGGATTATTGCTTGTCAACGGATAAGGCCAAAATAGGAACGAGCATAACCCACTAATTGCGATACCTATTTCCTCAGCCATCTTGCGAATTGCTTGGAAGTCTTTTGGACCTGATTTTGGTGACAAGTCGCTTTCCAGATCGTAATTCAGTTCAATTCCGTCAAATCCGGCGTCTTTAGCCAACTGTAGACATTCCCGAAGGTTCATTCTATCAGGGTAAGGAAACGCCCATAGGTTGATGGATTTTTTCATCTTGAAACGCTTGGGAGATGATTTGCGTGGATCTGATTTTGCCTCCCGGGCGGTTGTATGGCTTGTTCCTGCTACGGCCAATCCAGTGGCTCCGATTGCCATCTTGAATGCAGAACGTCTGGAAAATGATTTCCCTGATTCTTCAGGATTACCCCAAGGGGCAACTAGTTTTGGGATCGACTCGTTTTCAGTTTTCATAATATTTTTTAGTAAAATGTGACTAATTCTTGGCACTACTATTTTTTCAGTGTCAAGAGGTAGGCCATAACATCGGCTAATTCTTGATCGTTAAGAAGAAGGTTCATCGGAGGCATAGGGCTTGCACCCAGCTTGTCGTATCCCTCCGCAAGCGTGGCGGTTGGATTGACTAAACTCTCATATAGATAGGGCCGATCTTTTCGGTCTGCGATCCCATCTAATGCTGGCCCAATCACGCCACCTTCGTTGCCTATCTTGTGACATCGAATGCATGAGGCTACTGCATGTTTATGGAAAATTTCTTTCCCTCGATCAGCCAGTCCTTGTATTTCTTTTTGTTGATCGGATTTTTTGTATATTGGTTTGACTTCCTGTAAAGATAGATCGTCATACCATGCTGTCCCCTTTGCTTGTCCCCAGCCTCCAAAAAGACAATTAACAGTAAGTTTGCCAGTTTGTGTGCTTTCAAAGATGAGTTCTATTTTTTTCCAATTATTGTTTCCCTTAAGGGCCTTAGTTTTTCCTTTGTGCTGCAGCTCGTGAATATTAAGCAGAGCACCATGTCCTCCATTGACACCTTCAGTCTTTATCCATGCACTTAGTGCGTAGGTGCTGCCTGATTTTAGTTCAACGCTGGAATAAATACTTGTGTCATGCCCACTGCCAGATCGAATTTTTATCGATGCTTTACCACTCTTGACGTGACTTGCCCGTGTTTCGATGGTGTGTTCAACATCCTTACCTTTTGCACTGTATGTGCGAACTTTCCAGTTATCAGGAAGATTGGCATCATTTTCATTTGTCTCAAAAGAGGCATTTTGAAGAAGATTTGGGCCACGCTCATAACCTACAATATTAGTTTGTTCTGCGCCAGCAGCTTGAAGTGCAAGTTTAAGCCATTCGTCTTCTGCGTTGACCTTATCGGTGGCCAAGACGCCAGCAGCACGTTTATGTGTGTCGGATTCATTGAACTGTGCGAGTTTAACCATGGCAGCTAGTCGAACGTGTAAATCTTTATCGGCAAGTGTGGCACTGTCATAAAGCAACTGTTCATCTGCGTTGGTTTTTCCAAGCGAACGTATCGCGTTGATTTTGACTTTGGTGTCTGTGTTAATTAGGGCACTGCGTTTAGTTTCTTCATCAAGTTCTCCAAGCCCTTCGAGTGTCCAAAGAGCATGGATAGCGCCTACCCCTTGGCCCAATGCGCGTTTGCGGAGAGCTTTTTCAGTCTCCTTAATTTTTCCGTCAACAATCAATCTTTGGGCGGTTTGTCGCCAAAACAAATTGTCATTGTCTAATGCCTTGATGAGTTCGTCTGGGCTTGCTTGGGCTAGGGACTTAATTTTTGATTTTGGTGCTTCTTCCCAGATTACCCGATAAATCCGACCGTGTTGACGGTCACGATTTGGATTGATGTGAGCGTTTCCACGGCCATTACGGGCCGCATAACCGCCGCGGCCTATGCTTGGTGTTGGATTATGTTGGATAATAAAATTGTACCAATCAGCAATCCATAGATGGCCATCCGGGCCTACTTCAGCGACGATAGGAGAAAACCATTCATCTGCGCTTGCTACAAAACTAAAGCCATTCTTTGCCGTGTAACCTGCGCCTTTTTTGTTGATGTGATATGTTCCAAGCAAGTTTCCGGTTGGGCCACACACGAATGCTGTACGGTTGCGATATTTTTCTGGAAAGGCATCTGAAGTGGCAAAGGCATGTCCACATCCTGCAGTGTATGCATTGAATGCGTCCACTTGTCTTATGTTTGGTGTTATTGGATGAAAAGCTCTAGAGTCTGCAATCATCTTGGCGCTCATTTTCCGTTCGCCATCGTAAACGGTTGCAGGAATTCCTCCGTAAAATGTAGGGTTATTGTTGGCGGTTGATCCGAAGACATCACCAGCAGCATTGAAGCCAAGGCCCCAAGTGTTGTTATTGAATTGGTGTAGGAATTCGATTTCGGAGGCGTCAGATTTGAAACGGAATACTCCCATCCCAAAATTGTGTGTTTTTCCACCTAGTGAACCGTTAAAGCGAGCATAGCCGACTGTTCCGTAAATCCAGTTGTCAAATCCATAGCGTAAATTGCTTGGGCCGGCATGAGTATCTCCTACTCCCCAACCAGAAAAAAGCACCTCACGCACATCTGCCTTATCGTCACCATTCGTATCTTTTAGAAAATAGAATTCCGGTGCATGGGCGAGAATAACTCCGTCACGAGCGAAAGTAATGGATGTAGGGATATTAAAACCTTCGGCAAATATCGTAAACTTATCGGCTTTGCCGTCACCATTTGTATCTTCACAAATCTTGATTCGGTCATTGCCCTTGCGTCCTTCTTTGAATTCGTTTGGATAATCCACTGTTTCAACTACCCAGAGCCGTCCGCGTTTGTCCCAAGTCATGTATATTGGATTTATTATATCAGGTTCCGAGGCAAAAAGTTCCATGCGAAAACCAGCAGGAACTTGTGTATATTTCATGCTCTCTGCTGGAGAGAGAGGAAGCTGGTATTGAAGGGGTTCTGGACGTCGCTCGTAGTTGGGAATGTTTGCTCGCTTTTCGTATTTTAGTGGAGCCCGGTTCGCAATAAATTTCTCATAGCGTTCTTTTGCTTTATTTCCCACTGCCCAGATGATGCCGCTCTTTATTAATTGATGAAAACTAGCGTGGCTCCATACTCTTTGGTCGTGCCCAGATGCGGTGTAAAATACGCGGCCGCTACCCTGTGTGCGTATCCATGTCCATGGTTCTGGTTTGGTATGTGGGTCACCCTTCATTGCGTCTCGTACCATCAGAACAGTTCGATTTTCATTGTTATGGTTGGAATGAAAATAGGTTTCATCCCAAGCTGTGAATTCCTTTACGTTTTTTATGGCAGGATGATTTGGTTTTATAATTCTAGCCTTGAACTCGGCGCCCTGATGGCTTTTGAAACGCCCTCCTACAAGTTTATCAAAGCCAGGTTCATTTGCGAAACACCAGCTTGCACAATGGATCGGTACAAAGCCTCCTCCGCTTTCAACGAAGTTTTTAAGGTTCTTCCATTGGTGAGGTTCAATTTTTCCGTGGTTTGCATAAAGCAATAGGGCGTCAAATTTTCCAAGGTATTTGGCGTCTCCGAGTGCTTCTTCAACCGAAGTAACATAGTCAAAATAAATCGCATCTCGCCCTAGAGCTCTGGAAAGCATGGGATAGTAAGCGTTAGAGTTATGATGCTCACTTTCGTGTCCCAGAAACAGTACTCGAATAGGGCCTTCTTTTTTATTAGCTAAAAGAGAGGATTGCGGCGCTATAAAAACACTAGCGAAGCATAGCAGTGTCAGCAGTTTTAATTTTATCATCTTGAACGGCCGAAAATTTAACGCTAACACAAGCTTGGGCAAGCTAAAGACAAGTTAATCTCAATAAAAAAGGCAAAAAAACGCAGCTTTTTAATATATAGAGATTGTGTTAGTATAAGTAACCGGGAGGGAATATGTGTTTTTGGCTTTTAAGGATGGGTGTTTAGCCAATTCGCTTAACTTATGTTCCGTTTTTTGCGGAATAGAAAAAATAAAGAAAGGGATTATGACTAAATTTAAAGCAAGTACTCGCCGTGATCTGCCCCAGATTGCAGACAAGCTTAATCTAGATACCGAGCAAATCATTGATATGCAGGCTGTTTCGGCAGTTTTGCCATTCCGAGTGAATGATTATGTAATTGAGAACTTGATCGAGTCCAACGACGTTCCGGACGATCCGATTTTTCAGCTTACATTCCCTCAGCGAGGGATGTTGGATGAAGTTGATTATAAGCATATGCGAGATTTAGTGGTTAGCGGTGCATCAGAAGCAGATATTAAGCTCGCGGCTGATAGGATTCGTAAAAAACTTAATCCACATCCGGCAGGCCAGATGGAATTGAATGTGCCTAAACTTGAGGGCGAAGTCGTAGCTGGTATGCAGCATAAGTATCAGGAAACAGTCCTGTTTTTTCCGTCTCAAGGACAGACATGTCATGCTTACTGCAGCTACTGTTTTCGTTGGGCGCAGTTTGTAGGGGATTCTGATTTGAAATTTGCCAGCAAAGAGGCTGAGAATCTAGCAAGGTATGTCCGAGAGAATCCTCAAGTCAGTAGTGTGCTAATAACCGGTGGAGATCCAATGGTGATGAAGACGTCTGTGCTTCGCCGTTATATTGATCCTTTGTTGAAGGAGGATTTACCTAATCTGCATAGCATTCGTATCGGTACTAAAGCACTTGCTTATTGGCCGCATCGTTTTACTGAGGGAGATGATGCAGATGATTTTCTTCGATTGATTGAGGATGTCAAAGCTGCTGGAAAACATCTCGCCCTGATGGCTCATTCAAGCCATTCGCGAGAACTGGAGCCAGATATTGCGCAACTTGCTGTTAAGCGAGTTATTGATGCTGGTGCAGTAATTCGTTGTCAGGCGCCATTAATACGAAAGGTCAATGACAATGCGAATGTGTGGGCACAGCTTTGGCGTAAACAAGTCCAGTTGGGTATGGTTCCTTACTATATGTTTGTTGAACGAGATACGGGTGCAAAGGCTTATTTTGAAGTGCCGTTGGTTAGGGCCTTAAAGGTTTTTACAGAAGCATATAATCAGGTTTCTGGATTGTGTCGTACCGTACGAGGTCCTTCCATGTCGGCTTCCCCTGGTAAGGTATTGGTTGATGGGGTTGCTGAGGTTGAAGGAGAAAAGGTGTTTGTACTGAAATTCCTACAAGGGCGTGATCCTGACTGGGTGAATCGTATTTTCTTTGCCAAATACGATCCTAAGGCCACTTGGCTAGATGGGTTAAAGCCAGCATTCGGAAAAGATGCTTTTTTCTTTGAGAATTTAACTCAAAAGCCAATCCATAAATCGTATCGAAAGTTGTGACACGGCTTGACCGCGCTTTCCTTGCAATACTAGCATTGTGCCGCTGTGACAGAACGTTATTCCATATTGATTTTCGTATTCGCATTCGCCTTTGGCAAAATAGGGCTTTGCGGACAACAGTCTCCAAGGGAATTTAAAAATGGCATCGCTGCGATTGTTAACAATAAGGTTATAACAGCGGAAACAGTCTTTAGGGAACTTCCGATGGAGGTCTCCAGAGTTTATTTTTCACTTCCTATAGGAGAAAGGGAGAAATACAAGCAGGTTGCATTGAGGGGGCTAATTCGTAAGGAACTTATGTTGAATGAGTATCGAGAAAAGAATTACAATTTGCCTGATTCTATTTTTGAGCAACGTATCAAAGAGACCATCCAAAGGGAGGGCCACACTCGTTCTAGTTTAATTAAAAATTTGAGATCTCAAGGACAAACTTATGATGAGTATTCGAATGATTATCGTGAGCAAATGATCTACTCAATCATGAGATCCGAGTTTATTTCTACCAAGGGAATCGTTATATCGCCTCGTAAGATTGAAGAATATTATATTGCTAATAAGAATCAGTATCGACAGGACAGAGAAATTAGATTGAGGATGATTGTTTTGGAAAACACAAAACATGGCGGTGTGGAAACAACCCGTGGTTTAGCAGATGAAATTTATACAAAATTGGCCGATGCTGAGTCGTTTACTCAAATGGCTCAGATACATAGTGATCAAAATAGTGTTAGTGGAGGTCTGCGAGTCCAGTGGGATAAGAAGGGCGGCAGTCTTCATCCTAGTCTAGAAAAGGTGGCTTTTGAGCTTGGTCAAGGTCAGGTTAGCCCTGTGGTTCAACTTCCTAACGGTTGTTTCATTATGCGTTGTGAGGAGATTCGCCAGACGAAACTCAAATCTCTTTCTGAGGTCCGAGAGGAGATTGAAGATAATCTGATTGAGCAGGCGCGAAAAGAGCGTGCGGACAAGTGGTTCAAGAAACTGGAAGCTAAGTCACATATTCAGACCTTTTCGTTTTAATGCAAACTTGGGGAAACGCTAGTTCAAGCTGTTATTATTTTTTTGAATGAATCGTGGTCTCATCAACATTTATTTAGTTTTCTGTTGCTTCGCTCTTTATTGCTCTGGCTTTTCGTTGTCTGTAAAAGCGCAAGTTACTGCCACACTTGAATTGGAGAAGACACAGCTCCTGCCCCGTGAATCATTTATTGTTCGATTAAAAATTGTGAATTTTTCTGGGCAAACATTGGTGTTTGGGGAAGACAACAATTGGTTGCAATTCCAGATTGAAAATGAATTTGGAGAAGTTCTGTCTCCCATATCGGATCCTCCAAAAGTTGAAGGTCGTTTCACTGTTGAATCTTCCATTCGTGCGACTAAACAAGTTGATTTATCATCATATTACGCCCTTGAAAAGGCAGGGTCCTATAGGCTTACAGCTAAGCTCTATGTGAAGCAGTGGAGCAGGCTGCTACCTGTTAATAGTGTCAAATTTGACGTTGTAAATGGTTCAGTGCTTTGGCAGCAAATGTTTGGGGTGCCTATTAAAAAGGGAGAGGAATTGAGTCAGCCCAAGCGTCGTCGATATGTCCTTCAAAAGGCAAAAAACCTTAAAATGATGACCCTTTACGTGAGGCTGGATGATGGGCCTGGTGGTCGAGTTCATAAAGTTTTTCCAGTATGCCCAATGGTAACCTTTAATGAGCCCAGGGCTCAGGTGGACCCCACCGGAAATTTGCATGTCCTATGTCAGTCTGGTGCCCGTATTTATAATTACTCAGTGATAAGCCCTGATGGGGTAATTAAGATTAGGCATCATTACCAGATTGTCGGAAGTCGCCCTCGATTGAGCTTTAAGGAAGGAAAGATTGTCGTTGTGGGTGGTTTTAAGCTTCTTCGTCCTGATGATATTCCTAATCGTAAGAATGTTAATGAAAAGCCGAAATTGATAGTCCCCAAAGCAGCAAATATACCAATTCCGATAATTCGTGAACCGATTCCTGAAGCTAACAAAAGGAAGCAATAGTTGTGCTACTGCCAATAATGAAATCGAGTTTAGTGATTGTATTTTTTTGTGCGGCTATTGCCCTTAATCAAATTGGATGTATTAGCGTTGATTTAGCAAAGAACTCAAAAGAGATGACATTCCATCAAGACGTCGATTTTCTAGAAAAACATGTTGAAGTCATAACGTTAGATCAGGGGGCTGGTAAATCGAAAATTGCAGTTGTCCCTGCTTATCAGGGCAGGGTGATGACCAGTACTGTGGGAGGTGCTCAGAGCCCGAGTCATGGATGGATTAACTATGAGCTTATTAAAGCGGGTAGGTTCGAGCCTCACATTAACGCTTATGGAGGTGAAGATCGTTTTTGGCTGGGGCCTGAAGGAGGCCAATTTTCCATTTTCTTCAAAAAAGATGATCCTTTTGATTTGAAGCATTGGCAGACACCAGCCCTAATTGATACTCAGCCATATCAAGTAATATCACAAACGGAAAGCGAGGTTACTTTTCGTCATGAGGCTGAAATAAGAAATTATTCTGATACTCAGTTCTTTATACGAATTGATCGAAAGGTACGATTATTAGACCGATCAGAGCTTGATGAACTAATTGGCGTTGAATTGTCTCAAAGTATTAATGCTGTAGCATATGAGACTGAGAATATTTTGACTAACATTGGTGATACTGCTTGGACTAAGCAGGGGGGGTTATTGTCAATATGGATTTTAGGGATGTATAAACATTCTGAAGAGACCACGGTTCTAGTTCCATATGTTGAAGGCAATGAGGCTGATCTGGGGCCGATTGTAAATGCGGATTATTTTGGTGAAGTGCCTGCTGAAAGATTGAGAGTTTCAAATGGGCTGATTCGTTTTTCTGCTGATGGTAAATTCCGTAGTAAAATTGGTCTTTCACCGGAACGTTCCAAATCAGTACTTGGAAGTTATGATCCAACTCGTCAGTTATTGACTCTCGTTCAGTATAACAAGCCGGAAGGCGCAACTAGTTATGTGAATTCGATGTGGGAATTGCAGGATGAACCGTTCAAAGGGGATGTTGTCAATAGTTACAATGACGGGCCACCTAGTCCTGGAGCTAAGCAATTGGGGCCATTTTATGAACTTGAATCCTCATCTCCAGCGCTTGAGCTTAAGTCGGGTGAATCAATAACACATATTCACCGAACAATTCATTTGCAGGGAGAAAAGGAAGTTATCCAAGATCTAGGAAAAACCTTGTTAGGAGCTATCGAATAGTTTTCGTTGCGGGTTGGCCGTGAAGGTGTTTGTCTTTTCTTGAGGCTTGGATTGCCTGCATTGTATCGACGACGGCTCCTGGATCCTTTTGCTCGATCATCCATTTGTCTAGTTCCGCACGCAACATGGTCAAGTGTTTGTGGTATTTATTATCGCTGGCTAAGTTCTTCATTTCGTAGGGATCATTCTTGACATTATAAAGCTGCTCTTTGGGGCGGTGCATATAACGCTTTACGAGTCTATAGGAGCGTGGTGTGTTCCATGAATCCCAAATCCATGTTGACCAATAGGGGTTATTAAGTGAACCGTTGCCACGAGAGCCCATTAGGTGCTTCTCGATGTAAATCTCATCCGGAAGAAGGTTTCGAATGTAATGATATTCACCGTCACTAACGGAGCGTATAGGGTATGGAGGGCCTTCTGGAACATTATTATGAATTCCATAAACAAATTTGCGATGTTTGTTTGTTTTATTCAAAAGTGAGGATTTAAAACTTTTTCCGTCATAGGGATAAATCTCGGGTTTGCCTCCCGCTAAATCGACCAAAGTGGGGAGTATATCAGCATACTGGACGAGAGCATTGGTTCGTTTTCCGGCAGGAATATATTTAGGCCAACGTGCTAGTAATGCGGTATGAATTCCGGTATTCCAATTTGTCCATTTGTTACCCGGAAATTGTGATCCCTGTTCTGAGGTGAATAAAACCAAGGTGTCTTCTTCTCCTCCAGTTTCCTTTAGTGTAGTGAGAATTTCACCCACTTGTCCGTCCATGTAAGTAATTTCAGCAAGGTATTTGGCGAAATCCTCTCGAGTTCGAGGTGTGTCAGCGATTGTTGGGGGTAGTTTTAGATTGGATGGTGGATACTGTGAAGGATCACCCATGACCCATGGAACATGAGGTTCAACTAGGGCCACAATAAGACAAAACGGCTGCTTGTTATCACGTTTCATGAAGCTGCGTATACCATTGAGACTATGGTCTTTTGTAGGATTACGAACACAATTTGGGTCGAAACCATTTATGCTTTCAAACGGAAACGCTGAAGCTGGTTTAACGTGTACCTTGCCGGCAAGACCGACGCGGTAGCCAAGTGCACCGAGGTGGTGAGGCATGCTTTTAACACTTGATCGACTAGCTGAGTGGTTCCATGCACAGCCGTTGTGTAGCGGATATTGGCCCGTCATCATTTCCGCTCGGCAGGGCTGGCACATTGCTTCAGCGAGATATGCTCGATTGAATGTCAGACCTTGCTTTGCTAAGCGATCGATATTTGGAGTCTTTGCATTTTTACCTCCATACAACGCTAAGTCATTGTATGTGCAGTCATCAGCCATGATGATTAGAAAATTTGGTTGTATGGCGGAAATAGAAACGCCTTGGACAAGCGTCATAATAGAGATCAAAAGAAGAATTTGTTTCATTCTTAGGCCAGTTTTCTGTTGGTTGCTATTTAGGTCAACTCATTCCTAAAATTGTTTCTGTAATTAATTTCCAGAGTCAATATAGCTTCGACCATTTATCTGGTCGGTTTCAAAAAGTGGATTTGTGCAAAATATTTTCACTTCGTATGGCTGCATTCGGGTGACCAAATTTCCTTGTTTAATTACATTTTTTTCGCTGCCATAAAGCAAATGAAGTGTCAG
>MDTE01046575.1_pt1 | contig 12723 bp, 12 predicted proteins | sample 811231 | NCBI WGS metagenome assembly MDTE01 (sample SAMN05326651, study PRJNA326480) | marine metagenome | isolation source: seawater | place: Indian Ocean: Red Sea | collected 2010
TGCTCAAAACGTCTGCATGTGGCGCCATCTACTCTCAGGACCTCAAGACACGGCAGCTGACGTGATTTAAAACCCATGATTGAGCAACCGTAGGGGAATGCCTTGTGGTGCGTGATTTGAAAATGCCTGCAACGCCAGCAATTAGGCTTACCGCTCACAGTTATCGTCACCTTCAGTTATAGCGACAGATCCTCTGGCTTCGTCACACTGCTCCGCTATTTCGTTTAAACGGAGCTTGGCCTCTAACAGTGCGCGCTCGCGCTTTCGTGGCAAGTAATACTCTTCGTGCGCGCGATAGACCACTATCAGGATGAGTGCCACCAAGCAACCCCAAGACAACAAATCGATCAGCTCAACACCCGCAAACCAAGGCGCTGAATCCACCCCGCTGCCCATTGAAGTGGCACCTACCAACGCTAGCAGAGGCACAGCAAACAGTAGATAGGTGCGGATAAGTCTGCAAACTGTGCAATCCTGCGCCATAGCTTATGCCTTTGCGCCGTCTTGTGCGCCCTCAATTAACCTATTTGACTCGTCGCACAGTGTAACCAAATGCCTCGCTGACTGAGCAACTGCGTCATAATAGTCAGCGGAAATCCTTAGGTTCTGCTCCAGATTTTCCACAGACTCTGTAGCCGCGGTCAGCGCCATGGACTGCCGGGATGTGTAGTATCGTAGCAATGGACACTCCTCGTCCATAATGAGTTGGAGGCGTTTCTCCAAAAGATCAATCACAGTGCAATCGTTGCTGCCAGATTGAATCTTCTCCAGACACTCCCGCTGAATTTCGTCACAGATTTTTGCAGCATGATCCAAAAAAGAGACCGTGGCACGGAGAGCTGCGGACAACTCTGACCGCCGATCCACGCAGGCTAATCCGTAATGCTCGCCGATATTCGGTTTCTCAGGGACTGTCTCCTCAGACGCTCCCAGTACTATTGGATGTTTTGAAAAAGGAATGTGGTTCCATCCCTCAAGATAAGCCCCTCTCGCTGTCGAGTTAATCAGAGTCGCAGTCGGCGAGAAATGCCGAGCAAGGTTCTGGAACTCAGCGATGAAGGAATAGTAATTTGGCAAAGTCGGCAGCTGCACACCATCTATCCCGCGACAGGTCAGGTAGTCGCCTTGAGCGATGTGCGACGAATTAGTTTGAACCCCACCACTTACATAATGCCCGCCTGCCACACTCAAATCCTGCCCTAGCAACGTCACAGATTTTGCGCCGAATTCTAGAGCCATCACAACAGAGAGCGTTGAAACGGAGGTTCCGGAGAATTGACATGCCGACTCGCCGTGCAGAGCCTTACTGATATCACTGCCTAAAAACCCTGGATCAGGGTAGGGAAAATGAGTTGCAAAGGGCGCCTCATAAAACGCGGGATGACAGCTTTCGTTCAAGACCAGACCCACGCCTGCAATTTCAGGTCGGTTGGGAATGGCTTCACTATGGTCGCGGGGATCCTGCCATATCGCGAGGTCTGGCTTGATATCCATATCAAAAAGCGCAGATAGCGTCTTGACGCTGGCAACAATGAGAAAACGATCCTGCACGCTCGATAGAAGTGCCAAATCCTGTTCCAGGGACGGGCCGGGGGACACCACAAGAACGTCCGCGCCCTCGAACCCAGATTTGATTGACATAACCGAAGGCAAATTTGAGAGCTTGGGCAATAACGCTATCCACTGCTCCGACGTCATTTGAGGTAACCACTGCGTCGTAGCGCCCGCGATCACAGCGGCGCCGATCGCTCGAGCTACCGTGTAAAAATTCTTTTCATCATCCGCACTGGCCTCAGTCGTAATCAGCGCAGCGCGCGGCACGGAAACACCATGAAGAATCGCTTCCAACTCTGATCTTTCCGGGAACGATCCTGCACTGACAAATAATGTGTCTGAATCTTCACTGCCTTCAGCATAAAGCGCTTGGGCGCGCTCGGCCGATTCAGCAATCCAAACGAATTTCTTATGTCCGCGCGCTCGCAAAACACGCCGGATAACTTCACCGTCAATATCAGTGACGATAGCGATGTCTTGTTTGAAATCCCAGATACCGGGCAAGGCATCGTCTATAAACAGGCTCATACCGGCATCAGATTGCCGCAATTCGCTGGTGGAGAAGGATGCGCGGGACTCAGTAATCCATTGATGCAACAGTGCAAGACGCTCGTTTACAGAGGTCGCCACCTCTACGTAAGAGCGCAAGAGTTCAGGGTGCTGGTCAAGTTCGCGCTGAACGCTGCTCGCGGTAACGGCGTCATTTGATCTTTGCGCAAGCATAGATCTGAGGAAACGGATCCGATCCAAGCAAACTCTTGCATCGTCTATGGCGCCTGCCTTGGCCATGGCAACAGCCTGATTACATTCTTGGAGTAACGGTTCCAACGTCGCTGCGTACATAGTTCTCCCTCAGGTTGACGGTTCTTACTCTAATACGTTGGGCATTTCGAGCGACGCCGCCTGCTATTCCTGTCTCGACTGGCGGGAGCTCTTACATAAAACAAGCAAAATTCGGGCCAAAAAAAAATCCCGGTCGCACTAAAGACAATAGACAGACCGCCGATAAACCAAACAAGCAAGTTTATAAGTGCCACGTAGAGTTATAGGTTCAACTAAAAATTACTCGATCTTAGGAGGCCACAATGGCTGTTGTTAATACAAACGTGAACGCATCCGTTGCGCAAAACGCGCTGGTGAAAAATGAGCGTTCGATGAACACTGCTATGGAGCGACTGTCTACTGGTCAACGCATCAACGCTGCTGCTGACGATGCAGCTGGTCTGGCAATCGCTTCAAGGATGACATCACAAATCACAGGCCTGGAGACAGGCATTAGAAACGCTAACGATGCGATCAGCATGATCAATGTGGCGGACGGCGCGATGGTAGAAGTTTCTAACATGCTGCAACGCATGCGGGAGCTCGCGCTCCAGTCTGCTAACGGCACCACTACTTCAGACGACCGTACGTATCTCAATGCCGAATATAAGAATTTAATAGGCGAGATCGAGAGAATTGCGACCAACACTCAGTGGAACGGTCGTAGCATCCTGGATGGGTCTGCTAATGGTACCAACGATACCACTGTGAAGTTTCAAGTGGGAGCAAACGGCGGCCAAACGATCGCAGTAGATTTTGGCAACATCTCGCAAGACTCTGGCTCAGGAACCACAAAGTTCGAAACGTTTGAGCAAAGCGGGACATTAGCAGCGGGTTCGTTCATTACCGCAGGCACCACTGCCTCCGCGATGACCACAGCCTCCGCAGCCATTACTAAGATTGACAGTGCGATTACTGAGGTCAATACACAGCGTTCCACGTTTGGTGCGGCAGTCAACCAACTGACCTATGCGGTAGACAATCTGGCGAGCGTAAAGGTAAACGCTGAAGCTTCTCGGAGCCGTATTCAGGATACAGATTACGCTGCGGAGACTTCTGAGCTGGCACGGACGCAGATCATCCAGCAAGCCGGTACAGCAATGTTGGCGCAAGCGAATCAGTTGCCACAAACGGTCCTGGCATTGCTCAAATGACAAAGCGGGCGACACTAGTCAGCTAAAAAAAGCGCCTAACCGGCGCTTTTTTTATGGGCGAATCAGAACCGCCGCGGATTAACGCGTCACTCGTCAAGCGCACGAGCGGATTTTTTGCTACGTCTGGGCGTCATGACCCAGTTAAAGCAGCGAAATTGAGCAAACCGGCAAGTGTTTGCCGCCATCTGCTCAAGAATGATTTTGAAGTGCGATCTTTCCCAACACCAAGACCGCCTTTAAATTTTTTTTTTAAATATATCAGTAATTTATAATTCCTTTTGACAAAACTGGCACACTTCATGCTTCTTCCTCATGGCCATTACTACATGACGCCATTAGGAGACATACCATGGCAGTGGTTAACACGAATATCAGCGCTTCGCTGGCGCAGGCATCGCTCGCTAAAAATGAGCGCGCCTTAAGCAAAGCAATGGAACAGCTATCGACCGGTCGGAAGATCAACACCGCTGCCGACGATGCTGCAGGCCTTGCGATCAGCTCGCGAATGACATCTCAGATCGTTGGGTTAGATCAGTCCGTCCAGAATGCACACGATGCGATAAGCATGATCCAGACTGCGGAGAGCGCGCTGGACGAGATGACCAATATGCTTGTCCGTATGCGGGAACTTGCGCTGCAGGCGTCCAACGGGACAACGTCAGTAGCAGATCGTGATTTCCTCCACCAAGAATATGCTCGGCTGGTTGCTGAAATCGATAGGATCGCGAACAACACCGAGTGGAATGCACGACCAGTGCTTAACGGCGCCGCCGGCGGCTCCGGAGTAACTGCTGTTTCGTACCAAGTCGGAGGCAATGCCGGACAGACTATCTCCGTAACATTTGGGTCTATGGTTGGTGGAGGTAGCGGCACGCCCCTCACATCCACTGTCATTTCTGGGGCAACTACTGCCGCAGCACAGACCGCGGCCTCTGCCGCAATGACCGGTATCGACAAAGCGATAGAGAATGTGAGCAATCAACGTGCGTCCTTCGGCGCCGCAGTCAATCAGTTGACCCACTCTATCGACAACCTAACTCAGGTGTCGATCAACGCCGCGTCAACCCGCAGTCGCATCATGGATACTGACTATGCGAAGTCGACATCCGAGTTGGCGAAAGCGCAGATTATTCAGCAAGCAGGCACTGCAATGCTCGCGCAGGCGAATCAATTACCGGCTTCGGTACTCGATTTATTGAAGTAATTTTCAACAGGGCGAAAGCCTGGAACCTTAACCACGTAAATAACGCAACACTAGGAGGCCAAAATGGCTGTTGTTAATACCAATGTAAACGCAATGGTCGCTCAAAACGCGCTAACTAAAAACGAGCGCGCGATGAACACTGCGATGGAGAGGCTTTCTACAGGCCTACGAATCAATGCGGCCGCCGATGACGCTGCAGGACTCGCCATTACTTCACGTATGACGTCTCAGATACGTGGTCTTGATATGGCGATTCGTAACGCGAACGATGCTATTAGTATGATTGCCACTGCCGACGGCGCAATGGTCGAGGTAACCAACATGTTGCAGCGCATGCGAGAGCTTGCCCTGCAATCGGCTAATGGCACTACAACGTCAGACGATCGAAGTTATCTAAATTCCGAGTATCAAAACCTGATCTCTGAGATTGAGCGCATTGCACAAAACACTCAGTGGAATGGCCGTGCGATCCTTCAAGGCGATGCGAACGCACCGGGCGACTCTACCGTCAAATATCAGGTTGGCGCCAACGGCGGCCAAACGATCGCAGTAGATTTTGGTAACATCTCGCAAGACTCTGGCTCAGGAACCACACAGTTCGAAACGTTTGAGAACAGCGGGACATTAGCAGCGGGTTCGTTCATTACCGCGGGCACAACTGCGTCTGCATTGACCACCGCCTCTGCTGCTATCACGAAAATCGATAGTGCAATAACCGCAGTCAATACGCAGCGAGCCACGTTTGGCGCCGCAATGAATCAGCTGACTTATGCAGTCGATAATTTGGCCAGTGTAAAAGTCAATGCTGAAGCATCTCGCAGTCGCATTGAGGACGCTGACTATGCGCTAGAGACGTCCGAGCTAGCGCGTACTCAGATCATCCAGCAGGCCGGCACCGCAATGTTGGCCCAAGCTAATCAATTACCACAAACTGTGCTATCCCTGATTCAGTGATTGCGCGACATGGCTTATAAAAAAGCGCCAAAAGGCGCTTTTTTTGTTCCCGTTTTCGTTTTGAAACGACCCTCGACAATACCGCGAGCGTTCACCCTTAAGATGACACCAGCTAAGCGCCGCCCTGAATCGCTAAAGGGTCTGATCAAAGAGGATTCCCTTAAGCTCCTCTAGATTGCGGGCGAACTTGAGTAATGCTTCGTCGGGTATTTCTCTTACCACCTCGCCTGAATTTTTGTCTTTAATCGTCACCAAATAACGGTTAAGTTCCTCGTCTCTTCGGATTGAGGCACTGGTTAACTTTCTACTGAGCGCCTCATTCAAGACTTCCACTGCTTCTTCTATCGACTCAGTAACCGATCTCAGCGCGCCCATACTTTTCTGCTTCTCTTCACTCACTTCAGCCGCTGCCTGAGCCACAGAGATATCGAGAAAGTCCACCGAGACCCCCGCCCCAGCCTGAGTAACGGACGCCTGACTGTTCCGGTTCTGCTCGGGGCTAGTCACCCGCCGCTGCACTGCAGCGGGTGTAGCGACATTATCAACTGGCGAACTATTATCCACGTTCATCACCTTTTCAACGCCCGCAGCGCACTGGATTTTGGTTTGCGCTACCGACTGTTACCTTGTACTTTATCTCTTATTATCTCAAAAGCGCCAACACTGAAACAGCAACCTGATTCGCTTGGGCCAACATTGCGGTACCGGCCTGCTGGACAATTTGTGTTCGCGCCAGCTCAGACGTCTCTGAAGCATAATCGGCATCTTCAATACGGCTCCGAGAAGCTTCAGCGTTCACCTTTACACTGGCCAGGTTATCCATTGCGTAGGTCAGCTGATTCACCGCAGCACCGTAAGTAGCGCGTTGTGTATTCACCTGAGTAATCGCAGAATCGATTTTGGTGATGGCGGCAGAAGCAGTTGTTAGAGCTGATGACGTGGTACCGGCTGAGATAAAGGAACCGGCGGCCAACGTTCCACTCTGCTCAAAGGTCTCAAAAACAGTGGCTCCCGAGCCAGAGTCTTGCGAGATGTTGCCGAAGTCTACGGCGACAGTCTGGCCTCCGTTTGCCCCTACTTGAAACTTGACGGTGGTATCACCGGTACCGTTAGCGGCTCCATCCAAGATGTTACGACCATTCCATTGCGTGTTCGTCGCAATCCGTTCAATCTCGCCAATTAAGTTCGCATATTCCTTGTTGAGATAATTGCGGTCGTCTTCCGTAGTAGTGCCATTAGCGGCCTGTAGGGCGAGCTCTCGCATGCGTTGCAACATATTGCCAACTTCTACCAAAGCGCCGTCTGCTACGCTGATCATGCTGATCGCATCGTTGGCGTTTTTAACGCCCGCCTCTAATCCCCGGATCTGCGACGTCATCCTTGAAGCAATTGCCAGACCGGCGGCATCGTCTGAGGCTGCATTTATTCGTTGCCCAGTAGATAGGCGCTCCATAGCAGTGTTCATCGAACGCTCATTTTTCGCCAGCGCGTTTTGCGCGACAGATGCGCTCACGTTTGTGTTAACGACAGCCATTTGCAAACTCCCCCAAACTCAACAGGTTTAAATATTCAGGTGTATTCAGAGTCATCGGACGTTTGGCGATGAACTTTAGCTCTCACCAGATCCATAAGTTAGTGATTTAGTGGAGTGAAGCCGCGAGCGTGTTTGGGTCCGACAACTTGTCAAAATAAAAAAGCGCCAATAAGGCGCTTTTTTGATGGTGAAAGACTCAGCTACTGAAGTAGTGAGAGTACAGTCTGTGGTAACTGATTTGCTTGCGCGAGCATCGCGGTGCCTGCCTGCTGAATTATCTGAGTCCGCGCCAACTCAGAAGTCTCCGATGCATAGTCCGTATCCAAGATACGACTCCTGGAAGCCTCTGCGTTAACCGCCACGCTTGCGAGGTTATCAACTGCATAGGTCAACTGATTCACAGCAGCGCCAAACGTCGAACGCTGCGTATTCACGGCAGTGATTGCAGAATCGATAAATGTAATTGCAGAGACACCCTTTGTCAGCGCAGACGCTGTAGTCCCAGCCACCAAATTTGCTGCCGACAGAGTTAACGAGGCAAAACTTCCACTGGCACTGTTGGTCATGTCACCAAAGTCAACCGCGATCGTCTGACCACCATTGGCTCCGACTTGGTACTTGAAAGTGCTACTCGCCGTTGTGGTGTGATTCAGTATCGAGTTGCCATTCCACTGTGTGTTCTCAGCAATACGATCAATTTCAGCAAGGAGGTTCACGTACTCTGCACTCAAATAATCTCTGTCGGCCGATGTGGTCGTGCCATTAGAGGCTTGCAACGCCAGCTCACGCATCCGCTGCAGCATGTTGGTCACTTCTACTAACGCGCCATCAGCCACGCTGATCATGCTGATCGCATCGTTAGCATTTCTGATGCCCGTCTCCAGACCTTTGATTTGCGACGTCATCCTTGAAGCGATTGCCAGACCAGCAGCGTCATCAGACGCCGCATTAATTCGCTGCCCGGTTGAAAGCCTCTCCATGGCTGTATTCATTGAGCGCTCGTTTTTTGCGAGCGCATTTTGCGCGATAGACGCATTCACATTAGTGTTGACGACAGCCATGGTGGCCTCCCCGTTTCGGTCCGATAATTACAAAGCAGCCTACACATGACTGCTCCAATCCTTCATTGATCGGTATCGGCAACTTCGGAAAAAACTTTAGGGTTTTTTAAAAACATGCGTGAAAGCGGGTGTAATGCTTCAGCACTCCAATAGATAGCTTGAACAAAAAAAGGCGCCGAAACGGCGCCTTTTTATCAGATCACTTGGGCTTTAAGCGCAGGTAAACACCACAGTCATTGGAGCAAAGACAATACCGTTTGTGGCAACTGATTAGCCTGGGCCAACATTGCCGTGCCGGCCTGCTGGATAATTTGCGTCCGCGCTAACTCAGACGTCTCTGCAGCGTAGTCGGTATCTTGGATACGGCTACGAGACGCTTCAGCATTGACCTTTACACTGGCCAAATTGTCGACTGCATAGGTCAGCTGATTCACCGCAGCGCCAAATGTAGATCGCTGTGTGTTGACTGCTGTAATTGCACTATCGATTTTCGTGATAGCAGCAGAGGCCGTGGTCAATGCAGACGCAGTTGTACCCGCGGTGATGAATGATCCTGCACCAGCCGCACTGGTCTCGAATGGTTGAAATTCTGTCCCACCAGACTGAGAGATGTCGCCAAAATTCACCGCAATAGTTTGACCACCGTTGGCGCCGACCTGATACTTAACGGTCGAATCGCTAGCGGCGTTTGCATCTCCCTGAAGTATGGAGCGACCATTCCACTGCGTGTTTTGAGCAATGCGCTCGATCTCGCCAATCAGGTTCTGGTACTCGGCGTTGAGATAGGTGCGGTCATCTGAGGTTGTGGTGCCATTGGCCGATTGCAGGGCAAGCTCTCGCATGCGCTGCAACATATTGCTGACCTCCACCATAGCACCATCCGCCACACTGATCATGCTGATCGCATCGTTGGCGTTGCGGATACCGACGTTAAGGCCGTTAATCTGCGATGTCATTCTCGAAGCTATTGCCAAGCCCGCAGCATCGTCTGCGGCTGCATTTATGCGTTGGCCGGTGGACAGTCGCTCCATAGCTGTATTCATGGACCGCGCGTTCTTAACTAACGCATTCTGTGCCACCGAAGCGTTTACGTTCGTGTTAACTACAGCCATCGTGGCCTCCTAATTCACCAACCAATTCTAGGTGAGCCGCTGATATTTCGCGGCAAGCACTCGTACGTCTTTATTTATCGTCAGACTGGCGAAAAACTTTACACTCTGGCCACTAAGAATTGATCTTCAGCGCTGTAATGGGATAGCTTCTGCCTGCTCCCATACGCTGCTCGGCCAGCGTCTGCGACAGATACACTGCGAGTACCACTGGTAGCGACTGCTGGAATCTTTGCCATGGAACTAAACCCTCGACCGCCACTCTCCGTTGTAGTGTCAGCTTACCTTCCGAGAGGGGTAGAGGCAGCGACAGTTTTAGCGTTCAAGCTCAGGGCATTCGTACGTGAAGTATTTTTGGTTATTAACTCTGATGAAGCACATAGACCCGTAAAGCTCCGAGAAGAAGCGGTGACAATAGTAGTTCGACCCAATGTTGGCATGAATATCGGTGCATGGGCCTATGGCGCGTCTTTATCGAACAGAAAAAATCATCTGCTTTGCCTACAGGACGAGTGCTCACTTCACGATTCTAGTTTCGCACAAACCTATAGTGATCTGCTCGAGGACCCCACTATTGGTTTGGTTGGAGAAAGCTTAAATCCTAAGTGGGATATGACCTGGGCCGAAATTTCTCAAAGTCCCCTGAACTATGTAGTGAGTGGGCCAACACCGAGGAAGCGCGTCGACATGTATCTAGATCAAATGGGTGCTTGGGGCATAGACCCAGGTCAAAGCGGCCGACACTTGCGCGCGCTCGTCTGGGGCTTCAACCGAACGGTAGTTGATGAATTTGCAAAAATTCAACTTGGGGTTACAAAGGAGCAGTGTATAGCTTCTGAAATCGCCGTATCGAAGCTGGTCCAGAATAATCTTGGCCTAAAAGTACTTCAGTCGAGTCAACGTCCGTTCAGATATTTTGGTCATTCTGAGTGGGAAAACCATGGGCTATCGAAGAAGCAAATACACCGATAAGCATTCGTGGAATAAATTTTGTTGGCATCGCTGGCTCATACTACGATTTACCCCACATAGAATATTTGCAGATCTGCAAGGGCTAATAAGATGACTGGAGAAAAAAAAGTTTATGTCGCGATGATCGCCGATCTTCTCCACGCGGGACACATCCGTATTTTGTCAGAAGCGGAAAAACACGGCGAAGTCACACTTGGTCTGCTGACTGCTAATGCCGTAGCGGAAATGGATGACGTTGCATACTTAAAGTATTCTCAGAGACACGAAGTGCTTAAAAATCTCACAATGGTTAAGGACGTCATACCTCAAGAAACTGCCAGCTATAAGAACAACCTGCTAGCACTCAAGCCGGATTTTGTTGTGCATGGCGATGACTGGGTCACTGGTAGGTCGTCTACCTATCGGCAGGAGGTCATCGAATTGCTCTCTGAATGGGGAGGCACCCTTATAGAGGTGGCCTACAGCTCGGAGATCAGCGATCAGAATATCAAAGAGCAGCTGCACCGGTTGGGCGTCGTATCGTTGACGCGGCAACAGAAGCTCCGGCAGCTATTACTAAATCAGTCGATTTCCGTATTTATCGAGGTCCACAATGCCCTGGGCGGATTGATTGTCGAAAACACGAGAGTGGTACAAGACGGAAGCACTCGCAGCTTTGATGGCTTCTGGTCAAGCTCACTTACGGACTCCGCATCGAGAGGCAAACCAGACATTGAGGCGGTAGACATATCATCACGGCTGAACACCATTAACGACATTTTTGAAGTTACGACCAAGCCCTTAATCTTCGATGCTGACACAGGAGGACAGCTCGAGCACTTCGAGTTCACGGTAAAGAGCCTTGAGCGCGTGGGAGTTAGCGCGGTCATCATTGAGGATAAGAAAGGCTTGAAGAAAAATTCTCTGCTTGGCAACTCTGTCCAACAAACTCAGGCAACCGTCGAAGAATTTTGCGCCAAAATAGCTGCTGGAAAAAACGCGCAAAGTGGAGACGACTTTATGGTGATTGCCAGGGTTGAATCCTTGATTTTGGAGGCAGGCATCCAAGATGCGCTTACGCGCGCCATCGCTTACGTAAACGCGGGTGCCGACGGCGTCATGATCCATTCCCGTAAAAAGGCACCAGATGAGATTAGATCGTTCGTGAAACTTTTCAGGGATATCGACAAAACTACACCTTTGGTAGTAGTGCCAACTACATTTAATACCGTTACGGTTGACGAGTTTCAAGACATTGGCGTGAACATTCTTATCTATGCAAATCATCTGTTGAGGGCTTCCTACCCAGCAATGCAATCTGTAGCGCGATCAATCCTGGTGAATGGCAGAAGCTTAGAAGCCGAGGATGACTGTATGTCTATCAACGACGTGCTTGAGTTTATCCCCGGAACTCGATGAGGATTTATTTTGACAAGAGTGATGGTCGACATGTCAGCTACCCTTATCCATCACGGTCATGTCAGGCTGATCAATGCTGCTAAGGAATACGGTGCTGTCGTAGTTGCACTCACTACAGATGCCGAAATTTTAAGCAGAAAGGGGTATCGCCCTGAACTCAGTTTCGACCAACGGAAAGAAATAATTTCTGCCGTAGACGGTGTCGTTGATGTTGTGCCCTGCCAATGGCTTATCACAGAGGATTTTTTAAATAGTCACAACATAGATTATCTCGTTCACGGCGATGACAATGTAAATCCCATCTCCAAAGACAGACTCATTGTAGTGCCAAGGACGCACGGGATCAGCAGCACAAGTCTTCGCGATTCGGCAGCACGTGCAATACGAGAGCGGAAAAATAGGAAGTTAATGCTTACCCCGGGGCCGGCGGCGATCGTGCATGAAGCAGTGATGCAGTTGCAACCCGTTTTTGGGAGAGGAGATTCGGCGTATGAGGAGATCTCTCGAGAAGTTCTTCAATGGCTTAGAGAAATAAGCGGGCAGGACAATGTCATCGCGCTGCAAGGTTCAGCGACATTAGCGCTTGAAATCGCTGCTCACGCCTTTTTAGGCGGCAAAGCTTTATTGATCTCAACTGGTTACTACAGCGATCGTCTGGCTAAACTGCTACCGAGTAGCGTAGAACTAGACACTATCGAATATGACAAGCTCGGGGAAATCAAGCGCAAGTACGATTGGGTGCTGTGTGCGTATACCGAGACAAGCGTCGCCCTTAAGTTAAATTTGCCTGAGGTTAGAGAACTTGCAAACAACAGCGGCGCAAAGCTGTTTGTAGACGCCACAGCCTCGATAGGATTAGAAAACCTGCACGAGTTGGCAGATGTGATGGCATTCAGCTCTTGCAAGGGGCTTTTTGGCCTCACGGGTGGAGCTTTCATAGCCCATAATTCTGATTTAGAAA
>MDTE01004160.1_pt1 | contig 12721 bp, 10 predicted proteins | sample 811231 | NCBI WGS metagenome assembly MDTE01 (sample SAMN05326651, study PRJNA326480) | marine metagenome | isolation source: seawater | place: Indian Ocean: Red Sea | collected 2010
CGCGGTACGGCCGCGACACCGAGCCGACAGCCACGGTGCATCTTCGGGCCAACTCCACCACAGCGAAGCGAGGTTTTGCGACGGTGTTTGCCGTCGTCCAGAAAGTCAAGCCGTCGCCGCCATCAATAGATCAGATCGAGCGGCTCCCGGACGGGCGTGTGCGGCTGCACGTTTCAGCGGAGAGTGGCGACCGTGAACTGACCACAAGAGCTTTCGGCAACGAGTGAGTTTTTGGCTCAGGGTTCCCCCCCGAAGTCTGTCGAACTGCATGTTCTGCGATTGAGCCATTGCACTTGCTCCATGTTTTCACTCATTCATGGAAAGCAATGCGGCTCTTCCGCAAAGCACCCATTGTCTTCGGTTGGCCACCGTCTTCCTGGTGACCGTTGCACATGCGAGCGACCATCGACCAGTATGGGCCGCGCACCGGTGGACGACGCATGATCATTGATCAAGGAACTCAGCTTGTCACGCGAGAGGCTTCTGGCCTGGCCCGATCGAAAACTTGCCGGGTTCGCTTACGGCGTCCTCACGCCGTTGTTGATCGTGGTCTTCTTCGCCATCTATGGCGGCGCCGATCTCGTGACCGGGCTCCACGACTACCGTGTGCGTTTGCATATGGACTGGGAAGTTCAACTGCCGCTGGTTCCATCGATGATCGTGTTCTACGCGTCACTCTATCCGGCCTGCGTGCTGTTGCCGCTGATGATTCGGACCCGCCGAGAATTGCGTGCGGCCGCCTGGACGCTGATCACCGTCACTGCGGCGGGGGGAGTGGTTTTTCTGGTCTGTCCCGGCCAAGCGGCGTGGGTGGCCCCGACCGATGCGGAACTGGGCCCTTGGCGAATGTTGTATCGCCTCGTGGATACGATCAACCTGCGACACAACTACTGCCCGTCGTTGCATGTGGCGTGGGCCGTTGTCATTGCCGAGATGGCCTGCCGTCGCGGTGCGGTGCCCGCACGAATCCTGGCACGGTGCTGGGTTGGAGGGATCGCGGTTTCGACCATGTTGACGCACCAGCACCACCTGGTAGACGTAGTCATGGGGTTTGTCGTCGGACTGGTTGGAACCCGGCATGTGTTTCCGTGGCTACTGAGAACCGCTGAACACCTTTCGACGAGCACAAGAAAGAGACTGCGGCGACACGGTTATGCTTGGTGGAGACTGTCGCTTTGGTCCGGCATTCACTTCGGGATGTGGTGGCGAGTCCTCACGAACAACCGGTTTCGGGTTTCACTGACCCGAATCCCCCAGGCACTTCTGATCACGCTGTTGTCATTGATGAACTCGGTCCTGCGGCTCTGTCGCCGACAACGTCGAGTTCGATTGCGCCGACAACCAGGTCGGGTTGCTCCCCTGTTGATCATCGGGCACTGGCGTGCGGGAACCACCCACTTGCACGAGTTGTTGTCCGTTGACTCGCAGTTCAGTTGCCCCACGCTGTCAATGGCCTTCATGCCGCACTACCCACCCTGGTTTTGTCGGATGTTACAACCGTTGCTGCGGATTGCGGGGCATGGTGTGCGACCCATGGACAATATCGTCATATCAGAGTCCAGTCCTCAGGAGGATGAATTCAGCCTGTTGCTCCAGGGAAGTCCATCACCCTATGAGTTCCTGATGTTTCCTCGTGAACGCCGTCATCAAGACAGGTTGGTCGTCAGTGGGTATTCGGATCGGGAACTGGAAGAACGTAAACGGGTGATTGTCGATCATGTGGACCGAATCAGCCGTGAAGCACCGGGAGATCGCGTGCTCTTGAAATCACCGATCTACACCGGACAACTCGAACTCCTGTTGGAGTTGTTCCCGCGGGCGCAGTTTATTCACCTGGTTCGCAACCCCTACCAGTTGTTTCCCTCGGCAGTCTGGATGATGCAGGCGTTGCAGTACACGCAGGGGTTTCAGATTCCAGGTGAGGAGCCAGTTGATGATTTCGTGATCGAGAATCTCCGGATTCTCTACGAGGCGTTTGATCGACATTCCCCGGCAATTCCTGCTGAGCGTTTGATCAACGTGCGGTACGAAGATGTCGTGCAGAGTCCGATTGAAACTGTGGCGAAGATCTACAGGCAGTTGGAGCTTGGGCCATTTGAGGAAATGAGGCCGGGCCTGGAACAACTGCTGGCTCGTCAAGGGAACTACATCACCAATGCCCACGTAATTGACGACGCACAGTGTGTACAGATCGAAAGCGAATGGGGCTTCTACTTTCAGCGTTACCAATATGTCCTGGGCGAACGGCCAGAAAGATGACGAGAGTTTCTCGATTACTGGAAGCCGTTCATCGCAGCGTTCAGGCAGATTCCTGGTGGTCGGTTGTCGAGGACCCCGAGCGGCGTCGAATTGCCAGGCAGGCTCCTATTCCCAGAACAAGCCCCGCCAAGCCGGCCCACATTCCGGTCGAGTACTGTGCCCTTTGAACAAACAGGTGCACAACCGGGTTGTCGTACAGGCTGGTTGAGGCGTTGAAACTGGCAAGTACCCAGCGATTGTCCTGGCGAATCAGGGTGGCGGACCAACTGCTGTCGAGCGCTACATTGATCCCATGACGTCGGAGGTGATACGTGTCATTGAGTTTTCCTCGGGCGATCGCCACATCGCCGTCGTAGATGACCGAGAGATGGTCGGAAGTGGGTTTGCAGTTCATCGAGTCGAGAAACTCGTCGAGTTCCTTGAACTTTGCTGTCACGCCCTTGTGGCCTTCCGAGATGCTGCCGTCCTGCCAGACGACCACGATGTCGGGATGGCAAAATGTCAGAAGCGTGTCGACATCACTCTTGTTGAAGGCGTTGAACAGGCCGGTTCGCAGCTCGCGAAGCTGTTCATGGGTCGCGGCGGCAGATTCGTCCGGCGGCGGGTCCTCTGCCAGCACTCCGGTGGGGGCCAGGGCCACCAGGCAGGCCAGTGCCAGGGTGGTGAGAGTTCTGTTCATCGAGTTTCTCCTTGAAAATGGCGCTACGAGGTCCGAATGGTGCTGTGCCATTCGACACGGTAATGCGGTCGGTTAGAATCCTGTGAATCGAAAGGTGGCCGATGACGCTGACACGAACGACATCGCCGAGTGACGAAACTCTTGCCCGAGTGGCTGCATCGCCACCCTCGGCGGCCGATATCGTTGCCGGCCGGATCGAGCGGCCCGTCGAGACGCCGGTGCCCAACCTGCTCAACGGGGGCCTGGTGCTGCTGTCGGTGGCAGGATGGATCGGGTTGTTGTGGGCGGCGAGCCGGGTGGGGCACCCGCTGGCAGTGTTGGGCGTGGGCATCGTGTTCAGCTACCTGTTCCTGACCGTTTACGCGTTGCTGCACGAAGGCTCTCACGGAAACCTCAACAGCCACCCGCGACTGAACTACTGCCTGGGTGTGGTCACCGGGCTGATCTTCGGCGGTCCGTTTGCGATGATCCGCGTCACGCACCAGGGGCACCACAGTCGCAATCGGACCGATCCGGAGATCTTCGATCTCTACACCGACACCGACAGCCGCTTCCTGAAGACCGTGCAGTGGTACGGCACCCTGGCGGGGTTGTTCTGGCCGTTTGTTCCCATCAGTGCCGTGCTGATCTCGATCTGCCCTGGAGCCGTCCGGTCTCGCCTGTTCACCCGTCCTCCCCTGGGCAACGCCAACCTGGGAGACCTGGACGCCGGAGACGTTTGGCGGATGCGAGGTGAATTGCTGTTGCTGGCCGCGGTGTTGACCGGGTTGCACAGCTGGCTCGGATTGGCCTGGTGGCATTGGCTGGTGTTGTACGGCTGCGCCAGCTTCAACTGGTCGACCCGTCAGTACATCGGCCACGCCTTCACCAGGCGCGACATTATCGATGGGGCGTTGAACCTGGAACACAACTGGTTGATGTCGCGGTTGCTGCTTTTTGGCGAGTGGGACCTGACCCATCACCGCCGGCCCGAGGTGCCCTGGATCTACCTGCCTCGCATCACTCCCACCACGGAACAGAGATCGGGGTACCATGCGCAGTACTGGCGGCAGTGGACAGGTCCCCGTCGGACCGAAGAGCCCGAGCCCTCGGTTCAGGGGGCAGCCGAGACGGTTGTGGCCGGTGGGTTGCATCGAGCGGATTGACCTGTTGATTGCGGTTGATCTGGGCGTGATTCAGAAGACAGGGCCGTGACAGCCGCCGCACCGCCAGCCCGGGTAGCGAAGGGATTCGACGATCCAGACGACGGCCCAGAGGCCGCCGGTGGCGAGCGTGAGCAGGATGTGCTTGGCGCGGCTGGTCCTGGGCCGCACCGCTGATACGTAGGTTCCGCATCGCTTGCAGTACGCATTGGTTGACTGCTGGGAAATTTGCTGGGCCAGACGTGCGAGACTTTCTCGCGTTCCCAGCCGTTCACCTCGTCGAAACAACCCGAACATTTCAACCAGCTCCTACCAGGACCCACAAACGACACGATGCTCCACGAGGTCGCCGAGCACGTCTTCCCAGCCATCCCACGTGTCGAGGCTGCCCGGCTTGATGTCCCCGAGCCTCGTACCTCGCCGGACGGCCGCCTGCTCGTAGCGTCGCCATCCCTCTTGGCCTTTCAACCCCGAGACCCTCAAGGGCTGCAACTGGCCAAGGCGGCGGGCCAGGTCGTAATGCGGGTTGTCACACAATCCCGATTCGACCTGGCGGCCGAGTGATCCGAGTTGCTTGCTGTCGGTGGTTGAGCCGGCCTGCAGAAACAGCTCATAGCCGGGTCGGTCGGACCGGTTGGGCGTCAACAAGGCGAGGTCGGCGTCGAGACCGCTGTCGGCGATGGCCGCGTCGACGACCGCCTGGACGTGATGTTCGTTGAGTTTTTCGCCGACGATATCCGAGATCGCCCCTCGTCGACCGACGAACCGGAGACAGGGGGTGTCGCGCTCCCAGCCAATGACCTCGACCATGTCACCGAGACGATACCGGTAGAGCCCTCCGCCGGTTGTCATCACGACCTCGTATTGCTCACCAGTGGTCAACTCCCCGGGCAACCGGGTTGAGTCCGTCGACCCGGTTTGCGTGTTGGAAACAGGGAGGAACTCGAAAACATGCGACCGGATGGCAAGGACTCCCGCAGCCGCACCTGGCCACGGGATGGTAACGACCCCTTCCGTCGCCAGCAGCCCCTTGGGCTGAATGGGCGTGCTCGGAAAATGGCGCCCGAGTGCCGGAAGGAACCGTGCGGACGCACCGTCGGCCCAGCAACTGATTAACCCGAGTTTTGGCCAGATGCGTTCGAACGGCTGGTCGAAAAGCTGCTCGCATTCGGTGCCGCGTCGAGGCCGTCGACCGACCTGGTGTTGCAGATCGTCTGTCAATTCGGGGTCAGCGGGTCCGGGAAGTGTCACGCGTCCGGACGACAGGCTCCTGCAGATCAACGGGTGCCATTGGTCCCACGCCTCGACCAGGCCCAGGATGAACGTGGGACTCCAGGCTGAGACCAGGGACAGGTCCCCGGTGGCGACCAGACACAAGAGGGTTGCAAAGCGGAAGTTGTCGAGTGGGCGGCCGACCTGCGAGAGCAGGGCCGATCGGGGTGGGCGGGCGAGCAACTTGTCCAGCAGCCAGCGTTCGTGCCGGCCGAGGTAGGCGGCATCGTCGTCGAAGCCGATGGGGATCCCGCCGGATGAGAGGGTTGGTCGCTGACCCGGGGGCGAAATAGACCAGTAGCTGCGTCCGGCGAATGCACGTGGATAGCTGCGAGCGGCGGACCACATCCAAGCTCGGATCGCTCGCTGAAACTGGCTTCGCAGAGAGTTGGTGTAGGGCACCAATCGACTCGGGCCGGTCGAACCGCTCGTGGGTTCCAGCATTTGGACGGGTTCGGAGGTCAGCACACCGGCGTGTCCTGAGGCAATCCGGTCGACGTGGGATTCGAGATCTGTGGGCCCGGACAGGGGCACGCGATCGCGGTATTCGTCGATGTCACAGATCCGCGCAAACCGGGAACGCCGACCAAGCTCACACGTCGCGTTGGCGGCGAGAATGTCGTTCAGCAACTTGTGCTGGGTGGAATGAACCCGGGAGAGCGCTGCGTCAAACCGCCGTGCTTCGCCCTTGCAGTTCCAGATCCACGCCCGGTTGCACAAACGTGCGAGCGTCACGGGAACCCTTCTGTTCTTGTTGAATGAAACGTCGAGCAACAGCGGTGAAGTTGTCCAGCCGCAATGGCGCCAGGCAGCACAGTTCATCACCGTGCACGTACCCGGGATTTCGTTCGAGGAAAAACCTGACATGGCGGTCCCGCAAGCGGCTCTCTCCGATGGGCACGAGGTTTTCTCGTAACCAGTACGCGTGCTGATCGGCCCGTATGATCCCGGTCTCGGGTTCGTAGAGTTCCGGGAAGCGCGACTTGCCCAGACCGTGGAGAATGTTCTTGATCAAGGGAGGCGTGGGGACGCGGGCTCGCGGAAAGAACTCGCGAAAAAAGACAGGCAGAAAACGGTAGGTGCGGTGTCCCTTGGAAATCAGGTACCAATAAAGATCCTCGTTGGGATGAGCCTCGATGAGGCGAGAGACAAGCGCCGCCGATGCGTTGAAGAAATCGGGACGTCCCCAGGCGGCTTCGTCGACGATCGTGTCACCGGAAAACAGGATGAGTCGACGTTGGCCATCGACGTCAATCGGAATCAGCTTCTGTGTTGAAAACCCGGCTAGCCGACCGGTGTCCGGGTCGACCAATTTCAGCACCAACTGTTTCTCAGCGAGGTCGTCGGCAAAGACCCGCGTATCGACATGCTCGTAGTGTCGGTCCATCAGGTCGAGCATCGCCAGATGGTCATCCTGGTTGAGTTGTTCGACCGTGAGGATGTGTCCCTGGAGTTTCATGATTGATCTCGGCGGCGAGTTCTGTGCGGGATTCTTGAGGCCTTGTGTCTCAGAGACATCCCAGTTCCAGGTATATCGGGCGATGATCGAGTGTGGGCAGGTCGGGCTGTGTGTCTGGCCAGCTGACCAGGAAAATGTTGGTGACGTACTCACGCCAACGTCTCGAACGGGCAACGCCCAACAGCGGGTCGTTGTCTGCCAGCCCGAGAGTCAGCGAGGTGCGTTGATCGGGAAGCTGTTGATCAATCGCGGCATCCAGGAGCCCCGCGAAAATGGCCGGGTCCGAGTTGATGACCAGCGGGCAGGCGGCGGTGAGGTATACGAGCGCCTCGTCGATTCCTGGCAGCCGCGGACGCTGGCGGATCGAAGCCCAGGCGTTCCAGGCCGGACGCAGCCACTTCCAGAGTGAGTTGTAACCGGCAATCACGGCGCGGCGGAACGACGACTGGTTCCACCCGGCCAGCAGCCCAACCAGCTGGCCACCGCGGCGGGCTACCAGGATGCTCTCAAGAGACAGCCCGTGAAATGTGCCGTTGCTGTCCTGGAAATCATCGGCCCCGTAAGCCGGAAAAAACTGGCGGTCGGGCCCGGAGTGTTGGACCAGGCGGGCGATGGCCGGCAGGTCATTCGATTCGGCTGTCCGGATCTCCACTGAATCGTTGCTCGGGTGACGTCGGCGGTTGTGTGAGCAACACAGCAAGGTATGGAATCGACCGATCGGCCGGTAAACGGGCAGTCCTGCCCGACCTGAAGTGAGGACCCGTTCTGCCGAGGCGTTGTCGGCAGCGATCGTGGTCAGGTAGAAGTCGGCCCGCTGATCCTGGTGAAGCTCCTTGAGAAAGGCGTAGCCGCGAGCGACAAGTCCGCGGCTGCGATGCTCGGGCAGGCACCGGAGTCCACCGAGGTATCCGACCGGACGAAGCTGGCCATTAACGTATCGCAGGTTGATTTGACGGCTGCCGGCACCGATCACTCGTCCGCTGAGAGTGTCGCGGCAGACGATCGTCTGGTGCAGGTGATCGTCACTTGCGTGTTGACGGTGTACGGCGGGGTCGTGTTCCAACCGAACTCGGACGTTTCCGTCCATCGGTGTCGCTGCGAACAGGACTCGCAAATCCTGGTCATCCTTGGGGCAGGACAATTCGAACTGGTAACGTGACATGTTGCTGCTGAGGGTTGAGGTCAGTGACGGAGGGCGACAAGCGGGGAGACCATGGGTGCGCGGGAAGTTGGAAGCAGGCTGCCATGCCAATTGCGATCACCCATCGGCAGGCCATTGCGGCCATCGATGTCTCGCTGGTGCATCGCATTGATGACCAGGTAATTGACCAGGACGTAGGGGTTTCGGATGTTGACCCGGTGCCGAGCCCGTCGAGCGATACTGCCCCAGCTATAGAAACTCCGCCGCGCCCCGACGCACCGATCGGCCAGCTCTTCGGGGGACATCCCGACGGGTGAGAACGGGATCATGTTGTACCGGTAGGACTGATCCAGCCACCAGGCGTCATAAAGCAACCGGCCCTCGTCGACCATTCGCTGGTAGAGCGGTGTACCAGGAAACGGGGTGACATGGTTGAAGGCGGCAATGAATAGCCCTTCCTCTCTTGCGAAATCCAAGCTCCGGGCAAAGGTCTCTGGCGTGTCGTTGTCGTAGCCGAAGATGAACGTGCCATAGACGCAGATTCCGTGCCGGCGAAAATTGGCCAGTGCAGCTGCCGGCCCACCACGCATCATGTTGAAGCCCTTGTTCATCTGCTTCAGTGACTCAGCGTCCAGCGACTCGAGGCCGACGAGAATCCCCACGCAGCCGCTCTGCTTCATCAGGGACAACGCTTCGTCGTCAAAGGCCACGTTGATCGCTGTCTGGCTGACCCAGCGGATCTTCAGCGGGATCAAGGCACGCATCAGGTCCTTGGCATCCTCGAGATTCGACGTGATGTTGTCATCGATGAAGAAAAACATCTGTCCGGGACGTCGCACCCGCTGGATTTCCTGGACCACCCGGTCGATTGGCCGATGCTCGTGGCTGCCCTCGTAGAAGCTCTGGATCGCGCAGAAATCACACCGGAACCGACAGCCGCGGGCAAATTCGACAAGCCGGATCGGCAGGTATTTCTTGCCTGTGAAGATCGAGCGGTCGGGAGTGCCCAGGTAAGTGGCTCGGCCGGTATTCCGGTAGATCTCACGGGGTGTTCCATGCCTGTAGTCGTCGATCACCTCGGGGAACAGGTCCTCGGCTTCACCGATCACGAGCGATTCGCAGTATTGCCCCACTTCCTCGGGACACAGTGTGGCGTGAAAACCGCCCATCACTACCGGCACACCACGCAGGCGGTATTCGCTGGCGATTTCGTATGCCCGTCGTGCGGTGTAAGTCTCAACGCTGATGGCCACCAGGTCGGTCGGGCGATCGAAAGGAGTCGGTTCGAGCCGGTCGTCGTAAAACTGGACCTCGATGTCATCGGGGGCCAATCCCGCAAGCATCGCAGCCGGAATCGGCTCCATCAGCCAGGTGCGAATGTAGGACGTCATGCCCTCGTGCCGGCCCACGCAGGGGTGGATGATCGTCAGTCGGAATGGCTGCGAGTGAGTCATGAGTGATCAGTGTTGACGGTCATCGGCTCGATAATGGTCGGAGAGGCTGTGGGGAGTGGCTCAGGCATCGTCGGCCAGTCGCAGGTGTAAAAGCGGTGGAGCCGATGGGCGTAAAAGCGATAGCCCAGGTTGGCAATCAGTGCGACGTGGCGTTGGTGTCGCGCTCGCCAGACACGCCGGGCTATGCTTCGCCAACGGTACGCATACCGCCAGGCAACCTGGTTGCCCTGTTGCAATTGGTCCGGAGTCATCTGGTGGGGCTCGAAGACGACATGTTGCCCGTCGTAGAGTTCCCAGCGTCGCGTGAGAATCCGGCCGGCCTTGTCGAGGTCCTGGAAGAGCGGTGTGCCGGGAAACGGTGTGATGATCGCGAAGCGGGGCAGGTCGATGCCGATCTCGACCGCCAGGCGAGCGGTCTCGAGAAACACGTCGGGCGTGTCATCGTCGAGTCCAAATACGAAGCAACCTTGCAGGGCAATTCCACGACGGTGCAGTTCATCGACGACGTGGGCATAACGATCGGGTCGGTTGAATGCCTTGTGAGTCTGTTGCAGCGACGTGTCGGAGATTGATTCGAGCCCCATCAGCAGACCGCGGCATCCCGATCTGGCGGCCAGGTCCAACAGCGGCGTGTCCTCGCACAGCAGCGTTGTCGAGAGCCCGTACCACGAGATGTCCAGGGGGACGAGTGCTTCGAAGAGTCGTCGGGCGTAATCACGATCAGCGATCAGATTGAGGTCCAGGAAGATGGCTCGCCTGGCCCCTTGCCTCCGAATGTCGGCCACGATCTCCTCGACCGGCTTCTGCCAGGGCTGTCGGCCCCAGGCCGAGGGGACAACACAGAAGGAGCAGTTGTGGACGCAACCGCGAGTGGCCTCGAAAACATCGGATGTCAGGTATCGATTGGAGGGCAGGAGATTGCGGTCGACCACCGGGAGATCAGCGAGGTCGAGGTCGGCAGACTGGGTGTAGCGACGCTGCATGTGGCCAGCGACAAAGTCCAGGAGAAGCCTCGGCCACTCCTGCTCGGCGTAGCCAACGACAATCGCGTCGGCATGAGGCTGCGCATCGTCGGGAACCAGGGTGACGTGAGGACCACCCAGCACCACGGGGATGCCACGATCACGGAAGTGAGCGGCCAGTTCGTAGCCCCGCGTGGCCGTGCCGGTAATCAATGTCATGCCGACAATGTCAGCGGCGATGTCGAGGTCGATATCCTCGATGCCCTCGTCCACGCAGGTGATCTCGCAGGGGATCTCCTCGGGGACGAGCGAGGCCAGCGTTGGCAGCGTCAGCGGCATGTAGCGGAGCGATCGGCCGAAGATACCGCCGCGGTGACGGTAGAGCGGTCCCTTGGGGGAGATCAGCACGATGCGGACGGGGCGTTGGGCAATCACGAGGACACGCTCCCGATGACCGGCACCTGTTCGGGTATGATCTCTGGCGGCCCGGCCTGCGACGTGTCGGTGTAGGTCGGCGAGTTGAGATCCCAATCGCGGCGGACGTCGACGGGGTGAGTTGATTGGCGACCTGTGTCGATGTTGCCGAAGAGAATGCTCTGTTTCTTGAGCGACTCCTTGGCGTAGAGAGGGTTGTACGCCAGGTAGAGCGCCAGGCGGGTGAACGAACTGAGGTGAGTCTTGAAGTCCCAGGCTCGCCGGAAGATGGACCACGGGTGATTCCACCGCTCGCGATTCGTCCAGATCGCCTCGGTCAACTCCTCGGGTGACATGTGCCTGGGAGTGAAGGCGGCGTGGTTGAAGCGATACTCAGGGTGCAACCACCACTTGCCGCCGTAGAGCAACCGGCCCTCATCTCGGAGCCTGTCGTAAAGTGGAGTTCCCGGGTAGGGCATCAGGATGTTGTATGCAGCAAAGCAGAACTTGTGCCGCACGGCGAACTGGTGGGTTTCTTCGATCGACTCGACCGTGTCATGGTCGTGTCCGAAGGTGAATGTGGCCCAGGTCTGCAGGTGGTGATCCCGGAGGATCTGCACCTGTTCCTCGTAGAGATCCCAGCCGTTGCGGCCGACCAGGTTGGGCGATTTCTTCATCAACCGCACGCTGTCGGGGCTGATCGACTCAAAACCGACCACGTTGCCCAGGCAGCCGCTGCGCGCCAGCAGGTCCATCAGCTCGAGGTCGTTGGTCATGTCGAGCGAGGCCTGGGAAACCCACCGGATCTTCAGGGGGATCAGTCGCCTGAGAAACTCCTTGGCCGCCTGTTGGTTTGAGAGGAAGTTGTCGTCCACGAAGAAAACGAATTTCCGGTCCTGCTGCCGGATTTCTTCAAGAACCTCGTCGATGGGCCGGCTGAAGTTGGTGCGATTGAAGTAAGAGCTGACGGCGCAAAAGTCGCAGGCGAAGCGGCAACCGCGGCTGTACTGCATCAACGACAGCGGGAGGTAGCCTCGGGGTCCGTAGAGCTCGCGGCGAGGCAGCACGCCACCTGCCTGGGCGGGACCGACACGTCCACGATACTCGGGTTTCAACTCGCCCCGGCGGGCATCTTCGACCACCCCCGCCCAGCCGTCCTCGGCGTCGCCGATGAAGACCGAGTCGACATACGGACGAGCCTCATCGGGAAACAGCGTGGTGTGCATGCCTCCGGCGATGACAGGGACCCCTCGTGCGCGGTATTCCGCGGCGATTTCGTAGGCCCGCCGTGCCGTGTAGATCTCGATGCTCAGCCCCACCAGGTCGGTTGGCTCGTCGTAGTCGATCTCCTCCATTCGGTCGTCGAACATCGAGACCTCGACGTCACCGGGAGTGAGCGCGGCCAGGACACCCAGTGGCAGAGGTTCCATTCGTGCTTCGTCGACATACCGCGAGTGCTCGGGCTGTCCGATGTTGGGAAATACGAATGTGATCTTCATGACATCCCTTCGGGCGTGGCCAGTGAAACCAGCCGGGACGGACTGTCCGGGGCCGGCAATTCGCCCGGCTCACCGAGCTGGCGGTCCTGCTTTGAGAGGATTTCACGACGGGAGATGAGATTCGAGATCAGGTAGATACCCGAACGGTAGGGCGAGCGGAGATTGGTCTTGAGCGCACAGCCTCGCGCAAGCATGGATCCGAGGGTGTTGAATCTCATCCGGGAACGGTAGCATCCCTCGGTCAGTTCATCGGCCGTCATGTTCGACGGATGAAACGTGGCGTGACCGTAACGGAATTCCGGGTCGAGCCACCAGCGATCGAAGATCAGCCGCCCTTCTGATTCGAGACGATCGTAAAGATCGGCGCCCGGCGTCGGGGTCAGCGGATTGAAATTGGCCAGGTAGAACTTGTGCCGGATGGCAAAGTCGACCGCTTCGTC
>MDTE01076188.1_pt1 | contig 12720 bp, 11 predicted proteins | sample 811231 | NCBI WGS metagenome assembly MDTE01 (sample SAMN05326651, study PRJNA326480) | marine metagenome | isolation source: seawater | place: Indian Ocean: Red Sea | collected 2010
ATATCATCACATATCCTAAGTTGAACTAATTTATCAATTACGACTCCTTTTTTAATTTCCTTTTTATTTGCTTCAAATTGTGGTTTTATCAATACTATTATAGACCCTTCAGTTTTTTTTAATAACTTTATTGCTGGTTCTAATATTTTTTTTAAACTAATAAAACTAACATCACATACCAAAATATCAATTAATTCAGGAATGATATTATTATCCAAAAATCGTGCATTAACTTTTTCTATATTAATAATATTTTTTTCTTTTTTCAATTTTTCATGCAATTGATTGTATCCAACATCTACGGAATAAATTCTTTCAGCATTATTTTTTAAAAGAACTTGTGTAAAACCACCCGTTGAAGCCCCTATATCTAAGCAAATTTTATTTTTAATTTTAATATTATATTTTTCTATAGCATGAGATAATTTTAAAGCTCCTCTAGATACCCACTCAGGATTTAATCTATTAATTACAATTTTTGAGTCTTCAGAAAAAGTTTCTCCACTTTTATTAACTCTTTTATCATTCACATATATTTGACCAGCTAAAATCATTGCCTGCGCCTTAGTTCTTGATTCAACTAATTTTTTTTCTAGTAAAAGGAGATCAATCCTCTTCTTCATAAATTATTTTAATTTATATAAATTATCTTTAAAAATATCTGATTTTTTAGAAATTAAAGATATAATTTTTTCTTCTATTGAATCAACATCCATACCTATTTTTTTATATTGGTTTTCAGGCGAATCATGTTCCACAAAATAATCAGGAAAAGCAATATTTTGAATTTTACTTAATGTTATTTTTTTTCTTTTGTTATGGATGTAATCAAGAACTAAAGAACCAAATCCACCCACAGACCCCTCCTCAACTGTAATTACATATTCATGTGAATCTAGTATTTGATCTATTAATGTTGTATCAAGTGGTTTGGCAAATTTAGCATCCATTACAGTTATTTCAATTCCTTTTTTTAATAAATTGTTGTTTACGATCATACAAGTTTCAAGTCTCGCACCAAAGTTTATTAATGCAAGATTATTCCCTTGTGTTTTAATTTCTCCTTTGCCAATTTCTAATGGGTCTAATTCTTTTGAAGTAGATATACCTGCTCCACTACCTCTTGGATATCGAAAAGAAGATGGTCTATCATCTATTAAAATAGATGTTTTAATCATTCTTATAAGTTCTTCTTCATTTCCGGCTGCCATCACAACAAAATTTGGAAGACAAGATAAGTAATTAATATCAAATGATCCTGAATGAGTTGCGCCGTCAGCTCCAACAAGTCCGGCTCTATCTATCGCAAACCTGACAGGAAGTTTTTGAATAGCGACATCATGCACAACTTGGTCGTAAGCTCTTTGTAAAAAAGTTGAATATATAGCTGCAAATGGTTTCAATCCTTCTGTTGCTAAACCAGCTGACATAGTCACAGCATGCTGTTCAGCAATACCAACATCAAAAAATCTTTTTGGAAATTTTTTTGCAAAAGGTTCTAATCCTGTTCCTGAAGCCATAGCTGCTGTAATCGCTACAATAGTTTCGTCTTTTTCAGCTTCAGCCAAAAGAGTATCTCCAAAAACTTGCGAATAAGTTTTTTTACTAGATTTATTTAATGGAGATCCAGAAATTACATCAAATTTATTTACTCCATGAAATTTATCAACTGATTTTTCAGCTGGTGCATATCCTTTGCCTTTTTTTGTTATGATATGAAGAAAAATTGGTTTTTCTAATTTAGAATCTTTTATGTTTTTAAGTACAGGTACCAAATCATTAAAATTATGTCCATCAATAGGTCCTAAATAAAAAAAACCAAGTTCCTCAAAAAGAGTACCTCCAGTTATCAATCCTTTAGAAAATTCTTCTGTTCTATACATAAGTTTCGAAAATGTTTTTGGAAATCTATTTGAAACTTTTTTAATTATACTTCTTATATTACTATAAGATTTTGAAGATAACAATTTTGATAAATATCTACTCATAGCACCAACTGGTTTATCAATAGACATGTCATTGTCATTTAATATTACAATTAATTGCTTGTTGATAGATCCAGCATTATTCATTGCTTCATAAGCCATACCAGCACTAAGTGCACCATCACCAATTACACAAATTACATTGGATTCTTTTTTTTGAATATCATGTGCGATCTTTATCCCTAATCCTGCAGAAATAGATGTTGAACTATGTGCCGTTCCAAAAGTATCATACTGACTCTCGGACCTTTTAACAAAGCCATACAATCCTCCACCTTGTCTAATCGTTTCTATAGATTCTTTTCTTCCTGTTAGAATTTTATGTGGATAGGCTTGGTGACCAACATCCCATATTAATTTATCGTGCGGAGTATCAAAAATATAATGTAAAGCTATCGTTAACTCAACAACCCCCAAACCTGCTCCTAAATGACCGCCTGTTTTTGATACTGCATCAATAGTTTTATGTCTTAGTTCCTGAGCTAAATATTTTAAATCTTTAACTTTGAGTGTTTTTAATTCATCAGGATAATTTATTTTATCTAAATATTTGTATTTCATATTAATTAATTAAAAATCTTCTTTTAAAATTTTCTTATTTTCAATTTTTATTTTTTTTATTTGTGTTTCAACTCTTTTTAGTTTTTCTTCACATAAATTTTTTAATTCAACTCCTCTTTCGTATAATTCAACTGATTTTTCTAAATCTATATTTCCAGACTCTAATTCTTCAACAATTTCTTCTAAACTTTTAATGTTTTCTTCAAAAGATTGGTTTTTATAGTTTTTATTTTTCATTTTTATATTTATTTGCTTATTTTTTTAACAACTCTATTATTATCAATATCATAAATCAATCCAATAAGTTCATCATTTTTTTTAATTGTAATCAGCAAATTTTTTTGGTCAATTACCTCAAAATTTTGAATTTCTTCATCACTTTCTAAAAAAATAGAAATTTTTTTAGAAATTTCATCTATTTGCAAAGATTTGGATGAAATTTTCGTATACATGCCATATATAAGAGCAAAAAATGCAATAACAATCAGAACACCTAACAAAATAACTATATTTTTTAAAATTTTATCAGTCATGCAAAAGTTTGAAATCCAAAAAGTTACAATAAACAAATCTCAAAATAATATTAGATTAGATAAAGCTCTAACTAATTATTTAAATAAGTATAGCAGATCAAATATTAAAATGCTCCTATTAAATCATAATGTAAAAAAATTTGATCAAACAATAACTGATGCTTCATATAAAGTAAAAACTGGGGAAGTCTATAATATTCAAATTCCAACTATTATAGATAACACATTTTTAGGAGAGGATATTCCCCTAAATATAATCTTTGAGGATGATGATATTTTAGTAGTTAATAAGCCTGCTGGAATGGTAACGCATCCAGCTCCTGGAAACAAAGAAAACACACTAGTAAATGCATTAATTTTTTACACTAACAACAATCTAAGTTCAATAAATAGCAAGAATCGACCAGGAATAGTTCACAGACTTGATAAAGAAACAAGTGGACTAATAGTAATTGCTAAAAACAATGAATCACATTTAAAATTATCAGAACAATTTAAGGATCATTCAATTCACAGAAAATATACTGCAATAGTATGGGGAACGCCTCAAAATCAGACTATTAAAGGATATATAGAAAGACATAAAATAAATAGAAAAAAAATGTCCTTAAATAATCAAGGAAAAGGAAAATATTCTGAAACTTCTATTGTATTAAAAAAAAATTATAAAATCTGTAGTTTAATAGATTGCTCAATAAAGACTGGCAGAACTCATCAAATACGATTACATTTAAAAAAAATTGGTTCTCCAGTTATTGGTGACAAAACATATGGAAAAAATCAAACTAATAAATATTCAATTGATCAAGAAAACTTTAACAAATTCCTACTACTTAAAAATTTCAATAGACAGGCTTTGCATGCTTATACTCTAGGTTTTTTACACCCTACTTCTAAAAAATATATAGAATTTAGCTCTGAATTACCTGATGATATGTTGAAATTGCTTGAATTTATAAGTAAATATTAATTTAATATTACTTTTGTGATAAAGAGCGAAAAATATTATGAGTTTACCAATTTTATCATCCGAAGGAAATCTTGCGTTCTATTTGCAAGAAATTAAAAAATTTCCAATATTAACAGCAAACGAAGAATATATGTTGGCAAAGAGATATAAAGAGCATGGTGACTCCAAAGCTGCGCACAAATTAGTTACTAGTCATCTAAGATTAGTAGCAAAAATTGCAATGGGTTATAGGGGTTATGGACTACCAATTACCGATTTAATTTCCGAAGGTAACGTTGGTATTATGCAAGCAGTTAAAAAATTTGACCCTGATAAAGGATTTAGACTTGCAACTTATGCAATGTGGTGGATTAGAGCACAGATTCAAGAATATGTACTTCATAGCTGGTCACTAGTAAAGATAGGAACCACAGCAGCTCAAAAAAAATTATTTTTTAATTTAAAAAAAATGAAGAAACAGCTTAAATCAATTGATGAAAATAGTTTATCTCCGGAAAATGCAAGAGAAATTGCAAATAGATTAAATGTAAAAGAAGCAGAAGTAATTGAAATGGATAATCGTCTTCATTCATCTGATCAATCATTAAATACAAATATTTCAACTGATGCAGATACAGAATGGCAAGAAATGCTTGTTGATGACAAAGATACTCAAGATTTAGTTGTGCAAAAAAAAGATGAATATAATTATAGAAAAAATTTATTTACTGATGCATTAAAGATTTTAAATCCAAGAGAAAAAGAGATCATTACATTAAGAAGACTTTCTGAAAAACCTAAAAAATTAGAAGAATTAAGTAAAAAATATAATATTAGTAGAGAAAGAGTAAGGCAAATAGAGGAAAGAGCTATTGAAAAATTACAAAAAGAAGTTTCAATAAAAAGCTAAATTATTTTTTTTTTAATTATTGTTTGTGATCTTTCTGGTCCAGTCGAGATAATTGATATTTTTACACCAACTATTTTTTCAATAAACAAAATATATTTTTTTGCATTGTTTGGAAGATCGGACCATTTCGTTTTTCCAAATGTTGAAACATCCCAACCCTGAAGAGTTTTGTATATGGGTTGAATCTTTTCTTGCAGTGATTCACTTGATGGAAGAAAATTATATTTCTTGTTTTTGATATTATAGCCTACGCAAATTTTTATATTTTTCAAACCATCTAAAACATCTAATTTAGTTAATATAATATCAGTTAATCCATTTAATTTGGCAGTTTGTTTAACTAAATTTGCATCAAACCAACCGCACCTTCTTTTTCTTTTAGTAACAGTTCCAAATTCTTTTCCTACGATCCCTAAATGATCGCCTATTGAGTCATTAAGTTCGGTTGGAAATGGTCCATTACCCACTCTAGTTGTATAAGCTTTAGTAATACCTAAAATTTTATGATTTTTTCTATTAGCAAAACCTGTGCCAGCAAAAATCTGACCTGATAAGGTGTTTGAAGAAGTAACATAAGGATAAGTTCCGTAATCTAAATCAAGTAAAGAACCTTGAGCTCCTTCAAACAAAATCATTTTATTTTTATCATCTATTTCATTAATTTGTTTCCATGATGGTTTTGAAAATTTTTTTATAAATTTATTAATTTCTATTAATTCTTTAAACAATTTATTTGAATTAATCTTAATTTTATTTGCTTTAAATCTTAAAGAATGAAAATTAAGGATATTTTTAATCTTATGTTTTAACATTTTTTCATCATCTAAATCACATAACCTAATTGCTCTTCTTCCAACTTTGTCTTCATATGCTGGACCTATTCCTTTTTTGGTAGTACCTATTGAATCTTTTCCTCTTAGATTCTCATTTAGTTGATCAACTATTTTATGTATTGGAAGTATCAAGCAAATATTTTCAGCTATAGATAAGTTTGAGGAATTAATTTTAATTCCTTGAGAGTTTAATTTCTTAACTTCATCTTGCAATGACCATGGATCCAATATAACGCCATTACCAATAATACACTTTTTTCCTCTAATAATTCCTGAAGGCAATAAATTTAATTTAAATGTTTTATTTTTAATTTGAATGGTGTGTCCAGCATTGTTTCCTCCTTGAAATCTAACAACTAGTTGAGCTTTTGAAGAGAGCCAGTCAACCAGTTTCCCTTTGCCTTCATCACCCCATTGAGTTCCTACTACTGTATAAATCATTTAATTCAATTTCAATTGTATGATCTTATTTTTAATTAAATATGCATTAAAACCATTTTTAATAGCACTTTTTTTAATATTTTCTTCTTTGCCAAAAAATCTATCTACAAAATATCCTTTATTTAATAGATTCTTGATTAATTTATCATTAGTTGAAAATGGAATAAGTATCCTTTTGTTTTTTGGCTCGATAGTTGATGCTCTCAAAATTGAGTCCATATAACAATTAAATCCAGTTGAATTTTCTTGTTTTTGTCCATTTTTGCTAATGTATCTTCCACCTCTAGCTACTTCTCCTCTTACATTTTTGGCAAATATCGTGAACCTAGTACCAGTATGATATTCTAAATAGTTGCTTTCAGTTAAATCTATTACAAAATTTACTTTTGGATGGATTTTTAAAAAAGTCTTATAGATAAGTAAAATTTCATCTACGGCAGCTGAAGTTTCTTTATTGATTTTTAATTTCTCTAAATATAATTTTTTTTCTTTTAAAATTCCATGACATGATAAAAGATTTAATCCAAAATCATGAGAATCTTTATCTAAGTGTTTAATAGTATTTTTTTTATCTTTTTTTCTTAAAAAAGAAGTAATTAGTTTTTTAATTTTTGTTTCATTGTTGTGTTTTAATAAGTATTCTAAAAATACTTGTGAGGACAATTCTATAGATATATCTTTTATTCCAACCGCAGTTAACGACTGATATGCTAAATTTAACATTTCTACGTCAGCTAAATAACTCTGTTCTCCAATGCATTCAGCACCTATTTGTAAAAATTGTCTTTCAGGTCTTAATAATGTACCTTTTTTTCTTACTACATCTCCATAATAACATAACTTAAGAGGTCTATCATAATTTTTTAATCTAGCCGATGCTAATCTTACAATCTGCATTGTCATATCATTTCTTATTACATAATCTTTTTTTTCCTTTTTTACATTTATAACAAAAGCATTATTTTGATTATTTTCATTACAATATTCTATTAAAGGAGTTTGTACTAATCTGTATCCATTTTTCTGAAATACATCTAATATAATATTCTTGTATTTATGTTCTATAGAAGACTGTTCAAATGTTTCATCTTTAAAACCAGGAGGTAATAAATTATTAATCATTTAAAATGTTTTCTAATTTGTTTTTAATTATTTTAATTTCTTTATTAACTTCAATTTGATCCTTACCTTCTACAAGAATTCTTAATAATGGTTCTGTCCCAGACTCTCTTATTAAACATCTAAGATGTTTTTTGTTTCTCATATAATTATTATTGAGTAATTTTATCGAAGTTTTTTGTTTCTCTTTAATAATTTTATTTAAAATCAAATTTTCTTTTATTTGAAAATAAGGTTTAAAATTATTAAATAGTTTATTTGATTTTTTACTAGATTTTATGAGTATTTCCATGATTTTTAAAGCAACCAATATACCATCACCTGTCTTGTTATAATCTCCTAATATTATATGTCCTGATTGCTCACCTCCTAAATTGTATGACCTCTTAATCATTTCCTCGATCACATTTATATCTCCAACATCAGTTCTAATTAAATTTATATCCAATTCATTTTTAAGATATTTTTCAAAGCCTAAATTTGACATTTTTGTTGCAACTACTGTTTTATTTGAAAGTGTTTTATTTTTTTTAAAAACTTTTGCAAAAAGTGCCATTATTTGATCACCATCAATTTCATTGCCTTCGTTATCTACAACAATTATTCTGTCACCATCACCATCAAAAGCAAAGCCTATATCTGATTTTGTTTCTAAAACTTTCTTAGACAACATATTTACATTTATAGCACCACAATTTTTATTAATATTTTTTCCATTAGGCTCATTATTAATTGTAATTACATCACTTCCCAATTCCCAAAAAAGTGTTGGGGCAATTTTATAGGTTGCGCCATTGCCACAATCTAAAACTACTCTAGTATTTTTAAAGTTGGTTGTTTTATCTAATGATAATTTTAATGACTCTGAATATCTGCCTTGAGCATCTTCTAATCTTTTAGCTTTTCCCGTATTGTAACTTTTATTTGAAATTTCTAAATACTTTTTTTTATTTAAAACAATTTCTTCAATAGCTATTTCTAATTTTCTTGATATTTTTCTTCCTTTGGAATCGAAGAATTTCAAACCATTATATTCATAAGTATTGTGAGATGCTGTAATCATTACACCTATATCAGCCCTTAAAGAATTAATTAACATTGGTAAAGCAGGTGTAGGGAGAGGTCCGACAACTATTACATCCATACCCATTGAAATAAATCCCGAAGTCATTAATGGTTCAAATAAATATCCAGATAAGCGCGTATCCTTTGATATTATTACTCTATTTTTTTTCTTATTTTTTAATGTTAACAAATAACCAACTGTTTTTGCAATTTTAAGACACGTGTCTGGTGTCATTGGTTCTACATTAACCTTACATCTTACTCCATCAGTTCCAAATATTTTGAACATATTTTTTTAAAATTAAATAATGAAAGACTTTATAGAAATTAATTAGTTTGTGGACTAATTTTTGAACTAGATTTTGGTACTGATTGAGATGGAGTTGGTTCTTTGTCATTTTTATCATCATCGTAGTCATTACGCGAAGGGGATATTCCGTTTATAAGGTCTTTTATTTCGTCGCCAGATAATGTTTCATATTCTAACAGTCCTTTTGCTACTAAGTGCAATTCCTCTAAATTTTCTTTTAAAATGTTTCTGCATTCTGTTTCGGCATCATCTGCTAATTTTCTTACTTCTTCATCAATAATTTTTGCAGTTGCATCTGATAAATTTTTAGATTGAGCTACAGAATGACCTAGAAAAACTTCTTCTGAATCATTATTATACCTTAATCTTCCTAGTTTTTCGCTCATTCCCCACTCAGTAATCATTTTTCTAGCTAAGTTAGTGACCATTTGAATATCACTTGCTGCACCATTAGTTATTTTATCCTTGCCGAATATAATTTCTTCAGCAATTCTTCCTCCTGTAGCTATAACCAAGTGCGCTTTCATCTGATCTTTTTTCATCGATAGTTGATCTCTTTCTGGTAATCTCATTACCATGCCAAGAGCCCTTCCTCTTGGGATTATTGTAGCTTTATGTATTGGATCAGAAGCAGGAGAGTGGAGAGTTGCAACTGCATGTCCAGCTTCATGATATGCTGTTAATTTCTTCTCATCTTCAGACATTACCATCGACCTCCTCTCTGTCCCCATCATAACTTTATCTTTTGCTTCTTCAAAGTCTTCAGAAGTAACTAATCTTTTATTTTTTCTTGCTGCTAATAATGCTGCTTCATTAACTAAATTAGCTAAATCAGCACCAGAGAAGCCAGGAGTTCCTCTAGCAATAATTTTTGAATCAAATTTTGGAGAAACTTTTATTTTCTTCATATGTACTTTTAATATTTTGTCTCTACCTATTATGTCTGGATTGTTGATAGTAATTTGACGATCAAATCTACCTGGCCTAAGTAAGGCTGGATCAAGTACATCCGGCCTGTTTGTAGCTGCAACTATTATTACTCCAGCATTAGCTTCAAAACCATCCATTTCAACTAAAAGTTGATTTAAGGTTTGTTCTCTTTCATCATTTCCTCCGCCTAATCCAGCCCCTCTATGTCTTCCAACTGCATCAATCTCATCAATAAATATTATACATGGAGAATTTTTTTTACCTTGTTCAAACATATCTCTAACACGACTAGCACCAACACCTACAAACATTTCCACAAAGTCTGATCCTGATATAGAGAAAAAAGGAACATTTGCTTCGCCAGCAATTGCCCTTGCCAATAAAGTTTTTCCTGTGCCTGGAGGGCCAATTAAAAGAGCGCCAGTTGGTATTTTGCCACCCAATTTTGAAAACTTTTGAGGATCTTTTAAAAATTCCACAACTTCTTCTAATTCTTGTTTAGCTTCATCAATACCAGCAACATCATCAAACGTTACTTTTCCGACAGCTTGATTTAAAAGTTTGGCTTTTGATCTTCCAAATCCCATTGCCTTACCACCACCGCCTTGCATTTGACGCATGAAGAAAATCCAAACTCCAATAAGAAGTAGCATAGGAAACCAAGATAACAAGATACTAAGAATTGGATGCATTGCTTTATCTGATGGTTCAGCATTAATCCTAACTCCGCTGTCATTAAGTTTATCTACTAAGTTTGGATAATTAGGCGAATACGTATTAAATGGCCTGCCATCCTCAAAGTAACCTTCAACATTATTACCTTTAATATTTACTTCACTAATATTTCCAGCTTCAGTTGCCGCAATAAAGTCAGAAAATGAAATTACAGATGAAGTCCGATTTACAGAACTTCCCTGAAACAGATTAAAAAGAGCTATAAGTAAAATACCTATAATTAGCCATAATACTATGTTTTTACTATAATTTTTCATCTTTATATTATGTATATATAACAAATAGGGATTAATGTCTAAAACGCAATAGCTAAAACATTTATTTTTAAACTATTCTAGTTTGAATTAACTACTGAAATTATAGGCATATTTTTTGTAATTATTGCATTCTGAGATCTAAACGATGATTTCTTAGTATTCTCTAAGTCGTTTATCAATTTTCTAACATTGCTGTATCTTAAATATGTATTTTTTTTATTTACATATTTTAAAATTATTTCAGTTAATTTGATTTTAATTTCTATATTTAAAGAAAAAAATTTTTTTTGATCTATCTGAACTGAGTTTTGTTTAATGTCAATCAATATTAAATTTAAAATTTGAAATATTATTTTGTTAAAATCTTTATAATTTTTTTTAATTAAATTTAGTTCTTTATTTACTTCTTTTTTATAACTATTATTTTCATTCAAGTATTTCCTTACAATTGATCTGGTATACTTTTCATCTGTGTTACTTGGATCTACAATATAACTTAAACTAAATTTTTTGTTAAATTTTATAATATCTTTTTTTGAAAATTTTAAAAGTGGCCTAATAATTTGAATACCTTTAAATATTGAGGATGATTGTATTGAATTTAAACCTTCAAAATTACTTCCAGCTATTTTTCTAATTAAAAATGTTTCTAAATTATCATTGGAATGATGACCTAAGAAAAGATAAAAAATTTTATTTTTTTTACAATAATTAATTAATTTTTCAAAACGATTTTTCCTTGCCTGTCCCATCATTTTATTTGATATGTTTTTTTTTGGCACCCTCAAAATTAAAGAATTAATTTTAATTTTTTTTAAAAATTTTTGTGTTTTTAAACATTCAAAATATGATTCATCTCTAAGTCTATGATCAATTAATAATGCTATAAGTTTTCCTTTTTTTTTAAGAATCCATTTATTAGTTAAATAAACTAGAGCAATACTATCTGGTCCGCCAGATACTCCTACGGCAACTTTTGGAGAATTTTCAAATGAATATTGTTTAATTTGTTTTTCAAAATTAACTAAATTGATCATGAGGATTGATTACAATCAATTTCATTCATTTTTAATTTGGTTTTGGTATTTAATTTATTTTCAGGAAACTTTATTGAGAACTGTTTAAGTGTATCGCAAGCTTCATTTATTTTTCCTATTTTTATTAATGCCTCTGATAATTTGTATAAAGTGTCAGGAGCCTTTAAACTATTTGGAAATTTTTGATATCCTTCAGCAAATATCAATGCCGCTTCTCTATTTTCTTTTTTAAGCAAGTAAATTTCTCCGAGCCAATAATGAGCGGAACCAGATAATTCGTTTGTTTCATTTTCCTCAATAAATAAATTTAAAGCTTCTTTAGCTTCTTCAAAATTTTGCAGCCTCAACAAATCAAAAGCATTTTGGAACTTTTCTTCTGGGGTAAGGTTTGTAGTTACCACAGTAGTTTCATCAAAGATTGAGCTTTCTTCTAAGTTTGATAGATTATTACCTTCATCAGAAAGATCTTCTGAGTTAATTGTTAAAGTTCCAAGCGTTCCATCATTTTCATTAGAATTTTCTTTGTTTGATTCAAGTTGATTCTCATCAACTTCATTAATTTCTTGTGTATTTGAAATCAGTGTATTATTTAATTTTAAATTTAAGTCTTCTAGAGAACTTTTCAATTCATCTATTTCAAAAGTTAAATTTTCATAGTTGAAATTAATGTTTTTAAGTTCTTTTTCAATATCTCTTAATCTCATATCAAAAACAGAAATATCTGAACTTGAATTTTGAATGCTTAATGTTTCTTGATCTTTGTTAGAATAAAACTGTTTTTGTAAATCAATCACATCTCTTTCTATTTTATCTAATTGTTGTTTAACCTCAAGCAATGAGCTCTCAGCACTTAAACCAAAGCTAATTAGAAATGTAAAAGAAAATATAAAAATAAATTTTTTCATAATAATCAAATATCTAAAATTTTAGACAAAATTATGGCGTTATCCTTTGCAAGATAACGCCAAAAAAGTAGTATTAAGGTTTATTAATTAATTAACAGTTGTTACAGATCTTCTGTTTTGACCCCAAGCTGCATCGTTGGAACCTACTAC
>MDTE01124098.1_pt1 | contig 12719 bp, 9 predicted proteins | sample 811231 | NCBI WGS metagenome assembly MDTE01 (sample SAMN05326651, study PRJNA326480) | marine metagenome | isolation source: seawater | place: Indian Ocean: Red Sea | collected 2010
TAAAATATTTTTTTAAATCTAAAACTTTATTCATCTTCAATTATTTAATATTATATCATTTTTCATTTTAATATACCAATCTTCATATATATCAAACGGCTTCCCGCCTTTTATTCTATCAAAATTAATTAAACTAACTTCACCACCATTCTCAGAATCCATACCAACCACCCCATTTTCTTTATTAAATAAAGCATCAACTGCAAATTCACAACTTTTTTTTATAAGATTCAAGTCATCCTGATTAGGGTATGAGGAACGAGCAAAATATCCACTTTTTTGTATAAGAGTCTTTTCTGCACCAATTTTATCCGAAATTAAACTTGATAAAAACATACCCGGGTTTAATTTATCTAATTTAACATGACCAAAAGCATCATATTCAGATTCAATATCATTATTTTTTAATATCATTTCCGATATAGATCCTTCTGCAAGAAAAACATTAACATTACCATTAGCTAACATTACTTCCCTTAACCTCTTAATCTCACTATCTAAATCAATTTTTTCTTCCGGAAGATATAATGCGTGTATCTTGTATTTTGACTTATCAAAAAAAGCTGTTGAAAATAATTTATTTTTTTTCATAGCATCGAAATAAAGTCTAGATGAATAAGCTGTCAACCAGCCACTATGCCTTCCCATTATTTCATGAATAATAAGCTGATTTGGATTCATATTATTTTCACTTACTATATTTTCAAAAAATAATTTTGTTTGCTCTGCTGCAGTCAGGGCTCCTAGGCTAAGACTAATTGGGGAGATATCGTTGTCTATAGTTTTAGGCAGACCAACTACATTCATATCATATCCATTTTTTTTTAAATAAAAAGAAAGATCACGAGCTGTTAAATTGGTATCATCGCCCCCAATAGTTATTAAACAATCTATATTATTTTCTCTAAGATTATTCGCTGCAACAGTTATAGGGTCCTCTCCTTCAGAAATATATTTTTTTCTAATACAATCTTCTGTATTAGCAAGTTTAACTCTACTATTTCCAAGGATGCTGCCTCCTGTATTCTGCAATAGATTAGAAATTTCATGTGCATTATTTAAATTTATAAAATCATCAGTAAGAAGGCCTCTATACCCATTCTTATAACCAATGATATCACATTTTAATTTTCTATCAGATATCTCAGATAACAAAAATGAAATTGAAGAAGAGAGACAGGGTGCATTACCACCAGATGTTAGAATACCAATTTTCATCTATATATTATATAATTTTTGTTGATTAAATATTTATTAATTTATGATATAATTAATTTGTATAATAGATAAAAGAATGTATGAAATACTCAATATTATATATCATATCTCTTAGCTTTATTTTTGCTATAAATAAATCAGAAAATATCTGTGCAATATGTAGCGAACTAATTAACGAAGAATATCTAGTTGATTCATGGGGGAACCCATTTCATGCAAAGCATTCTGTTAAAGCAAAATACTGCGACACATGTTCACGAATCATTTCAAAAAGAATAACAAATGGTGGCTTTAAATTTAATGATGGTAGATATATCTGCAGCTTATGCGAAAAAAATATAATCAAAGATTCTAATCAAATTTCTAATTCCGTAAATAAAATCTTAAATTATTATAAGGATCTAGGAATAGTACTTGATAAAAAAGATTTCTCAGTTGAATTAATTAGTCTAGACAAATTGATTTCATTAAACAACTATCATGATAATGAAAAAATAAAAGGTTGTACTATATTTTTACATGATTTACAAAAAGATAGGATAGAAATAAAAATTCTTTACGGATTAAATATTGTTGAATTTGAAGGTGTGCTTGCTCATGAAATAATTCATGTTTGGGTTTATAAAAATAATCTAAAATTTGATGACATGACATTAGAGGGTTTATGTAATTTAGGCTCTGCATTTATATATAGACAAAATGGTTCATACTTATCTAGTTTATTGTTATCATCTATAGAAAATAATAGTGACCCTATTTATGGAGATGGATATAATAAAATGAAATTAGAATTATCTAAGATTGGGAGTTGGAAAAAACTTATTGGTAATATAAATAAATTTGAAATTCAAAATTGAAAAATTATAAAAAAATATTAGATACAGATAAGCAAGAAACAAAAGAATGGCTTGAGTCTATTAGTGCTATAATAGATGAAAAAGGATCTGATAGAGCACATTTTATTTTAGAAAACCTTATAGATTACTCAAGAATGAATGGAGTTACACTACCCTACAATCTAAATACACAATACGTAAATACTATTCATTTAAGAGATCAAGATTCATATCCTGGAAACAGGTCCATTGAAAGAAGAATAAAATCATTGATAAGATGGAATGCAATGGCAATGGTAGTAAATGCAAATAAAAATAATGAAGGTATAGGGGGCCATATTTCTTCATTTTCATCATCAGCAACACTATACGAAGTTGGCTTCAATCATTTTTTCAGAGGAAACGATAACGGGAACGGGGATCTGATATATTTCCAAGGACATGTCGCTCCAGGCATATATGCCAGATCATATTTAGAAGGTCGCTTTGAAGATGAGCACTTAATTAATTTTAGGCGCGACTTATCTGAAAAAGGATTAACATCCTATCCACATCCTTGGATAATGCCTAATTATTGGCAGTATGCGACGGTCTCTATGGGCTTAGCACCATTGCAGGCAATATACCAAGCTAGATTTATGCATTATCTATGTGATAGAGGATTAATAAAAAAGAGTAAGCGAAAAATTTGGGCATTTCTTGGCGATGGAGAAATGGATGAACCTGAATCTTTAGGTGCTCTTACTTTAGCATCAAGAGAAAATCTTGACAACCTAATATTTGTTATTAATTGCAATCTACAACGCCTTGATGGGCCAGTAAGAGGAAATGGAAAAATAGTTCAAGAACTAGAAGGTGCATTCAGAGGTGGCGGATGGAATGTTATAAAAGTTTTATGGGGCTCCGATTGGGATATCCTATTTGAAAAAGATACAAACGGATTATTAGTTAAAAGATTAGAAGAAATAGTTGATGGAGACCAATTAAAGTATATTGTTGAGGGTGGAGCTTATGCAAGAGAGCATTTTTGGGGGAAATATCCCGAGCTTGCTAAAATGGTAGAACATCTTACAGATGAAGAACTTTCTAATTTAAAAATGGGAGGGCATGATCCTGCTAAAGTCTATGCTGCATACTCTAAAGCTGTAAATCACAAGGGCCAACCTACCGTTATACTTGCTCAAACAATTAAAGGATATGGACTAGGAGAGGCTGGAGAAGGAAGGAATATAACACATCAGCAAAAAAAGCTAAACGAACAAGAGCTAATAAATTTCAGATCACAATTTGATATTCCACTAACTGATGAAGAGGCTAGTAAAGCTCCTTTCTATAGGCCTAGAGATGATAGCGAAGAAATCAAGTATTTAAAGGAGAGAAGAGAAATTTTAGAAGGTCTCGTCCCTAGTAGAAAAGATAATTCTAAATCATTAAAAATTCCATCAATAAAAATATTTGATGAATTATTTAAGAGCTCTGATGAAAGAAAATATTCAACAACAATGGCATTTGTGAAATTGCTTACAATATTAACTAAAGATGATAATATTGGTAAATATATTGTACCAATTATACCTGATGAGGCAAGGACATTTGGAATAGATCCTTTATTTAGAATGTTAGGAATATACTCACACAATGGTCAGAAATATGAGCCTGTTGATTCTGATCAACTCTTATACTACAGAGAAGCAGTAGATGGCCAAATACTTGAGGAAGGGATTAGTGAGGCTGGTGCAATGTCATCATTTATTGCTGCCGGAACAAGTAATGTAAACTATAGAATGAAAATGATTCCTTTTTTTATTTTTTATTCAATGTTTGGTTTCCAAAGAATTGGAGATCTAATCTGGGCAGCTAGTGATATGAGGACACAAGGATTTCTAATTGGTGGAACAGCTGGTAGAACAACATTAAATGGTGAGGGCTTACAACATCAAGATGGGCATAGCCATCTTCTTGCCTCAACTATTCCTAACTTATGTGCATATGATCCTGCCTTTTCATATGAAATTGCAGTTATTATACATGATGGGTTAACTAAAATGTATCAAGAAAATCAAGATATTTTTTATTATTTAACATTAGAAAATGAAAATTATTCACATCCTGAAATGCCTCCAAAATGTAAAGAAGGAATCATAAGAGGGATGTACCTATTTAAGTCTCTTAAATCCAAAAATGTAAATATACAGCTATTAGGCAGCGGAGCGATATTAAATGAAATCATTGAAGCTTCTGAAATACTCTACAGTGACTGGGGAATCGGATCAGATGTCTGGAGTGTAACTAGCTATAGTGAATTGCATAAAGAAGCTGAGGATATTGAAAGATGGAATCTACTGCACCCTGAAAAACCTCGCAGAAGTTCATACTTATCTGACTGTCTATCAAAAACAGATATGCCAATTGTAGCAGCTTCAGATTATGTTAAATTAGTTTCAGAGCAAATTTCACCATATATTGAAAATACTTTGGTCTCGCTAGGTACCGATGGTTTTGGGCGAAGCGATACAAGAGATGGATTACGTGATTTTTTTGAAATAAATAAATACTATATTATTCTTGCTGCAGTGACTGTATTAGTTAAGGAAGGGCTACTTGATAAGAAAATTATTTCAAAGGTTATTAAAAAGTATAATATAAAAACAGAAAAAGACAACCCACTGAAATGCTAAAAGAAATTATATTACCAGAATTAGGGGAAGGAATATCAGAAGTTGAAGTTTCTGAAATTAAAGTTTCTTCTAATCAGAAAATTAAAAAAGATGATATTATAATTATAGTTGAAACAGATAAAGCATCTGTAGAAGTTCCTAGTATGTACTCCGGAACAGTTAATGAAATTTTTATTACTGTTGGTGATAAATTAAAATTAAATCATAAAATTCTATCTTTAGATACTGAAGAAAGCACTAGCAGCACTAATAATGAAATATCTAATAACGATATTGAAGAGCCTGAAACTCAAGATGAAATATTAATTGAGCAAGACAATAAAATAGATTATAATGATGACAAAAAATTACCAATACCTGAAAAACCAATTTTATCCAATAGTGACATAGAAAAAAGAAGTCCTTTAGCAAGCCCTGCAATAAGAAAACTAGCAAGAGAATTGGGATGCAATATAAATAACATCATTGGTTCAGGGCCAAGTGAAAGAATAACAAAAAGAGATGTTTTAGACTATGTAAACAGAAGATTAAATAACAATCCAGAAAATATTGGTGCAAAAAAAATTAGGGATATTATTTCAAGTGAGATAAGTAAACTTAAAAATGATTCACCTAATATAAATGATTCAAAAACTAATGATGATTTTGATTCAGAATTATGGGGGGCAACAGAAGCACTTCCAATAAATAAAATAAAAAAAATAACTGGAAAACGAATGACATCTTCATCGCAGACTATTCCTCAGGTCACACAATTTGATTATATACTCATAGATGAACTTTTTGATTATTATAAAGCAATAAAAAAGAAATTTAGAAAAAAAATGAAAGTTTCATTAGTGCCATTTTATATCAAAGCATTAGTAGAGATATTAAAAGAAATGCCAACTTTTAATAGTAGCTATAATAATGATCATATTTTAATCAAAAAATATTATAATATTGGCATCGCAGTAGATACACCCAAAGGATTGATTGTACCTGTCATAAAAGAGGTCGACAAATTAAGTATTAAAGAAATTAACATTGAGTTAAATAGACTAGTTACTGATGCGCAAGAAGATAAAATTAACATAAAAGATTTGCAGGGCTCTACTTTTACTATCTCTAGCTTAGGTGGCATTGGCGGAACAAACTTTACACCAATTGTTAATCCTCCAGAGGTCGCTATATTAGGGTTTTCAAAAGCAGAGTATAAATTTGTAGAATATGAAAATAAAATGCAAAAAAAATTAGTACTTCCTATATCATTAACATATGATCATAGGGTTATAGATGGTGCAGAAGGTGTTCGTTTTACAAGTAAATATAAAAATAAATTAGAATCATTCTTATTGAAGAAAAAATAAGGTAAAAAAATGTCAATTAATACAGAACTATTAGTTATAGGAGCAGGCCCAGGTGGATATGCGGCTGCATTTAGAGCCGCTGATTTAGGAAAAAAGGTTACAATAGTAGAAAAAGAAGATGAGCTAGGGGGAGTATGCCTCAATAAAGGATGTATCCCCTCAAAAACACTTCTTCACTTTGGGAATGTCATTGATGAGGCATTAGAATTAAAAAATCAAGGAATAACATTTACTAATCCCAAAATAGATTACAAAAGAATCCAAGTATCAAAAGATAAAGTGATTAAAAAACTAAATGCAGGTATCAAATATTTAGCAAAGCAACGAAATGTTAATATTATCAAAGGTGAAGCTGATTTTATTTCCAATTCATCTATTAAAGTAAATAGCGATGATAATTCAGAGATTATTTCTTTTGAGCATTGCATTATAGCTACTGGTTCAAGGCCTAGAAAATTAGATGGAATAGAAATTGATCATAAAAATATACTAGACTCAACCTCAGCATTAAATTTAAAAGAGATACCTAAAAGTATGTTAATTATTGGAGGAGGATATATTGGATTAGAAATGGGGAGTATTTTCAGTTCAATGGGAACAAACATTACAATTGCAGAATTCATGCCAACATTATTGCCTATGGCTGATCAAGATTTAGTTAATATTTTGAAAAAGAAACTTGATAATAAATTTGAATCTATACTAATGAATACCAGTGTTTCTGAACTAAAACAAAACAAGAATACCATTACAGCTACATTAAATATAGATAAAGAAAAAAATGAGAAAATTAAATTTGATAAAGTTTTGGTTTCTGTTGGGAGGACACCTAATACTGATAAATTATCATTAGGCAGTATGGGAATTGATACTGATAAAAATGGATTTATAATTGTAGATGAATATCAAAGAACTAGCATACCTAATATCATGGCCATTGGTGATGTTACTGGCGACCCTATGCTTGCCCATAAAGCTGCCCATGAAGGAAAAGTTGCAGCAGAAGTTAGCTGTAATATAGCATCTGCATTCGAGCCAAATGCTATACCAGCAGTAATTTTCACAGATCCTGAAATTGCATGGGCCGGAAAAACTGAAAAGGAATGTATTGAACAAAATATTGAATATGAAAAAGGGGAATTCCCATGGCAAGCTAGTGGTAGAGCAACATCAATAGCAAGAACAGAAGGAAAAACTAAAATATTATTTGAGCCTGAAACTAGAAGGGTGATTGGAGTTGGAATAGTTGGTGTAAATGCTGGAGATTTAATTGGAGAAGGTGTCCTAGCAATTGAAATGGGTGCATGCTCTGAAGATATTTCTCTTTCTATACACCCACACCCTACACTTACTGAAACTTTTGCAAATGCAGCTGAGGTAATTGAAGGCACTGCTACTGATATTTTTAATCCAAACAACTAGATATAACTGTTGGATAGTAATCACTATATAAATTCATTACTTTTTCACCCAAGAAAAGCATATAAATCACCTGATGAAAAAGATGTTCTAATTGACATAAACGATAATACTGGAATTGGAATACGATTTGATGATTTAAAAAACAATAATGTAAATTTTATTTTTTTTCATGGCAATGGTGAAATAGTTCATGACTACGATGATATTTCAGATTTTTATAAAAGCATAGGAGTGAATTTAATTTGTGTAGGGTATAGAGGATATGGGCACTCAAATGGAACACCAGATATAAGCAATATTCTAACAGATGCACTTATACTCTTTGATACTATTATTAATGATATAATAAAAAATAAAAATAAAATAATAGTTATGGGTCGCTCTCTAGGCTCTGTATCTACATGTGAAATTGGATTAAAAAGAAATAAATATATTGATGCTATTATAATTGAAAGTGGCTTTGCAAATGAAGAACCTTTGCTCAATCTTCTAGGAATAAATCCAAGTGAGCTAGAATATAATTCAAATATTGGTTTTCAAAATATGGAAAAATTAAAAGAATTTGATAAAAACTTACTTATTATGCATGCAAAAAATGACCATATAATACCTCTTGAGAATGGAAAAATGCTATTTGAAAAATCAAATTCAAATCAAAAAAAATGATAGAATTCCCCAATTCAAATCATAATAATATATTAATGGTTGATAGGGATCTATATTTCAATTCAATAAATGAATTCTTAGATGAAATAAATAAATAAATGAAAAAAATTTCTTTTTTTATTTGGCTTATTATGATTTTTTTATGGAATTTTTTATATCCAAATGCAATTCCAATCTTTGATGTTATAGCTGCTGTCGTATTATCTTTTATAAGAATACCAATAGAAAAAATTTTAAAAAACAATAATCTAATAAACATAAATATTTTTAAATTTTGATAATAAAAATAGAAGGATAATAAAATAAAAAAATGGATGCTTTAAATTATGGACTTGCTGGGTTTTTAATATATCTTATGCTATCTATGGTACCTAAAGGTGCTGAAAAAGATTTAGAACCACCTCAAATTGATTTACTATTCCCAGCTAATAATCATGTTTTCAAATCAGATGAAACAATAAACTTTCGATTGTCAGATAATATCAAAATAAAAAATGTCAATTTTATCATTGATGGAAAGAAATTCTCTGCAAAAAAAATAATACCCCCAAATTTTAAAAAAGGTAAATTTGAAATGTCACTTAGTGCACTTCCATTTGATATATGCTCAATGGGCAGCGGCAATCATTCCTTAACAATAGAAGTATCAGACAAAGCAAAAAATACAACTAGCTCAGAAACCATTACATTCTCTGCATCATCAGAGATAGAATATGATTGCAGTGGAAAATGTGATGGAAAAGCTTTTAAAGATGATTGTGGTGTTTGCTCGGGAGATGATACTAAACATGAAGCAAATAGTGATATCGATTGTAATGGAGATTGCTTTGGAACAGCAACTATCGATGATTGTGACATCTGTTCTGGTGGAAACACAAATCTAGAAAAAAATAGTGATATGGACTGTAATGGTGACTGTGGAGGAATAGCCTATTTAGATACATGTGGTGTGTGCTCAGAGGGAAATAGTAATCATATCGCAGATAGTGATTTAGATTGTAATGGAGATTGCTTTGGAACAGCAACTATCGATGACTGTGACATCTGTTCTGGTGGAAACACAAATCTAGAAAAAAATAGTGATATAGACTGTAATGGAGACTGTAAAGGGACAGCTTTTTTAGATACATGTGGTGTATGCTCAGGTGGAAATAGTAACCACATCAAAGATAGTGATTTAGACTGCAATGGAGATTGCTTTGGAACAGCATTTATTGATGACTGCCAAATTTGCTCAGGAGGAAATACAACCCATACTCCAAATAGTGATATGGATTGCAATGGAGATTGTTTTGGAACAGCAAAACTTGATGAATGCGGGGTATGTTCAGAGGGTAATACAGGACATATTTCTAATTCTGATAAAGATTGTAATGGGGATTGTTTCGGAACAGCAGAATTTGATCAATGTGGCATATGTTCAGGAGGGAATACTGACTTTGATTTTAATAAATCTGTACATATAATTAAAAATCATAGATATATATGTAATGACATGATGTTTGTTGTAGACTTATACTCAATTAAATATCCGGATAGTGAATGTATCCCTTATAATGATCAAATTCTAAATGAATGCATTGATACCTACCTTGGCTTAGAAACACCATCATGGTCAACTCAAGTATGGTCAAATGGAAGACTTGTTGAATTTCTATGCGAAGATTGTAATCTATCTGGAAATCTCCCACTATCTTTTGCAGAATTAGATAAGCTCCGAAGGCTAGATGTAAGTAATAATAATTTTAGTGGGGTATTATCAGATAAAATATGTGATATAAATAGCATAGATATATATGATAATAAATTCTGTCCACCATATCCAGAGTGTGTTACGAATACATCCATGAAATTTCAATTATCATCTCAAAATATTAATAATTGTAAATAATTATTTATTTTCTAATTGATTAAGTGCTTGATTAATATCAGATGTAGGTAATTGACAACTAAAATCCTGACAAACATAGATTACAGTTTCTCCTTTTTCACCTTTAGGAAAATCTGTTATAAACGGTATTAATTCCTCAATATTACCATCATTATTTTCATCATAAGAGATAACAACCTTATTTATCTGAGAAGATTTATTTATTGAATTAATCAATTTTTCATACTCACTGGATTTAGAATCACCAATTACAAGAACTTCATATGAAGGACCATTCATATATTGAATAGCTTGCATTATCATACTCTTTCCAGAGTTCGAGCCATTTAATCTTCTAGAATAAGAAGATAATATTTTATTAGAATAATCTTCATACTTAGGATCAGATAATATCCTTGATAATTTGACTAAATTATAAGCAGCAACTGAATTCCCAGATGGTATTGCCCCATCATAAACTTCTTTTGCTCTTATAATAAGTTCTTCTCCATAATCTGGAGTAAAATAAAAAGCCCACCCCTCTTCATCCCAAAAATGTGCTATCATATGATCAGCAATATGCTGTGATATTTTCAAATACTTGCTATCGAAAGTCATTTGATACATCTCAATATATGCCCAAAGCATAAACGAATAATCTTCAATTAATCCCATCTTAGTATTTATGCCATCTCTATGAAATTTATATAAATAATTTTTTATTTTTTTATCATCAGATATCAAATTTTGAATTGTGAAATCTGCAGCATTTAGCGCTGCATCCTTATATTTTTTATTATTTAATACATATCCAGCTCTTGCCATAGCAGATATCATAAGCCCATTCCAATCTGTCAATATTTTATCATCTTTTTGTGGATGCACCCTATCTTCTCTATATGAAAATAATTTTTCACGACATCTATTAAATCTATCCTTACACTTATTTTCACTAATATTAAACTTACTTGAGAGCTCTCTCCAATCTGATGACAAGTATGGAATATTTGTACCATTGGATTTTCCTTCATGCCAATTACCTGAAGAGCTAATATTTAAAATGCTATTTATAAATTTCCCATCATCATTACCTAGGATGTCAATAATTTCATTTTCAGTCCATAAATAAAATGTTCCTTCTTCACCTTCACTATCCGCATCCTCCGCAGAATAAAAGCCTCCATTTTCTGATGTCATATCTCTAATAACATATTCTAAAATTTCATCCACAACTATTTTATATTGATTATTTTTTGTTACTAAATAAGCATCTAAATATGCATGTACAAGAAGAGCCTGATCATATAGCATTTTTTCAAAATGGGGGACAAACCATTTCCTATCCGTTGAATAGCGATGAAATCCATATCCAATTTGATCATACATCCCTCCCATTCTCATACCAATAAGAGATTTCTCTAAAATTTCTAATGCTTTCTTGTCACCAGTTCTATTATAGTATCTAGATAAAAACATATAATCATGTGGAATCGGAAACTTATTTTGCCCTACTTTAAATCCTCCATAGATATCATCGAAATTATTTACAAACCATAAAAATGAATTTTCTACTATATTTTTATCTATGTCACCCTTACTATGATTAGAATTATTTATACTTTCTAATTTAAGTGTAATATCAAGAGCATTTGATTGAAGGCTATCTTTAGAAACAGACCACATCTCTTTAATCTTAGGCACTAAATCCATCATTCCTATTCTTCCATATTTTGTTTCTTTAGGAAAATAGGTACCTGCAAAAAATGGCTGTGCATCAGGTGTCATAATTACTGTCATTGGCCATCCACCTCTACTGTTAAGTATCTGAGTAACTGACATATATATATTATCTATATCAGGTCTTTCTTCTCTATCAACCTTTACATTTATAAAAGTATCATTCATTAATAAAGCAACTGTAGAGTCCTCAAATGATTCATGCTCCATTACATGGCACCAATGACAAGTAGTGTAACCAATTGATAAAAATATAGGTTTATTCTGTTTTTTTGCTTCTTCAAATGCTTCATCTCCCCATGGGTACCAATCAACAGGGTTTGCTGCATGTTGAAGTAAATAAGGACTACTTTCAAAAACTAATCTATTCCAAAATTCCCCGCCATCATCATCCAATTTACTTAATTTTTCTTTTGAAGGAATTATAACTCTACCATTATCATTATATTTATATCTTGAATCCATCGTTTCTCCAAAAATGCTGGATACTAAAATTATAATAAAACAAAATTTATAATATCTGCACACCATTAATATCCCATTTATATGGTCCATCAATCAAAGTTCCCTGCTGATACAAAGCTTTAGATTTTGTATTACCATTTTCATAATACCAAATTTCATATCCATGCTTTTTATCATAATTATAATTCACCTCATGCATAACAGCTGAAGACTCGTAAAAACGAGTCCATTTACCATGCAACTTTCCATATGAGTAACTTACAGTAGATGTTATATTTCCATTGCTATCCCAATTAGTTACCTCTCCATGTAACAAATTATTTTCATATGTAGCTTGAAATTTTAATTTTCCATTTCCATGATATTCAGATTCAGTATCTATATCTTTTTTTTCTAAAGGATTAAATGAATAGCATGATATAAAAACAAAAATTAAAAAAAGAAAAGGAATAGGAATAGTTCTATTTTCACTCATTAA
>MDTE01153550.1_pt1 | contig 12718 bp, 10 predicted proteins | sample 811231 | NCBI WGS metagenome assembly MDTE01 (sample SAMN05326651, study PRJNA326480) | marine metagenome | isolation source: seawater | place: Indian Ocean: Red Sea | collected 2010
TGAGCAGAATATGCATCATATTTCTGCCAATATCCAAAATTGCCAATATTAATCAATGAGTAAGCAGGAGCATCACCCATTAGTCTAGGTGCACGGAAATTATTCCAGCTCTGGTTTTCTGCAAGCCCTTTTGCAAAAACGCCAGAAACCATTAATGTTCCGATTACCATATGTTGAAGATATTTCATATTATTCCTATCCTTTTGAATTTTGTTTAGAAATCAACCGAAAATCCTAAGAACACTTGGCGCGGTGCGCTAATAAGCCTTCCGCCTACCTGAGTTCTATATGATTCATCATTATCTATGTTAATTGCACGATACATTTCTTCATAGTCTGTTACACCATCGCCATCAGGGTCTTGACCATATTGCGATATAAAGGATTCTGAGTATACATCGTTTCCATAAAAACCGTCATCAGATGAAGAACCTGTGGCTTGATATACATTTAGGGAGTTTCTCCTATCAAGAAGATTGTTTACCCTTGCAAAGACCGTAAAACCATATCCTCCAAATTCAAAACGTTTATCCATCTTAAAATCAAGATTATATACCCATGGCGTTGTTGATGAACCAATTGGCTCAAGAGCCTGCCTAGAACGAGTGTCGAGCATATAGTCTACACCAGCATCAAAAGCACTGACCTGGCCACCAATTGGCCTATATACATATGTGTATGCATGGCCACTATTAAAGGTAAACAATAGATTTGAACCCAGGCCGTCAAGTTGTGTATTCGTACCGTTGACCCTGTAATCTAAATTAATGGACCCAGAATGTGCTTGGTTAAAATCAAGTGGATTAATCATTAGTGGAGGCTCAGACTGTCTATCTAAAGCAGCTAGGTAACTTGAACGACCAGAACCCGTTCCCTCTGCCTGAGAAATTGTATAGTTCATATCAACAGCCAGACCTTTTGTTCTTCTTATTGCAAGAGACAATTCTAGACCCTTAGTGGTAGCAAAGTCACCATTGCGAACATAGTTATATGCTCCATCTAACTCTCCTCTATATTCCTCGACTCGGTCTGCCTGAATAAGCCCCTTTTGATTTTTATAGAACCAAGTTGCCTTTAGAGCAGCATCATTAGATATGGCTTGTTTAAAACCTATCTCATACTGCGTTGTTCTTACTGGCTCCAGACCAAAACCTACAGGAGTAATGTAATAATATCCTCCAGTATTCATTTGCTGTCTGTAGTCCATGGCTGTAAAATACATGGAGTTAAGATCAACAAGCTGAGAAAAGCGACCATAGTATCCATATACATTAGTCTTGTCTGTAAATGGGAATGAAACACCAATGCGTGGTTGAATCTCCGTATAGGGTTCTACCTCATCCCACGAATCTGTTTCAACATATTTGGAAACAGTATAAAAAGATAAAGAATCTGCTCTTGCTGGAGCTGTTTCAGATGGGTCTAACTGGTCTATTCTGACACCTACATTGACAACAAGGTCGTCAAACTCCATTTTGTCTTGGACGTAAAAACCAAGCTCCGTAGGCTTCTTTGCACCATCTAGATACGTAGTATCAGTATCTGCAACACCTGGCACACTGCTATAATAAAATAACCTATCATCTATTTCGTTTCCACTGTGGTCATAGCCATAACCATCAATATAAGTACGCCATTCATAAGCTGGGATAGCATCAAAACTTCCATAACCCATATGTCCATACTTGCTCAATGCCTCATCTTCGGGTAGAGCAAACTTCATTATTGTAGGATTCGCCTCATAGGTTCTCATGGTGTGTTGATTATAATCCAAACCAGCTTTTATGTCATGTGGACCAGTAACGTGCTGAACGCTTGCAGAGAAACCAGTCTTCGCATATGCGCTTTTTGCATAGCTCGCAGGCCTTGTTCCTGGTCTGGAGAAAGACATGCCATTAACCATATAACTGGATTTCTGGGAAAAACGACTTTTAAAAGGAGACCAAGCAGGCGTTGAATCATTCACCGCAGCAAAGCCAAGATAGTTATCAACTTCTGTAGAGTCATGCCACTTTTTCCACTCATTGCCAAACCAATTGTCTTTTGTTTCTCTTTCTTCGCTGTAAGAGCTAACCCCTGCCCTTAATACAGTGTTTGAACCCAGAGCGAAGGTTAATTCGCCCGTTACAAGGTTTGAACCAGCTTCTTCATATGCATATCTACCAGGAACAACATAATCTCTTGTATATGCCCCCGTGTCATCGAGCGTGGATATCGTTGCCCCACCCCAACGAAGCTGACTAAGTATGCCACCTCCATAATTATTAGTAGTAGCGTTGTTCACAAGACCTAAGGTTGCTCTGAGTGGCCCAGCGTCATAGGTAACGGTACCAGTAATATTAGTAAACTCATCATCACTTCCAGGAGTCACGCCATCTTGCCATGAAAGATCAAATCGATCAAGGTAAGCTAAGTTTGATGGCTGTTCATCAACTTGGTCAGAAAAGCTAAAAGCCTTGGATACTTTTACATAAGGGTCTTCTTTTTTAGACTGCTCAACCGCGCCAAAAAAACGCAGGTTTTTCATTCCCAAAGGACCGCTAACAGATGCGAGAATGGTTTGGTGACCATATGAAAATCCATCACCTAGAAGAGCGCTTTCGCCTGCACCACTTCCATCAGTTTGTATGGAAAATGACCCGCTATAGCTTTCCGTACCTGTTTTTAACGATCTCTTAACAACACCTGAATTTGCTCCACTCACCTCAGCGTCATATCCTCCAACCTGAACCTGAAGCTCTTCAATGGCTTCTTGTGGAACATATACCAAATTTTCTCTATTGCCTAAGTTTGTTGTAGACGAACCGTTGAGGTAGTAGGCGACCTCATTGTCTCTTCCACCTCTTATGTGAACATCACCGTTTTGGACAACAACGCCAGGCATTGTCGCAAGAACACCATCTAGGTCTCTAATTGGCATATTCTCAAGCTGATCACCGGTTACAACATTTACTGAAGAGGTCTCATCCTTTTGAATGAGTGGTTTTTCAGCAGTGACCTGCACTACATCTCCTTCAATGGTCGATGTAGAAAGTGAAAAGTTAACGGATGTATTCAGACCAGATATTACCCTTGCACCAGTAACTTCTTTTGATGCATAGCCAATATATGTTGCCCTAATTGAATAGGACCCCGCCGGAACATTAATTATTTGGAAATTACCATCTGCATCAGAAGAAGCTCCTGAGGCAGTGCCGACAACCAATACATTAGCACCCGCCAGAGGTGTTCCATCTTCACCCTGCACAGTACCACTGATTTTTCCAGTGGTTTGAGACCATGCGGCTGAGACCAGAACAACAATAGCTGATATTCGCAATATTTTATTCATTATTTATCCTCCATCTTAAGAGTGATTTGTTAGTTTGTATGTCTAATTTTATTTTGAGGAAGCGCCTTCCCAAGGGGCCTTTTCCCGCAATATAGTAAAAAGGATTGTTCTATATACAGTATTTGTTTTCTTCCCAAGATTTATTAACAAAAGAGGCAAATCCACATAAGGATTAGTTTTATGTTAGATATGCACTATTCTTTATTAGATGCAAATTAATATGTTTTTAGATAAAATCAAGGAAATAAATTCAATTCCTATTTTCACCACCAAATGACCACTGGAGCTCAAACATTGGTAACCATTTTTCCAACATTGGAATGAAAGGCAATATGCGAATGTCGCTTCCATATGGGTACTCTCCTGAAACAAGCTTATAACCTAACATAGCTCTAAATCTTGGGGTGCGATTCCATATAAAGAGTAATTTGTGTTCAATGGAATGATTTCCATAATGCATTTCATACCCAGATGCTTTCCCTCTATTCACGGCACCCGGGAGAAGTCGTAGGTCAAAATCAAAAAACACCTCAAATGCCTTTGGTAGTTCTTTCGTTACGTCAAACCCCAAGTGAATCCCCCACTTGTTATGGAAGACCTCCATCCTATGGTATAACATTGGGAGATCTATGCTTAGTCTATCATCGACCTTTTCAAAACTAAGGCCTAGGTCCAACCCTGCTTTTGCAGATATCTGCATAGCATATTTGGTTGTTGTCATGATAAATGAACTAGAAACACCCATTAAAAAAGGCACATCTATGTTTGGGTCAATAAGACCACCGATTCCTCTTTTTGATATAATGTTCAATAAAGGGGTGGGGCAATAAACACCAAGAACACTTGCAGTTCTGATGTTTCCTACCTTCTTGTGCCCAGTCTTAAAAGAAACATTGGGGAAAACAAGGAAAAGGAAAGGTTGTGACCTGACCTCAAGAAATTCGGTTACGCCGTAACGGGAAGGCTGAAACAAACCAACCTCCAATCTTTTTACTGGCAGTAGCAAAGCTGCATGCGAATCCCAGTTGCGTCCTTGACCTAATAAAAAACCCGCTAAAATGAACAACGATAAACCATGTCTCATTTTCGAGCACTTATTTCATTTTGAAAATTAATTATCCCGCTAACTGGCATATGATCGCTGAGCTCCCAAGCTTCTTGATGGGTAATGCCTGAGGATTGTTTCCAGCTTAAGTTGGTAAACAAATAATCAATTTTCCGATCATACCTTCTTTCGCTGAACTCATCCAGCATGCTTGTACTGGGAGCATGGGTAAAATGTTCAGGCAAATTACGAAGTGAAAAGTCTATCGCAGAATCATAGGAGCTATATAACGGTGTTAAAAGTTCTTGTTCCCCAGGAAAGTTGTTAAAGAAACTACCCTCTAAGTGGTATGGGTCTATCCCGCTTGTGTGGTATGTGTCTCCATCGCAGGCATCATTTGCACAATAGTCAGTTGCTGCTGAGGGTGGGATGGAATTGAGGTCTCCCCCACCAACAAAGTATTCATTATTTAAGTTGATTTCATTAAGTATATCGGCGAATTTGTTTATATGTTGTTGTTTTGTATCATCAGTTGCAAATGCAGTAGCGTGAATGTTTACTGCATGAAATTTTTTCTGGACCATGGAAAAGGCGGGTACGGTCACTTGTAAAATGTTTCTCCTTAAATAAAAATATCGTACCAAGCTACTCTGGTCTGCCCTTAACTGAAGAGGTATTCTCTTTGCATCTGTGAGTTCGTACTTAGACAAAATTGCATTCCCCATATCAACCCTACCCAAACCATCAGTTGGCACGTAGTCTGACTTCCAAACAGAAGCATAGACCCCATAGTTCAAATGTGTATTGTCAAGTAAGTATTGTATTTGGTTCATGTATCCTGACCTTTTAGAGCTTATGTCTACTTCTTGCAGTAATACTATGTCTGCATCAATCCTGTTTAGGGAGTCAGCAATTTTTTCCATTGTGGAATTAATGGTCTCTGTGTCTGCAACAACACCTTCCCCACAAGAGTCTCCAAAAAATGGAAATCTTCCAGAACCAAAGCGAATATTCCAACTAACAACTTTCATCTCACCTTCTTGACCTTGATAAACATTATCGACTATAGCAGAAGATTGAAAATAGCTCACCTCTGATTCTTCAGAAAATTGTGTCACAAAGGGGTCACATCCCAACCCAAATACGAATAGCAATATATAAGGTGTACGATTCAATGAATGACAATCATATTATTATTTTTAATATGTCCTTTGGGGGACGCCCTACAATTGCACTTTCTCCATTAACAAATATTGGTCTTTCCATAATCTTTGGGTATCTTGAAATGTGATTGGCCATTTTCCAGTCATCATTAATATCAAAGATAATGTTGTTATCTTTAAATTCTTTTTCAGATTGCCTAATAAAGTCTTTTGGAGGTTTGTTCAATTTGTCTGATAGAGACATGACCTCATCCGGGGTCAAAGGTGTTTTTAAATACTCTATCAATTCGAAAATTATTTTTTTTTCTTCTAAAAGCAACACGGCTTCACGACTCTTTCCTCACCGAGGATTGTGGTATAAAAGCATTTTTGACATTTTCACATCCTGTTTGTATTTAATAAGAATATCAATTTATGAGGTAAAATATATGAAAAATACTTCTTTAAGATTATTCCATAAATGGCTTCTCAGCACAAAAATTCATTAAAACTCTTCGAATGCTCCAGTGTCTCTGTTTTTTCTTACCCTATCCCAATTAAAATATCGACCATTCATTGCTATGTATACCCCTTTTGGAAGAGCCTGAGCAAAAGCCAGAGCGCCTCCAAAATTAAAAAGTCCATCGCTGCTACCAAACTTGTAAGGTATCATTGCACCAGTAAGAACTATGGTTTTTTGTATTCTTGCATCTGCTAAAACCTTTGCAGTTTGTGTCATTGTATCGGTCCCGTGAGTAATTACAATTTGGTTTTCTTTAACGCATTGGCAGTTTTCTAGTATTAACAACCTGTCTTTGGCTGTCATTTGCAAACTGTCGATTAACATCAAAGTTGTAATGTTAACCTCAAGCTTAGACCTCCCCAGTTCAAGAATCTCTTTCATGTGTGTATCTTTGAAATACAACTTCCCCGTTATCTCATCATACTCCTTATCAAAAGTGCCTCCGGTGACTAATATTCTTACTGCCATATTCCTATTACATTATACTAGAGATTGATTTGGTTCTCTTTTTGTTTAATACGGGAATTTTTGCCTCTCTTGATGGATAACCAACGGGAATCAGCAAGGTCGCTTTTTCATTCTTTGGCCGTTTAAGTATTTTCTCTAAAAACCCCATTGGTGAAGGTGTGTGTGTTAAGGTTACAAGCCCAGAAAAATGTAAAGCTGTAATAAGAAAACCAGATGCAATGCCAACTGACTCATTGACATAGTAGTTTTTTTTTCTCTGTCCCCGATTTAAATCATAGTTTTTTTTAAAAACCACTATCAAGTAAGGTGCGGTCTCAAGAAAGGGTTTCCTCCAGTCTGTGCCAAATTGATTAAGGTCCTCTAGCCAATCATCTGGTGCTCTGTGCCCATAGAATTTTTTTTCCTCATTTTCAGCCGCTGACCTTATTTCTTTCTTTATCTCCTTATCTTTGATAATGACAAAGTGCCAAGGTTGTTTGTTTGCTCCGGATGGTGCAGAGGCAGCGCTGCGGATAGCGTTAATAATGATCTCAATGGGAAACTCTTTATCTGAAAAATCTCTTACGGATCTCCTTTTGATGATGTTGGAGTAAAAAAATCTCGAATGGTCTAGCATATCAGATTCAGATGACTGATTAAAATCTAATTTTTGAAATGCCATTTTATGAATTCCTATTGTATTTTCTCTTACAATTTACAAATCAATTTCCTTGCTCCCTTTTGAAATAATCAGCCTGACCTTTTTAACAGGATCCTTATTGATCATGATCCAGAATAAAAAAAGCATATGGGTTCCATATATGCTTTTTTTATCAATTATTGCAATAATAGTGCAATATTTTATTTCAGGTCTCCGTTGGCAAATCTTACCGGCAACATATCTCCTTGTTATGGTTTTCATTTGTTATAAATATCAATTGGCAAACCGCTTTATTGGTTTCATACTTTCAATATGGTTAACGATCTCCATTATCCTACCTTGGGCGGTTCCTATTTTCAGTTTGCCATCTCCTGAGGGAAAATTTATGGTGGGGACAGACACATTTCACTGGGTAGATAGCTCTAGATTAGAATGGTTTACAAAAGACTCCGGAGACCTTAGAGAGTTAATGGTCCAGGTTTGGTATCCAACTGATAGTGTTGAGAACTTTGCCAAGTGCTATTATATGGACCACCTTGAGCTTCGGTCTAAAACTCTTGCCACAGCAGGAAAAATACCAGCTTTTCTCACCGGTCATCTGGATATGATAAAAACCAACAGCTACAAAAAAGCCAGACTCCCTAAAAATAGCAATGTTTATCCGGTGTTTATTTTCTCCCATGGAATAAGCGGATCAAGACACCTTCATCAGTCACTTTTTGAATACTTGGCAAGCCAGGGTTATGTTGTTTTTGCACCAGACCATAGCTTTGATGCCAACCTAACTATTTTCCCGGATGGTAGAGTTGCTGATTATCGATCTGAAATAACTGGAGACCCAGACAGCATTGCCATTCGGAAAAAACAATTAGAAACGCGCTCCCTTGACATAAGCCATGTTATTGATAGAATTGAAATGCTTAATCAAGAATCCAAATCATTTTTAGGTGGAAGACTTAACCTTAAAAAAATTGGAGTTGGGGGCCATTCTTTTGGAGGGGGGACAGCTACCCTAGCCTCTTACAGAGATAAAAGAATAAAAGCATGTATTGTTCTTGATAGTTGGATGAGCCCATTGTCCGACTCAGTTATTTCAGGTGGGGTCAAAGTGCCTTTTTTTCATATGGGAAGGCCTACCTGGAACGATTCTGGCTACCCAAAAAATTATGATGTGTTGGAGAGGTTGTTGTCTCATTCCCAAAGAGAAAGTAACCATATTCGCATCAAAAACACTCTCCACCTTGACTACAGTGATATTCCACTAATGTCACCACTCATTGGTAAATTCATGGATGTTGGCAACCTTCGTGCAAAGGATATTGTAACTTTAGTAAATAAAATGACCTACGGGTTTCTAGAAAAACATATTATGGAATCAAATGGTAGAATTCTTGACCAGAGCCTTGATAGTAAGCTGGTTATTTTGAAGTAGATGATAAAACATTCACTAAAGATAGCCCTTGGAATAACCTTGCTGACCATAGGTTTGATTGGTGGGTTGATACCCGTTTTTCAAGGCTGGGTCTTTGGAATTCCTGGACTGATCATTCTTGCTGATTATTTTCCTCCAGTAAAAAAAATTCTAGACTGGGCCAAGAAAAAGTATGAAAATAGTAAAAAGAATTAAACATTAGAATTTTCTCAATTTTGGTTTATGTTTTTTTGATGTAATCTTACACGCAGTTTTTCCTGCTTTTTTTTGAAACAAATCATACTACACATAGAAAAGTATTCTATCTTCAGACAGTGTCGCAAACCTCTTCTAATATAACAGCTATTGTTGGAGCCCAATGGGGCGATGAGGGCAAGGGAAAGATAACAGATTTTTTCGCAGGAAACTCAGATTACGTGGTCAGGTTCCATGGTGGGAACAATGCAGGCCATACTGTTATTGTAAACGGGGAAACATACAAGCTTCACCTTATACCATCGGGAATAGTATACGAAGAACCAACATCAGTTATTAGCAATGGTGTGGTAATCGACCCCAAGGCTCTTTTAGAAGAAATAGACTATGTGAAAAAGAAGGGTATAAGCCCAAAATTATTAATCAGCGACAGAGCCCACGTCATCATGCCATATCATGTTTTACTTGATGGTGCCCTATCAAAACACCAAGGAAAACTAGCAGCAGGAAGCACTGGAAGAGGCATAGCCCCAGTTTATGCCGACAAGATGTTTAGAAATGGCATACGAATTGTTGACCTTTTAGAACCTGACGTGCTCTTGGAAAAGCTAAAAAAGGGTTATGCGTTTTCAAAAGGAATAATAGAGAAAGCACTATCACAAAAAGTGGATATTTCAATCGAAGATATTTTTGTTTTGTACTGTGGGTACGGAGAAAAACTAAGACCATACGTTAAAGACACTTCTGTTGAGCTATTTCAAGCACTCAAGAAAGATAAGTCCATTTTGTTTGAAGGGGCGCAAGGAATAAGCCTAGATGTTGATCATGGCATATACCCATATACAACCTCATCAAACACGGCCGCAGGGCACATATCGACCGGTACAGGTGTGAGCTTTCGAAAAATTGGAAGAATAATTGGCGTTGTTAAGGCATATCTTAGTAGGGTTGGAGAAAGCCCTCTTCCATCAGAGGTTCATGGTAAAACTGCCAAGTTTTTAAGAGAAAAGGGTCTCGAATATGGAACAACTACAGGAAGACCGAGAAGAGTTGGTTGGTTAGACCTGGTGCAGGTACGTCAAGCAGTTAGGGTTAATGGACTTACAGAGATAGCATTAACAAAAATAGACATACTAAATGGATTTGATACAATTAAGATTTGTGTCGCCTATAACATTGATGGGAATAGAGTTTCAGAAATGCCTGCAAGCCTTTCATCATACAGAAACGCTCAACCAATATACTCACTGCTAGATGGTTGGCCTGAACTGCCTGATGAAATATGGAACAAAGGTTTTGATGCCCTACCCCAATCACTAAAACAATATATTAAATTCATTGAAAAAGAAGTTGATTGCCCCATAAAAATTGTATCAGTTGGTCCTCAACGACATGAAACAATAATAAGATAGTGCCATTAACAAAAGAAATCGTTGATTTTTCTGGATTGTCTAATCGTGAAGTCGAGGATAAGCTGCTGGAGCTTAATATTTCAATAACAGCATCAGAAGCGTTAATGATTCAAAATGAGATGCTTGGCAGGCCACCGTCAATCACTGAATTAGTATTGTTTTCAATACAAGGCTCCGAACATTGTAGCTACAAAAGTAGCAGAAAACATTTAAAACGATTTACCACTGGTGGTCCAGATGTTGTTCTAGGTGCAAAGGAGGATGCTGGAGTGATATCTGTTGCTACCGATGATGAAGGATTCCGATGGTGTGTAGTGATGAGCCATGAGTCACACAACCACCCTTCTCAAATTGTTCCTTATGAAGGCGCAGCAACAGGAGTGGGTGGTAATGTAAGAGATGTTATGTGTATGGGTGCAGAGGTTGTTGCCTGCACAGATTCATTGCGGTTTGGAGACATTAAAAGGAACAAAACCAGGTGGATTCATGATGGTGTAGTTGCAGGAATAGCTGGATATGGAAACCCTCTTGGCATACCAAACCTCGGCGGAGACATATATTATGATGATGGATATAATGAAAATTGCTTGGTTACCATTGTTACACTTGGTATTGTAAGAGAAGATCATGTTATTCATTCATACGCACCAAAAGATGCGGAAGGTTATGACCTCATTTTAATTGGAAAACCTACTGATAATAGTGGGTTTGGAGGTGCCAGTTTCGCTTCTTTTGAGCTTGAGGAAGAAAAAAAAGATCAAAACAAAGGTGCTGTACAAGAACCAAATGCGTTCTTAGAACGCCATTTGTTAAAGTCTACCTATGCTCTTTTTGATTTACTAAGGAAAAAAAACCTCATTAGTAAAGTTGGCTTCAAAGACCTTGGTGCTGGAGGTGTTGCATGCGCAAGTGTTGAATTAGCAGAGTCATCAGGATATGGCTCAGAGGTTTGGATGAATAAGATACACACAAGCATAAGCGGGGTTCATCCATCTGTCATATTATGTAGCGAAACACAAGAAAGGTTTATGTGGGTTTGCTCGCCCGAGACAACCTCGCTTATACTGAAACACTATAATGATGTTTTTTCTCTTCCAAATGTAAGTGAAGGTGCGAAGGCTTCTCTTGTGGGTAAAATAAGAAACGACGGACAATACATCGTCCACAATGACAAGGAAGAAATCGTAAATGCACCTGCAAAAGTGGTTACGAAAGGATTTTTATATGATCGTCCTTTTAAACCTCGCGATGTAGCGTTTTCTGAACCTAGGGTTGAAAAAGGAATTAATCTTAGTGAAAAGCTAATGGAAATGTTAGGACATGAAAACATAGCAAGCAGAGAACCTGTTTTTGAAAAATACGATAAACAAGTACAAGGAAGGGTTCATGCGGAAGCTGGATTGTCAGACGCAGGCATTATGACACCCTTCAACTCAAAAGAATATCCTAAGGAAATCCGTAAGGTTGGAATTGCACTATCAACAGACCACAATCCAAGATATTCAATGATCAGTCCTTATTGGGGAGGAGTCAATGCAGTTGTTGAAGCTATGAGAAATGTTGCATCAGTTGGTGCGACGCCACATGCGATAACAGACTGTCTGTGCTTTGGAAACCCTGAAAAACCACATCAAATGTGGGAGTTTGTTGAAGGAACAAAGGGGGTGTCGGATGCCTGCAACGCCATAATGTTAAAAGACCATCAAGAATGCCCAACACCAATCATCGCAGGGAATGTTAGCTTGTATAATGAATCAAAAAATGGCGCAATTCCCCCAAGCCCCATTGTAAGCTGTCTTGGTAGGTTAAAAAACATTGATAACGTAGTTCCAATGCATTTTCAAAACCCTGATTCAAATATTTTAATGGTTGGGGAGCGAAAAGATGAATTGGGTGGGTCTGTGTTTTATAAAACAATGGGAGAGCTTGGAAAAAATGTTCCAAAGCCAAATTTAACTGAAGCTAAACACCAAATTTATGCAGTCACAGATTGTGCGGATCAAAAGTTAATATCCTCATGTCACGACATATCTGATGGAGGAATAGCGGTCGCAATCAGTGAAATGAGCTTTGGAAACAATGTAGGATGTTCAGTTAATATAGAATGCACTCTTGAGAGCTACAAGACCCTGTTCTCTGAGTCCGGAGGTTTTGTCATGGAGGTATCAAAGAAAAACACTCTCAAAGTTGAAAAAATATTTGATGAATATAATTTATCTATGTTCCTCATTGGAAAAACTGGCGGAGACAGAATCAAAATAAATGAAGAAATTAATGTTTTTATGCAGGACGCAAAAAGAGAATGGCGCAATGGCCTAAGAGATAAGTTATAGACAGAATTAAAACATAGAGTAATGAAAAAATGAGAAAAACTGACTATAGAAGTGCCGGTGTGAACACTGATGCAGGTAATGCGGTTGTTGATAAAATAAAAGACAATGTGAAATCCACATTTACCGATAATGTCTTAACTGGACTAGGTAGTTTCGGCTCCCTTTTTAATCTTGGACCAATAGTAAATGAATTTAAA
>MDTE01139231.1_pt1 | contig 12717 bp, 12 predicted proteins | sample 811231 | NCBI WGS metagenome assembly MDTE01 (sample SAMN05326651, study PRJNA326480) | marine metagenome | isolation source: seawater | place: Indian Ocean: Red Sea | collected 2010
TAGGGAGATACCAATTAAATGCTTTGTCCTCACTGCGGACATGGAGAATCGAAAGTAATAGATTCGAGAGACTCAAAGACAGCTACTAGACGTAGAAGAGAATGTTCTTTGTGCTCCCTCAGATATACTACATACGAACAAGTTCAGTCCAATGTTATAGCCATCGTCAAAAGAGATGGCAGAAGAGAAGACTTTAATAAAGAGAAACTCATGTACAGCCTAAAGCTAGCATGTACAAAGCGCCCTCTTCCCACAGGGACTTTAGATAAAATTGTATCAGATGTTGAATCTAACATATTTAAGCGAGGAAGAAGTGAGATAAGCAGTAAAACTATTGGAGAAATAGTCATAAGGAAATTAAAAGAGGCAGACAGAGTGGCTTATATAAGATACGCAAGTGTTTACAAAGATTTCCCTGACCTTGAAACCTTTAAGGAAGAACTTGAATCAGCTATCACTGATGATATCGAAGAGGAATCCGAAGATAGTTTACAGCCAACTCTCTTTGAATTTAAGAATAAGGATAATAAGTAATCAAAATAATTGTTATTAAATGAAAGGTAAAAAAAATATAATAAAAAAGGCTAACAATAAGTATCAAATTCCGATATATTTTTATTTATCGATTCCCTTTTTTTAGAATTATATCTCTAGTTTTATTTTAACCATACACGAACTATATAAGGAGTAAAATTAATAATGACAACATCTAAAATTGACCCTCAACTTTCGGATAATGCACTTACTATATTAAAGGTGCGCTACCTAATAGGAGATGAAACACCAAAAGGTATGTTTGAACGTGTGGCGAGTGCGGTTGCTTCAGCAGAAGAAACAGGGGATGAAAAACAATTTTGGGAAAATGAATTTTACAACTTAATGGCAAAGACTGTATTTATTCCTAATTCTCCAACACTTTTTAATGCAGGAACAGGACAAGGAACACTATCTGCATGCTTTGTTTTACCAGTTGAAGATACTATGCAGAGTATTATGGAAGCAGCTACATCTTCTGCCATGATTCAAAAATATGGAGGAGGTCTAGGTTATTCCTTTAGTAAGTTACGACCAAGAGGAAACCCAATCAAAACCACACAGGGTAAAGCGTGCGGATCTATAGCTGTGCTAAATATGTTAAGCTCCTTATCCGACATGATCACACAGGGTGGTAAACGACACGGCGCCAACATGGGTATTTTAGGAATATCTCATCCTGAAATAAAAGATTTCATCCACATGAAAGATGATGATAAAACTGCTCAAAACTTTAATATATCAATTGCAATAACTGATGATTTCATGAAAGCAGTAGAAAATGATGAAGACTGGGATCTAGTTGTTCCGCAAGATAGTGAAGCAAAAGATGCTGGTACTATTATCGAAACTGTCAAAGCCAGAGAACTTTGGCAAGATATAATCTCTTCCGCATGGAAAACAGGTGATCCAGGCTTATATTTCATTGACGAAGCAAATCGTACAAATCCTACACCCCACATCGGTAATCTTGACAGCACAAATCCTTGCGGAGAAGTTCCTTTACTTGCAAATGAAGCATGCAATCTTGGGTCAATCGATTTAGGTAAATTCATAAAAACTGATGAAAATGGTAATACTTCTTTTGATTTCCAAGAACTTGAATCTGTATCAAGAACAGCAGCTAGATTTTTAGATGATGTTGTTACAATCAATCAATTCCCTACAACCAAAGTTAAAGAAGCAGTTGATCTTACCAGAAAAACTGGCCTTGGAGTTATGGGTTGGCACGATTGTTTAATAAGATTAGGAATTGATTATGATTCCGAAGAAGCATTAACGTTAGGTTCTGATGTTATGCAATGCATTAATGAAGCTGCTAGAGATGTTTCAATTAACCTTGCAAAAGATAGAGGAGCATATCCTGGATGGCAGGTTACAGATATGGACCCCAATCCTATTAGAAATGCAACTCGAACTTGTATAGCTCCAACAGGTACAATCAGTGCTATTGCTGGTGCTAGCAGTGGAATTGAACCCATATTTGCACTTGCCTTCGTAAAGAATGTATTGGACGGAAGAACACTTACAGAAGTAAATGTTGATTTTGAACGAGTAGCTAAAGAAAGAGGATTCTATTCTGAAGAACTTATGGCAGAAGTAGCTAAAACAGGGTCTTGCCAAAATATTGATGGAATTCCAGATGACGTTAAAAAAGTGTTCAAAGTTGCTAATGAAATACCTGTTGACACTCATGTAAGAATGCAGGCAGCTTTCCAAAAGCACACTGACTTAGCTGTAAGTAAAACTATAAATATGGCAAACTCAGCAACTGAAGAAGACGTTGAAAGAGCTTATTGGTTAGCATACTGGAACAAATGTAAAGGTATTACAATTTACAGAGACGGCTCTAAATCCATGCAAGTACTGGAAGTGCAAAAAGATAAATCAAATGAGGAAGAAACTACTGAAATTACAACATCTGGTGGATTAACACCTAAGCAACGTCCGCAGACTATGCGTGGAATCACTGAAAAAATACACACAGGAAGTGGTAATACATATATAACCCTTAACTTCGACGAAGACGGTTTGCCTTTCGAAGTGTTTGCAACATTAGGTAAAGCAGGAAGTATTGATTCTGCAAATTTAGAAGCTGTTAGCAGATTAGTCTCATTAGCACTAAGATCAGGAATAGCCATGGAATCAGTTATAGACGAATTACAAGGAATAACATGTAACCCTGTTTGGGACCAAGGTGTATTGGTCCGCTCTGTCCCTGACGCTTTAGCTCATGTATTAAGAAAATACACCTCTGATACACCAAATATACCAGAGTCAAATTTAGAATCAGCAGTAGAACAATTAGGACTACCATTAAAGGCTATAGCTAATTCAGAAACTCCAGCTAGCGTCACCCCAATACCCGTAGAAGCTGTTGGGTTTTCTTGCCCAGAATGTAGTTCTCCAGTTACTTTTCAGGAAGGATGTGTAATGTGCCATTACTGTGCATGGACACAGTGTGGAGGGTAATAATCAACTAAAGTAAGAAATGAAAGGGGTATAACTTTGAATGAACAAAGTATGAGATGGATAGCATATATAAATCTCCCACAAGTTCGAATTAATAATCCAGACGTTCTACCTCTAGAAAATCTTACTGGTGACTTATTTCTTCAGGCTCATATAACCAATAGATATATAGTCTCAGCTGATATTGAAAAAATCGTCAAAAAGATGCCTTCAATTAATACAAATACTATAGCGGTTTTATTTGATGAACAAAATATTACTATCGAAGGTCTAATCAGAAATTTAGTTAATTTCGAATTTTGTATGCAAAATAATACCACATTTAAACAGCCTGGCAGTATTTATCTTATCGACACAGATAGAAATATATTTTTACGAGAAAGAAATGGTTCCCTAATTGAAATGGAACGATGGAAACAACCACAAAAGCTTTCCAATGCTTTCGAGCAAAACTGGGCTAATTCAACACTTTTTTCTAGCTAAATTTTTCAGGTGAATCGTGTCAATTAAAAATATTGTAGGCATCACTATGGGAGATCCCTGTGGTATAGGTCCAGAAATCATTTTAAAAGCTTTAAAATCTTCTTATATTAATTCTTTGAATGAATTTTTGGTTATTGGTAGTTATTATTCTATGTCAACTGTTAATCAAAAACTCTCAATTAATATGCCTATTAAAAAAATCACTCAATTTGAGGAATTTGACCCTGAAGAAACTTCCATGATCCAGATTCTAGACCCCGATAATATTAATACAAAATATATTCAACCTGGTGTTTTATCAAAAGAAGCAGGGAAGGCATGTATGGAATGGGTAGAAATCGCTGCACATTTATGTCTTGAAAATAAAATACAAGGAATGGCCACAGCACCTGTAAACAAAGAGGCAGCTTCTCTGGCAGGATATATTCAAATCGGACACATGGAATTATTGCAATCGATTACAAAGAGTCCTGAAGTTGCAACAATGTTAATTACTAAAAACTTAAGAGTAGTACATTTAACAACTCATAAATCAGTGCAAATCGCATGCGATTTCGTAACTAAAGAAAATGTCTATAATATGATTAAACTAACAAATACTAATTTTATCAATTGGGGTTTTAAAACCCCAAGAATTGGTGTTGCAGCATTGAATCCTCACGGTTCAGATGGAGGATTATTAGGAAGAGAAGAAAATGAAGAAATCAACCCAGCAATTGCAAAAGCAAAACAAGATAATATCAATGTCGAAGGCCCTATACCTGCTGATATTATTTTTAACCAAGCAATTGAAGATAAATTTGATGCAGTAATTTGCATGTATCATGACCAAGGCCATATTCCTGTAAAAGTTTATGGTTTTGAAGAAAGCATAGCCGTTAATTTAGGTCTTCCGTTAATTAGAACATCTGTCGACCATGGAACAGCTTTTGATATTGCGTGGCAAGGTATTGCTGATAACACTAGCATGGTTGAAGCTATTAAATTGGCTCAAAATCTAATTTCTGGTTCGAATTTAGGAAATTAATTTATGGAAAAGTTAAAACTTTATAGCTGGAACGTAAATGGAATCCGAGCAAGTATAAAAAAAGGAATTGTTGAATGGATTAATAAAGAACAACCAGACATATTTTGCACTCAAGAAACTAAAGCTCAATTTCATCAATTGCCTGATTCTATTACTAATATTAATGGTTATACTTCATATTGGAATAGTGCTGAAAGGCCAGGATATAGTGGAGTGAGTATCCACACGAAACCTAAACCAAAAAGCCATGAAAACGGTATGGGGACTGAAGAATTCGACCACGAAGGAAGAACTCTTATGATGAAATTTCAAAATTTCACTTTATACAACGTCTATTTCCCTAACGGGCAATCAAAAGTAGAGCGTTTGAAATATAAATTAGATTTTTATGATGAATTTCTAAAAATAATATTGAAGAAAAAAGAAGATGGAGAAAAAGTCGTGATCTGCGGCGATTTTAATACTGCTCATCATGAAATTGATTTAGCTAGACCAAAAGAAAATATCAATAACTCTGGCTTTTTACCGATTGAGCGTGCATGGTTGGATCAGCTCGAAAATTCAGGATTTATAGATTGTTTTAGAGAGTTAAATCAAGAATCTGGGAATTACACTTTCTGGGATACTAAAACCAGAGCACGAGATCGAAATATTGGTTGGCGAATAGACTATTTTTTTATAGATGAACAACTAAAACAGAATCTAATGAGTGCTGAAATAATGAATAATGTTATGGGATCAGATCACTGTCCAATTGCTATTGAATTAATTTTTGATTAACATGAAACTTATTAAATTTATCAAAGAATATTAAAACAATTGCTGACCATAAAAAACATTAAAGAATTACTAAGAACGGTTTTATATGCTTTAATTTTACTTGCTCTACTACAAATCTTAGTTAGTAATTATGAAGTAGAAGGTCCTAGTATGGAACCTAATCTAATTCAATCAGAACGAATTTTTGTTAACCGCTTGATATATTATAGAATCGATCTGAATAACTTATCTAGATTTCTCCCATATTATCAATCTGAAGGACACAAATCCTTATTTAGTAAACCCGAAAGAGGAGATATAATAATATTTAAATATCCTCCAGATCCAAATAAAATGTTTGTTAAACGTGTTATTGGTATACCAGGAGATGTTGTGGAAATAGTTAACGGCAATGTCTATCTGAACAATGAAAAATTAACAGAAAAATATCTAACAAATAGTTATTCAGGTAAATCAATTGGCCCTACAACGATAGAAAATGGGTTCTTCTTTGTACTTGGGGACAATCGAGCTGAAAGTAACGACTCTAGAAACGGATGGTTAGTCCCATATGACAGTATTATAGGCAAAGCATGGATACTGTATTGGCCTATCAATAAATTAAGTCTTATATAAAGGTAATTGACAACAAAAAAATGCTAACCTATAGTTTATAATCTAATTAAATTGGGTATTGGGTGAAGAAATGAGAGGTCTATTTAGTTTTCCACATCCTGTTAATGAATATGCCGCGCGCCTTGTTGCAGGTATGGTTATTATATTAATATTAATAATCTTATTTACTAATCAAAATGTACTTCTTTGGGTACTACTCTATGGATTCTTAGCTCGAGTTTTAACAGGTCCAACATTAAGCCCCATGGGTTTATTAGCAACAAAAATAATAATTCCTATTTTGGGTGAACCAAATAAACCTGTTGCTGGCCCACCAAAAAGATTTGCGCAACTTATTGGATTCACACTTAGCTTATTAGCTGTTATTGCAGAATTTGTTTTATCTTCAACAATTACTGCTTATTTCATAATTTCGGTTATAGGAATTTTTGCTGCTCTGGAATCAATACTTGGATTCTGTGCTGGTTGTTATGTTTTTACAATTTTAATGAAATATGGATTCATACCTGAATCAACTTGCGAAAAATGTAATAATATCAACATCTAGATCTTTAAATTACTCTACAAAATGAAAAAGTACGCTTAAGTATTGTAATATAGAAAATCGTTGTGCAATTTTTTGGGCCGTTAGCTCAGTTGGTAGAGCAGTGGACTTTTAATCCATGTGTCGAGGGTTCGAGTCCCTCACGGCCCACCATCTTTTTAAATTCAATTAATTTTTACAGGATTTCATTTAATTTATCAAGAAATAACGATTGACCATCATTAACAGATTTTTGCCAGTCTTCAGAAGCAGTATTATCAGCTTTATCAGATATAAATTTATAACATTGAAATGGAATGTTCATATATTTACAAATTTTAGCTAAAGAATAACCTTCCATATCTACTAAATCACATTTTACTGAAGGTATAGAAGTTACAAAAGAGTCCCCAGTACCACAAATAATTCCTTGATGCCCTATTATAATTTCGTCCTCAAATGGTGTTTGCCCTAACTCAAACCCCATATCATGTCCTGTAGCATCCATATATCTTTCAATAAATCCAGTTACGGTTATCAAACCATGTAAATTATCAGATATAGCACCTGCAGTACCAAAATTAAAAACTCTACTGGGCTTATATTCATATATGGCTTTAGTTAATGCAAAAGAAGCATTAACCTTACCAACTCCAGTATAAATAATTTCCAAATTATCAGGCTTATCTGGGTGAACAAATTCATCTTTTAAGGCAACTACCAATAAATCCAAATTCTTCTCCTTTAGCATATCTTTAAGTGATCAATTATAATATTATACATATCAATCTAATTTTTCACATATGAATCGATTACAAAAATTTCAACTAAAATTAGCTCAATCCTTGCCATTTTACTATGGATGGGTGATTCTTTTTTCTGCAGGTACAGCGGTAGTTGTACGTAACACAGCTTCTGCTTTAATCTTATCAGTATTTATGATACCAATGGCCGATGACCTAGGATGGAGTCGCACTTTTATATCTGGAGCGGCAACATTTGGAGGCTTTCTTGCTATGACCTCTGCTCCTTTTGCCGGGCGCATGATAGACAAATTTGGATCACAAATTGTCCTAATTATTTCTGTTGCTATACTAGGATTTACGACTCTTTCTTTAGGGTGGTGGGCTACACCAATAGGTTTTTACTTATTATTCGGAATTGGAAGAATGATGTTTTCATCACCTATACAAGTAGGAACAGGCACCGTAGTTTCACAATGGTTTATTAAAAGAAGAGGTAGAGCAAATGGTTTTCTTATAACTCTACATTCTATAGGAATGGGAGGTTTCCCATTAATTGCTCAGTTCCTTATATCAACAGTCGGATGGAGAGAAGCATGGTTTTGGATGGGTATTATGGTGTGGATAGTAGCTTTAGTACCAATTATTGTTCTTATGGTTTCAAAACCAGAAGATATAGGTTTAGAACCAGATATTGAAATAATGGCCAAAGAAGGATCTACTATTGACTCAGGCATACAAGAAACAAAAGAAATCTGGACAGTTAAAGAAGCTATGCGCACACGAACACTTTGGATTTTGGTATTTGTAAGCTCATTCATGTATTTTATCCATTCTGCTATTAATATACATCAGGCTGCATTATTAATTGATAAAGGTATCGATCCATTATTAGCAGCATCTGCTTTGACTATGGTTGCTATAGGTACAGGTATAGGCGGTGCAATATGGGGCTTTATCGTAGAAAAAATAAAAATCAGTTATTGCTACGCTATGGTAGTCACAGTACTAGGAATTGTATCCTTAATGTATCTATTAGTTAATGGAACTTTATCAGCATACTTGGTTGCTTTCTGTTTTGGACTAGGGCTAGGAGGTTTAACAACAGTCCCATCTGTAGCAATTGCAAATTTTTACGGAAGAAACTCTCTAGGATCAATAAGAGGTATAAATGAAATATCTATTGGGGGTGGGCAAGCTTTAGGTGCTATATTTTCGGGAATAATATATGACTTAACCCAAAGCTACACTCTTGTTTTTCCTACCTTGGCAATAATGGCACTATTTAGTGCTTTAGCATTTTTATTTGTTAAAGCGCCTCAAAAGCAATAGTTATATATTGACAGAGTAATTGATTACACAGACAATTGAAAAAAATTAATCAAGTAGGAACTATTGTCAGGAGATTTGCATGGATTTTGGTTACATGAATCAAAACATTGATTTAAGAGATAAAGTAAAAACATTTATTAAAGAAAATCTCACACAAGAAGTAAAAGATGAGCTAGAAGCATCAGAACGTACAGAAAATATTTCTCATGTTGAAATTGAAGGCTCAGAAGGAAAAGCTCTAAGAGAGTTTTTAGGAAAAATCCGAGATAATGGCTGGCAAGGAATAAGTTGGCCAAAAAAATATGGTGGTCAAGACGGCTCTAGGCTCGATCAGTACATAGTAGAAGAAGAATTTGGGAGAATAGGTATTTCAGCAGGTGGAGCCGGAGGTACTGCAGCCGCTATTATGGCTGCAGGAACAGAAGAACAAAAAAATTATTTTATACCCGGTATAATCAACGGTGATATAAATTTTTGCCAAGGATTCACTGAACCAAGTGGCGGCGCAGATCTAGCATCACTTCAATGCAGAGCTGTTGTAGACGGGGATGATTTTATAGTAAATGGTCAAAAGATTTATACCTCAGGAGCACATGCCGCAACTCATGTCTATTTAATGGTCCGTACAGATCCAGAAGCACCTAAACACAGGGGAATTTCTATTTTATTAGTACCAATGGATACCCCTGGTATCACCATACGGCCTTTATATTCTATACAAAATAACCCCCCTGCTCCAATGGGGACAACTTATGGACATAAAAAAACCAATGAAACATTTTATGAAAATGTTAGAGTCCCTAAATCTGCACTTTTAGGAGAAATGAATATGGGATGGTACGTAGGAGCGATGGGTTTAAATCTTGATAGAGTAGGAGCGTCGCGATATCTACTTTCAGTTAGACGTGATGAAGATATTATTAACTGGATGAAAAATAATAATTTAGGCGAATATGATATAAAAGAAAATGAAACTATACGAGACAAAACCGCAGAAATGTGGATAGAGGCTCAAGTTTGTAGACTGATGACTATGAGAAGTATGTCCATAGTTGAACATGGTGGTAATTTTTCATATGAAGGTTCTGCTGAAAAAGTATGGGCTCCAGAGCATGGTGTGCGTGCAACAGAAGCCTATGTACAAATGCTTGGTCCCTACGGTCAATTATTAAATACTTCAGCTAATACAATCGACAGTGGAATATTCGCTCATAATTTACTTGGAGCTTTTCAATCTGGCATAAATCATGGAAGTGTCCAGATTATGAGAGACCAAGTTGGAAGGCGAGGATTAGGTTTACCTAGAGGTTAATTTAGGAGGTTCCAAATGCTTTATAACGCACAAACAAAAGATATATCTATAGCTGTGGGCGGTGACGCTATGATAACAAGAAAAATGAGCCCACATAATGAAAAAGAGTTTTTGAAACTCGTAGATATATTACGAAAAGCTGACTGTTCGGTAGTAAATTTGGAAATGCTTTTCCATGATTATGAGCATAGTTGGGAATATAGTGGCGGAACACCTACTCGATCAGACCCCAGAAATATCACTGAATTACAATGGATGGGAATTGATGCTGTAACTACAGCCAACAATCATGCTTATGACTTCTCTGAAGGTGGATTTTTAACGACTTTAGAACATTGCCGAGAGTTTGATATGCCACAAGCTGGAGGTGGGAAAAATCTTGATGCAGCTAGATCTCCTGCTTATGTAGATTCACCACGTGGTAGAGTTGCTATTCTATCTTCATCTACAACATTTAGCGAACAATCGAGAGCAGGATTAGGAAGACCAGATTTTCCAGGGAAACCAGGAATTAATGCTATTCGTCACAATACATCTCATACAGTGGACAGGCCGATTTTTGACGCTTTATCAAAAGCTAATGATGAACTTGGATATAGTGATATGCAAGAAAGAGGTCAAAAATTCGGATTTGGAGGAGTAAGTGAAAAAACAGATGCGAATATAGAAATAAATTTTATGGGTGGGAAATTTGTTTTAGGTGAAGATTTTAACCGATCAACAAGTGTGAATAAAGAAGATTTAGAAGGTGCAAAAAAATGGATTAATGGTGCTAAACAACAAGCTGACTGGGTTGTTTATGGGACACATTGCCATGAAAGCGGTAATGAAGGAGAAGTTCATGGACCTTCTTTGACAAGCCCCCCTCAATTTCTTGAAGAGCTTGCCCATTGGGTTATTGATCAAGGTGCAGATGTATTTGCTGGCCATGGTCCGCATTTTCTAAGAGGTATTGAAATATATAAAGGCAAGCCAATTTTTTATAGTTTGGGTAATTTTATTTTTCAAAATGAAACGGTTCCTTGGGCACCTGATGAAGGGTATAGAAGATTTAATTTGTCTCATGATGACACACCAGGTGATTATTTATCTAAAAGATCAAATTTTGACCAAATAGGATTTCCTTCGGATCCAGTTTTCTGGAGAAGTGTTGTAGCGGTAAATAATTTTACCAATGGTGAGTTAAGTAGTATTTCATTATATCCAATTGATATGGGATATGGATTACCTATTCCGCAAAGAGGTCGCCCAACACTTATGGAAAAATCTCTTGGCAATGAAGTATTAGGATGGCTTCAAAAACTATCGGAATCTTATGGAACAAAAATTGATATTAAAGACGGAATTGGGACAATCACAATATAACTATAAAAATAGAATCCACGAGGTATAAATACTCTTACCCCCTACCAATAAATGGCATTTTTGTAGCCATAATGGTCATAAACTGTATATTCGTTTCTAATGGAAGGTTTGCTATGTAAAGCACAGTTTCTCCAACATGATTAACATCAAATGTTGGCTCGGGCATTGTATCCCCATTCGGTTGGGGTACTCCATCTTTCATGCGGGCAGTCATAGGTGTACCAGCATTACCAATATCTATCTGGCTCGATGCAATATTATATTTTCTACCATCCAGTGATATTTGTTTTGTTAAGCCTGATATAGCATGCTTAGTCGATGTATAGGCAACACCATCCGGCCTAGGAGCATATGCTGCAATAGAACCATTATTAATAATTCTACCCCCCATAGGAGACTGGTCTTTCATAATTTTAATAGCGTATTGAGAACATAAAAAACTTCCTGTTAAATTTGTATCAACAACTTTTTGCCATTCTTCTAATGAAAGATCTTCAAAAGGCACACGAGGAGCACCAATACCTGCATTATTAAATAAGACATCTAATCGTCCGTATGTTGACTTTATTACATCGAAAAGCTTTTTAACATCCTCTGGATTTCCTACATCAGTGGGCATGATAATTGCTTTAGAGTTTGAGACTCCTGATTCTGCTACAACCTCTTCTAAAGTTTCTACTCTTCTGCCAGCTAAAGCTACTGAGTATCCATCTGCAAGTAAATGAAGTGTAGCACTTTTACCAATGCCTGTGCCTGCTCCTGTTACAACGGCAACTTTTTGGTTTGATGTCATATTAGAGGACTCCTTTTTTAGAATAATTACTAACTAAAGATGAAAGTCAGGTTACTTTATCACAAAATATATCTTAATAAAATGTTATTTTTAGTATTATACTATGACTTCGTTCATCTTAATTATTAAGGAGTTGTTAATGTCAGAAATTATGACAGGTAAAAAAGCTTTGCTAGAAATGCTTAAAGCTGAGGGTGTTGAATATATTTTTGGAAATCCAGGAACAAGTGAAGGGCCAATTATTGATATGCTTGGTGACTACCCTGAATTTAAATATATTCTTGCTCTTCAAGAAAGTGTTGCTGTAGGTATGGGAGAATCATACGCACGGGCAACTGAAACAGCTTCTTTTGTAAGCCTTCATGTAGATAGTGGTTTGGCTAATGGTATAGCATTAATGTTAGATGCTTTAAATACGGGTACACCTATGGTTGTAACGTCTGCAAACTATGATGTACGCAAAATTACTGAAAATAAAACAGACTTAGCAGAACTTGTTAGACCTGTAACAAAATGGGCTGTTGAATTAACTCACCCTGATCAAATACCTAGTGCTATGAGACGCGCTTTCAATGAAGCAAATAGTCACCCTAAAGGGCCAGTTTACGTTGGATTCACTGCTAATGCTCTAGAAGGTACTGCTGAGATGAACATTATTCCATCAACTAAAATTTTTGATGAAACAAGACCTAGCATCCAAGGAATAAAAGAAAGTGCATCTCTGTTAGTTGAATCTGA
>MDTE01027791.1_pt1 | contig 12716 bp, 15 predicted proteins | sample 811231 | NCBI WGS metagenome assembly MDTE01 (sample SAMN05326651, study PRJNA326480) | marine metagenome | isolation source: seawater | place: Indian Ocean: Red Sea | collected 2010
GCTTATTTGTCGTTATGCCAGAGACTTCCGAGATGATTTGGAACAAATATATTGATGAAAATGGTTATAAAGGCAAAATTATTACAATTGTTTCTTCTCAGCCCTCTCCAATCGTTGATACATACGAAATGTTGAAAGAATTTTCTGCTGGAACGACTGTTTTAGTGTCCAAAGGCGAAAAAGACGCCGAAGACCCTAGATTTGCTCGTATGCAGCAGTTTATTGAGAAGAATAACCTACCCGTTAGAGTGGAATCAGTCTCAGGCTCAATGTCTGATACTGGAGCAAGCGGTACGAAGCTCGGTCTTGCGATTGCGAACGGAGATTTAGAAACTTTTAAGAAAATGATTCCTCTTTCTGGTGCTCCAGCTATGGAACTCTGGGAAGAACTTACAAGTCAAGTAATTGACGAGGGTTATTACGGTGATTCTGTTAATCTTTTTGAAATGATTGACGAGGCACTAAATATTGATAATAACAAAGTCCCTGGTGGGCAACTAGGCGGTCCTCAAAGGACTGGTGAAGACGACTCAACCGACGATGAAGAATCCGAAACAGAAAAATCCAATAAGAAAGGGGGTGAATCTAATACAGAGGTTGAGGTCACAACAAAGACTGTTGTAAATGTTTCCGTCAATGGCAACGATGTTAGTGTTACTACCAATGAGGCTAGTGAAGAGGAAACAAAAGAAGTTATTAGTGAAGAATCAGAAGAGCCAACAGAAAGAGGAATTATTAACTTAGACTTTGGCATGGGTATTTCAAGAATGGAACTTCCGCAAATCAAATCTACTGATGTCCCTGAATTTATTGATTGGCTTGAGTCAAAGGGAGTTGATTCACTTAGAACATCTATGGAAGTAGGAGAATTGACGCCAGTTCAAAAAGAAATAAATCTAGAAAAAACAGATTCAATGGCAGCCAAACACGAAGCAGGTGAAATTGATTTATCCACAGGTAAGCCTGTTATGGTTTCAAGTGATGAGTATCTTGTTGATGGTCATCATCGCTGGTATGCTCTTCGTGAATTAAATCCAAATAATAAGTTAGACTCTGTTATGATAGATTCTCCTATATTAGAATTAATTTCGTTAATGAAACAGTTTCCTAAAACATCCTATAAGAGACCAGTAGATGAATTAACAGTTGAAGCACTTGACGAATCTTATGGGAAGATAAGCGATGGCGGTGCCAGCGTTGTTAATGTCGGTAAAATGAAAATCGTAATTGATGTAGAGGACATGGATTTAGAGCCATCAAAGCATGGTGAAGAAAGAAGATTTAGACATGGAGCAGGTAAAACAATCTCCAAAGACTCTATCCTACAGGCAGCAGAACGAGGTTTGGGACTAGTTATACAGGACTATGCTAATGGAGAGATTTCAAATGGTGAAGCATTTGTAATTCGACACAAGGCAAATGCTAAAACACCAGCATTGAATATTGTAGCTGCTCTGGAAATGCAAAAAGGTCCAGATACAATGAAAATCATCACTGTCATGAGAAAAGATGATTTCAAGACAGACAATTTTGGTGGTGGCAAACAAAAAACTTACAATGTTTGAGGAATAAAAATGATTGATAGAAATGAAATAGTTCAAGAAATTAAGCTCAGAGACTTTATCAAAAGAGCAATTAAAGTCAGAGCAAAGAACAAAAAAGATTCCCATATTTGGGAAGAATTTGAGTTAAGAAGCATTATCAGAAAATTGCTAAAAGAAGCAGATACGGATAAAACTCAGCATCGTTCTACTGGAATCAATGTTCTAGAGGATTTATTGAAAAAGATTGTTCCAGTTTTAGAACAAGACTACAAGATGATGACGACCAATGTTGAACAGAGAAAATCTTTTGCTGCTCACATTGTCGCAGCTACGGAAAAGTCTTTAGCTCCAGTTTCTACTAATAAAGAAGCTGGTGAGGAAGACGAAAAATTTATCGGTATTGATGAAATTGAAGACATTAATGAGATTGAGGTAGAAATTGGTGATAAGCCTGAAGATAATGATGCATTTATCGACATCGAGGATAAAGAAGAAGAGGAAGAGGGCAATGTTGAAGACTTGGGCGACGAAGATAAGACAGGATTGAATTTCGCTCAGTCAACTTTTGACAAAATAGAAAAACAAATCATTGATGCCTTTTCGCTCCTTAGCAACGAAGAAGACCAAAGTTTATTTGAAGAGTATTTATTGACAAACTTAAAACTATACTTTGACAAGTTCGAAAGTGAACTTGACCCAGATGTAGCAGAGCCAACAACTCAGTCTTACGAGGATGAAAAAGAAGAACTTGAAGCAGAAGAAGGCGAAGAGGAATTAGAACTGTAACTTTTTGTTTTCTACACACTATTTATAACAGTTTATTTTTATATTGGAGGACATATAAATGTCAAAACAAAAGAGAATTAAGAAATTAGTAAAAGGTCACTTAACTCAGAAGAAAGCTGACGGCGATGATTTGTACGCAGCAGGAGCTACTAGAAAGGCTCGGTCTGAAGCTCTTGACGACATGACTAACGCACAGCTTATTACCGCACTTGGAATTACAAATGCTGGTAAACCAGGGTTAGAGACTATTAACATTGATGGTGATTCAAAAACCTTCAAAGAAGACTTTGCTCCTTTCGACGCAGCAGAGCAGCTTGACACAGATAACGACAACATCGGTGATAACAGAGATATTATCAAAACAAAGGTCAAACTTGATGCTATCTATAAGACTTTGGAACTCGGTGTTGGAGAAGCAGCAAACGGAAGTCTACAAGACTTACTTGGACGCCTCGCTGCAGCGAATGTTGACTTAGCGGCTTGTGCGGGTATCGCAGACGATGCTGCTAGAGCAGCTAGATATGCCCTCTTGTTGGCAGAAGCGCCTGCACCTCTAGACGGTGGACAGCCAGAGCAGACTTCTCAACCTTCTGATTTGACAAAGGTTGGTTTGGCGGCTCTCAAGGATTTGATTACTGCCGATGCAGCGAAAGCAGAGGCTTTCAAGGCTGAAATCGCTGCGATGACTGCTACTGATGGTGTAACGATTGACGAGCCAGCACCTTATAATGTTGCTGATGCCGCCAAGGACTCTAAAGCTGACGCAGGTAACACAGATGTAGCTACTGCTATTGCTGGTGTTGACGCTGACGTTGCTACAGCAGAAGGTCTCATTGATACAATCGAAGCATAGTAGAGGCTTAATTGTACGACGAACGACCACATAAAACTTATTCTGTTTCAAAGCAGTTAAAAAATGAAAATAAAATAAATGAACTCTTTGAGATTCAGTTATCCCAACTGAGTCTTGAAGAAGTCATTGCTTTGAAATTAGAACTCGCCACAAGAGAAATGGATGGTAAGATGTATGGCTTGCCTATCTGGAAAAACCTTCCTACAATAATCAAAGATGCTGTGTTAAGAACAGCAATTACTGGTTCTGCCACCCCACGAGATGCAGCAAGATTCCTCGGAATCAAATATTCCAACCTTCGGGAAACCCTTAAAAACTATGGACTTTTTCATTTCTTTAAAAAAAATACTTAACAAGCCATTTTTTACAACATATATTATATAAGTAACTAATAAATTAAAATAATAAAAAAACTCAAGTCTAAGTCTGAGTAAATAAGTCTAATACTTCTATTTGTTCTATTTCATCCTATTTATCTTTAGTTGATGTGAGGGCAAAATCTTGAATATAAGTAAACATATAAAAATCGGTATAACTTCTCAGTGTGAAGAGAATCTGTTTGGAAATGGACTTAAGTCTAATGTTTGGTTTCTTTATAAATTATTAAAGAATGCTGGATATGATGTACACATGGTCTCAGAATCAGATAAGCATTATGATAAAAAATTATTAGGTGTTAAGATAGAAAAACTTGATACTCTTACGATATTAGATTATAATATTATTATTCAGTGTGCCAATTCTTTGACGGAAACTGTTAGAAAAATACTTAAAGGAAATAAAGGTATTGTAGGTTCCTGTGAGTATGGAAATAAGATTCTCATAGATATGGGAACAATGCTTTATAAAGGAGAAGAAGGAAATATAACTCTCCCAGATGTTGACTTCTACTGGACCTCTCCTCACTTTGAGAGAACTAAAAATGCTCTAGAAACATTATCTAAATGTCCTGTTAGAATCTGTCCCTATATTTGGTCTCCAGAAATCTTAACTCTATCTTATATGGGCGCTGGTTACAATCCTCACTTTGGTAATCACGTTAATACGAAGAATGTTGCTATTATGGAATCCAATCTTTACATGGTGAAGATGTGTTTTATACCTATGTTGATTACAGAAGAACTTTATAGAAGAAACCCAGAAATGATTGAAAATGTTTTTAATGTTGGCTCTTCAGGTTTAAAAGATAAAAATCATTTTGTAAGATTCTGTAATAAGTTGGACTTGGTAAAGGAAAAAAAGATGTCCTTTGAAGGAAGATGGGCTTTAAATTTTCTTTTAGAAAAAGGATATGCTGGAACGATTGTATCTCATCAGTGGTGTAATGAATTAAATTACTTACAGCTCGAAGCGATGTATCTTAATCTACCATTTGTTCATAATAGCCCAACATTTAAAGAGCATGGATATTATTATCCAGAGTTTGATGTGCACGCTGGGGCAGATGCTTTAGAGGAGGCTATCAACACACATCACAAGCGTTATCTAGACGATAGACCAAAGAATGAAGAGTTGATGTGGCGATATAGCCCGAACAATAAAAAGAATGTAGATGGATACATAGAACTTCTCGAAGAACAAATTCAGATACATTTCTCGGAAGGGGAATCTTGAAAAATTGGAAGGTATTAAAACTAGATAGTTCTTATAGACCAATACAAGTTATAGATTGGACTGAGGCGATGACAATGGTCTTCACTGGAAGGGCAAATGTCGTAGAATATAGAGATGGATGCTATGCCCACTCTGCTAGTGATAGATATCAAGTACCTTCCGTGATTTCAATTAATAGATATGTAAAGCAAGCAAGAGTAACACTCCGTGTTTCTAGAAGAAACTTGTTTATTAGAGATGATTATACTTGCCAGTATTGTAATAAAAGATTTCCGAAAGGCAGCTTAACTATCGACCATGTAACACCGAAGTCAGCAGGTGGTCCTAAGACTTGGGAGAATATTGTAGCAGCCTGTAGAAAGTGTAATCAAAAGAAGGCAGACCACTTGCCACGAGATGCGGGAATGTTTCCAAAGAAAACTCCAAGAGCGCCCTCGCCTAGTATGTTTTATAATTTAGTTGAAGATGTTGAAGATTGCTGGAAAGTTTATCTTGAGCCTTTTTCTTATTGACTTTTTATTCTACTGTAATCAAATCTGATAGCGTCACCTCTTTTTATCGCAGCTAAAGCAGCCTTTATTGTAGCTTCAACCTGTTCGACCGTGGCGCTATATGTCACTGGACTATTACACTGACTTGTAATAAGGTTACAATATCTAGAATCAATTGAGTGTACCATGCCGATAATATCTCCATTTTGATTTAAGACAGGCGAACCACTAGAGCCTGGAGCGGCTACAATATTATACATTGAAAATATTTTATTTGTATCCATTACAAATTCTCCATTATAGAAACCTTCTGTATAGAAAACGCCTCCACCTGATTTATTTGTGAAATATATACCATTCGGCGCTGCGATATTTAAAACACTTTCTCCGTACTCTGGTTTTGTTCCAATATTTAAGATAGGTGCATTCATCGAGGTCTCAAGTACACATGTATCTGTATGTACATTCGTCGCCCAAGGTCTTTTTCTTATAGGAAAACTAATACCTTCTGAATTAACAGCAACCATTTTTGGTTTTGTAATTATTTCGACTTTCTTGGAAAACCCCATTTTGTTCTTTATATGCATGTGAGCAGATACATCGAAGTCTTCAAACTTCATTTCTTCACTAGCACATACGTGTTCTGCTGTCAGGATTAAAGTTCTGGGTGAGGAGCCTAAATAATATTCGTTCCAGACAACGGAACCAGAACCAGTGGACCGAAGTGTCATTAAGTTTTTACATTCATTTGTTTTTGAAAAATCGTTTTCACCACACACTTGGACTTCAACAGATTTTCTAATTTGTACAAAAGATTTTTTTATATCAGTGGGATTTTTTACTAAATTAGTGCAACCTCCGATAAGTCCAACGAGCATAAGCAGAAATATTTTCTTTATCATAAAAGATTGCCTCCTGTGCTTCTATAAGTAAATAGGGGAAAAAGAATAAAAAAGTAAAAGACCTATTTATTGGTAAGAAAGGAACGCTATGACAAAGAAAATTTATGTTATTGATACGAGTGTTTATTTGACTGACTTTTCATCCCTCAGAGCTTTTGAAGATAATGATATTGTCATTCCATTTAAAGTTCTCGAAGAAATCGACAAGCACAAAAAAAGACAGGACGCCGTGGGCTCTAATGCTAGGAATATTATCAGAGCATTAGACGAGTTGAGAGAAATTGGTTCGCTTCACAATGGAGTACCAATGGGCGAAGGTTATGGTACTGTCACAGCAAGAAGTTATGACCCAAGACTTATACCCCTAGATTGGGATACAGAAGACCCAGATAATCAAATCATTGCTACGGCATTGACAGTAAAAGAAGAAAATCCAGAATCAAAAATCACTCTTGTTTCCAGAGACATTAATTTGAGAGTTAAGTGTGATTCAATCGGATTGGCAACAGACGATTATCAGGCAAGTCAGGTCATAGAGTCTTTAGATGAAATTTACGCAGGCTACACCGAGATGACTGTAGAGGACTCTATTATAGAAAATTTCTACAACGGAGAAGATGTTTTTATTCCGAAAGAAGAAGGTTTAAACGGAAATCAGTTTCTTGTTATGTCTTCCGAGATAAACGAAAAAAAGTCTGCTCTTGCAAGATTTAAAAACTACAATACTCCACTTATAAAAATTCCAAACAAACGTAGGGTATGGGGCATATCTCCTAGAAACAAGGAGCAGACCTATGCTCTAGAGCTTCTAATGGACCCTTCTATATCTCTCGTAACTCTTGTTGGAAAAGCAGGTTCTGGTAAAACTTTGTGTGCCATCGCTGCTGGTTTGGAGCAGACACTGGACGACCACCCAATGAGTAATCAAAGGTCAATCTATACAAGGTTGATTGTGTCAAGACCAGTTGAGCCACTTGGAAAAGACATCGGCTTTTTACCAGGGACAATGGAAGAGAAAATGGAACCTTGGTTAAAACCTATTCAAGATAATTTAAAATTTCTAATGGTTGATGACTCGGTTACTCTTCAAGAATACATGGACATGGGAAAGATAGAGGTCGAGGCACTTACTTACATCAGAGGTCGCTCTATTGCCAATGCTTTCATCATCATTGATGAGGCACAAAATCTTACCAAGCACGAACTTAAAACTATTGTGACCCGAGTTGGCGAGGGAACAAAACTGATTCTTACTGGTGACGTTGAACAAATTGATAATATTTATATCGACGAGAGAACCAATGGTTTGACTTATGCCGTTGAAAAGATGAAGGAGCACGAAATTACAGGGCACGTCACTTTGAAGAAAGGCGAGCGTTCTGCCATAGCAACATTAGGTGCTAAAATTTTATAATTTCTGTGTTATTATAAATCTATGAAAAAATATATCACAAAATCACACGAGCGAGTTATGAAGGAAAGAAAAGAATTTTCTATCTTTGGTTCAATAAGCGTCTTTCTAAAAGACCCCTTACCCAAAGATGTGGATATGACAAATGTTCTTATGGATTTAGAAGATGCAATCCCACGTAATATGTTTTATCAAATAGAGACAGTATTAGTAGGTCAGTTTAAAGAACTAAATGATAGAGGTGTCCGAGCAGCATTTCTAGACGGCGGTATTTACGTCACAAACGAACAACCTTCAGAAGAGCAACTTTTTGAAGATATAGTTCACGAAGTAGCACACTCTGTTGAGAAGATGTTTGAGTATGAGCTTTTCGCAGATGGCGAAGTCGAGAAAGAATATTTAGGAAAGAAAAAAAGATTTCTTGATTTACTTGCGGCAAATGACATAAAGGTTCCTAATAGACTTAGGTACGAAACAGACTATTCTAAGATGTTTGATGAATTTTTATTTTATCAAATTGGATATGATAATATATTGCCATTTTCTACAGGTCTATTTCTAACACCATACTCTTCAGTATCTATTTCAGAATATTTTGCAACAGCCTTTGAACACTACTTTGTTCAGTCTGACCCAGGCTATGTAAAGAAAATCAGTCCTACACTATTTAATAAAATAAAGGAAATCACAGAGTTAGGAGTATGATATGAAATTTAGGCTAGATGTCAATGAGGCAAAGCAGAAAATTTTCTTACACATCTTGAAGGGAACCTGTACCGAAAGAGAAGCTAGGCAAGAAATTAAGAGAAATAAAATAGATGCAAAAGAGCTTGTCGCAAAGAGTGAAAAACTATATGTTTTTTCATTCGCCACGAATAAGGATAAGTTCTCTGATATTGAAATGACAGACCTCACTTTGAGTTATGGAGCATCTTCTCTTGAGGAGGCACCTGAGCCTGCTGCTGAAGAGAAACCAAAGCCCACCCGCCGAAGAAGAACCAGACGAAAAGCAACAAAAAAAGAAGAATAAACTTGACGAAACCTCGTTTATATGACATAATATAATGTAACAATGAATAGAGGTTTAGTATGCCGCATATATCGTTCTCAGCTTTAAAGAACTGGAATCAGTGCCCTTATTACTATAAGTTGACTTATGTCGATAAGATAAAAGGTTTTGTAGGAAACCACTACACTGCTTTCGGCACTGCGCTTCACGAAGTTTGTGAGAAGAAAGCAGAAGAACCAGATTTCTCTGATGAAGAAAATCTCTTTGAACAAGCGTTTCTTCGTGAGATTAAAAGTCTTCCTGAAGATGTTCGCAAAGATATTAAGCTAAAAGATGTAGAACAGATGAGAGTCCAGGGTAAAAGATTATCCCTTGTGGCTATGCCTGCTCTTAAATCTCACTTTGGTGAGTTTGAGGTTGTCTCGACAGAAGAAGATTTATATGAGTCCATTGAGAATTTTGAGGACTACAACTTCAAAGGATTTATCGACTTAGTAATAAAAACCCCTGATAATAAATACCACGTCATTGATTGGAAGACTTGTTCCTGGGGCTGGGATATGAAAAGACGTTCAGACCCGATGACAACTTATCAATTAACTTATTACAAGCACTTTTACAATCAGAAGCACAATATTCCTTTAGAGGATATTGAGACTCACTTTGCTCTGCTTAAAAGAACTGCTAAAAAAGATTTGGTTGAGGTTTTTAGAGTTACGAGTGGTAAGAGAAAAATGTCTAACGCTTTGGAGCTTTTAGGAAAAGCATTATATAATATCCAAAGTGGCAAATATATAAAAAATAAATTATCATGCAGTAAATGTGAATTTAAAAACACAGAACACTGTCCATAGGAGAAAGTATGGCAAAAAATAAAAAAATAAAAATCTTGACTTTATCTGACCATCCATTATTTTCAACTGGTGTGGCGATTCAGACAAGATTGTTCATCGAGGCAATGCTAAAGACAGACAACTTCGAGTTTGTTTCTTTGGCAGGAGCTATTAAGCACAAGGATATGTCTCCCGTAAAAACAGAGCAGTATGGACATGCCTGGAAGATTTTTCCAGTAGAAGGTTATGGCAGTGAAGAAGTTGTCCGTTCAGTTTTAAGAACTGAGAGACCAGACATTGTTTGGGTTATGACTGACCCTCGTTACTGGCAGTGGCTGTGGAAGATTGAAGACGAGATAAGAGCACAAGTACCTATTTGCTACTATCACGTATGGGATAATGGACCTGCTCCAAAATATAATAAAAAATTTTATGACTCAAACGATTTAGTTGTTTCTATTTCTAAATTAACTGAGGAAATGGTAAACGAAGTTGGAACAACAGCAAAACATATCCGTATTCCTCATACGATTGATGAGAGTATTTATAAAATTTTACCAGAAGAAGAAGTAGCACAGTTCCGAAAAGAACACTTTGGAGATAATGATAAAGTTATTTTCTTTTGGAATAATAGAAATACACAAAGAAAGAATGCTACAACTTTGATGTGGTGGTTCAAAGAGTTTCTAGATGAGGTTGGTCACGATAAGGCAGCACTTCTCATGCACACTAATCCAGAAGAACAGACTGGTGCCGACTTACAGTCAAGTATCAGTGCTCTTGGTCTTGACAATGGAGAAATTATGCTATCCCCTCTAAAATACGAACCAGAGAAGATGGCAATGCTATACAATTCAACTGACTGTACAATTAATATTTCAGATGCTGAAGGTTTTGGATTATCTACTCTTGAATCTCTTGCCTGCGGTACTCCAATTATTGTTAATAAGACTGGTGGATTAAAAGAGCAAATTACTGATGGTAAAGATACATTTGGAATCGGTATTGAGCCAAGTACAAAAACAATTATTGGTTCACAACAAGTTCCTTACATTTACCAAGACAGAATAAGTAAGGAAGACTTTCTCGCAGCACTAAAGAAATTTTATTCTTTATCAAAAGAGGAAAGAACACGCTTAGGTCAACTTGGATATAATCACGTTGTCAGAAATTATAATAGCAAGAACTTTTCCGAACAATGGGAAAAGACGTTAACATCACTTCACAAGACAGCAGGTTCTTGGAAGAGTAGAAAACATCAGAATTGGGAGATTATTGAACTATGAGTAAAACAAAGATTCTTGTAAGAGGACCAGCGTTGTCCCGTTCTGGGTATGGAGAACATTGTCGTTCAGTCTTGAGAGCACTTCGCTCTAACGAAAACAACGATGTATATTTATTAAATGTTGGATGGGGTCATTCTGGATGGGTTGCAGAAGACACCGAAGAGCGTGAGTGGATTGATAAAACAATTATGAATACCGCTAGAGCAGTTCAATCTGGAGTAAGAGATTTTGCTGTCTCAATTCAAGTACAGCTTCCAAATGAATGGCAAAAGTTGTGTCAATATAATATTGGAGTAACCGCTGGTGTTGAAACTACTGAGGCTCCGAGTGATTGGAGTGCTGCTTGCCTGGAGATGGACAAAATCATAGTACCTTCTCAACACTCTAAAAATTGTTTTTCAAAAGAGGCTCAAGAAAACATAGAGGTGGTTAACTTCCCAGCAAGAAGTATTCGTTCTAAAAAAGTTAATTTTAATCTGAGTACTGATTTTAACTTTTTAACTGTAGCCCAGTGGAATCCAAGAAAGAATTTGGAACAGACCATTCTTGCTTTTACGGAAGAGTTTAAGAATGAAGAAGTCGGTCTCGTTGTTAAGACAGGAATCGCAGGAGGTTCTCATATTGATAGGGAGCAGACCAGGGAAAGAATGGAGATGCTTGTAAACCACATACCCAAAGACAGAAAATGCAAAGTTCACTTATTTCACGGGTCTTTATCTGATGCTGAGATGTCTTCAATTTATAAAAATAAGAACATCTCGGCTTATGTTACAACATCACATGGAGAAGGTTTTGGACTTCCTGTGTTTGAGGCAGCACAATATGGTTTACCAGTCATAGCTCCCGTCTGGGGTGGCATAAAAGAATTTGCTGAAGATGCTTTTGTTGAAATAGACTATGAGGTAAATAAACTAGAAGAACATCAGGTTTGGCAAGGCGTATTGGAGGCTGATAGTGAATGGTGTTTTCCTAAGATTAACTCCACTAGAGAACAAATGAGAGAGGTTTATAACAATCTAAGTAAATACAAGAAACAAGCCAAGGCACATCAAAACTTTATAAGTGAAAATTTTACTGAACAAAGTGTCAATATGAGGTATAATAGTATTATAGAAAGTGTTATAGACACAACAGAAGGAGAGACTAATGAAGTTGAGTGACCAAGCACTTGGTGCTATTATGAATGCTTTGCAAAAGAGCTTGCTTGAACAAACAGATATTGTACCTATTTTAAAATCAATGGAATTTACTAAAGATGAGACAACTAAGCGTTGGGGAACCAAGAACGGTGAACTCGTAGTGACCAACCCACCAAATTTTAGTATTGAGAACATTATCGAAGAGGGCAGTTAATTTATGCCACGTTACTCCTACAAATGCTTACACTGTGAGGCTACTTTTCAAACATTTCATGGAATGAATGAGGTGGCTGAACAGTGTGACGTTTGTGGTTGTAGTGACTCCGAAAAACTCAAAAGAGTTTATGATAAAATAAATGTAAAGGTGAAACAGAACAAGCAGACCACTGCTGGTGAGCGAGTAAAAGAATTTATTGAAACCTCACGAGAAGTTCTAGAGCAACAAAAAGAAGAAGCGAGAAAAGAAAATGATTGAACAAATTATTATTTATTTTTTATTTCCTCTTACCGTTGTTGTTTGCGGTCTATTGGTTTGGTACATTAAAAGAATACTTTCTATTATGGAAGAGCAGTCCCTTGAAATGAATGAGAGATTTTCTGTTTTTCACACCTTTCTTGAAGAAACTTATAACATGGACCTTTTCTATGGAGAACCTCGCCTTAAAGAATTACTAGAACTTATTAAGGATTTCCACGAGTGGACTGAGGAATTCCAGAATAGGGTGATAGTAGAGAAAAATGACGGAACAGAAGAAGCCGATTAGAAGAAGGCGTAAAAGAACTAAAAGACTTTATTTTACAGAAGTTCACGAAAAAGCAATTCTTGAATATTGTTCTTCACGAGATAA
>MDTE01094325.1_pt1 | contig 12715 bp, 12 predicted proteins | sample 811231 | NCBI WGS metagenome assembly MDTE01 (sample SAMN05326651, study PRJNA326480) | marine metagenome | isolation source: seawater | place: Indian Ocean: Red Sea | collected 2010
ATCAATGTAAGCATGGAGAAAAAAAACCAGACTACTTGCATCCAAAGCTGAAAAAAATTTTAGAGCCCACGTATGGAGTTATCATTTATCAAGAACAGGTAATGCAGATTGCGCAAATTCTTTCAGGATTTTCAGCAGGTGAAGCTGACATCCTAAGACGAGCTATGGGCAAGAAGAAAAAAGCAGAATTAGAAAAACAAAAAGAAAGATTTATAAACGGAGCAGTCAAAAATGGAATAACAAAAGATACAGCAATTTTTATTTTTAAAAAAATTGAGCCGTTTGCACAATATGGTTTTAATAAAAGTCACGCAGCAGCTTATGCTTTGATCGCTTATCAAACAGCTTATTTAAAATCTTATTACCCGAATGAATTTATAGCGGCTTCTATGTCTAACGAATTATCTAATACAGATAAATTAAGCGAATTTTTTGAAGAATTAAAAAGGTTAGGAATTAATGTTCAACGTCCAAATATCAATGAATGTTATGCGGAATTTATACCTAAAGAAAATACTTTATTTTATGCATTGGGGGCGATTAAAAATGTTGGATATGAGGCTATCTCTCAAGTTATTAAAGAAAGAGAAAAAAATGGAAAATTTAAATCTATTAGCGATTTTATAAATAGGGTAAATCCAAAAAATATAAATAAACTTCAGTTAGAAGGATTGGTTAAAGCTGGAGCATTTGATTTTATTTTTGATAATAGAAAAATCTTATTTGAAAATATCCCAAACTTAATACAAAATTCTAAAACTATTTATGAAAATAAATTACAAAACCAAAATAGTTTGTTTTCTGAAGACAATCAAAAAATTTCATATTTATTCAATGAAAAAAAATCTCAAAATTGGTCTAATTCTGAAATTTTATCCAAGGAGTTCGAGTCTTTAGGTTTTTACATTTCAAATCACCCTCTTAAAGAATATGAAGATGCTTTAAACCAATATAAGATTAAAATGTTCAAAGATTTTGAAAGTAACAGTGATGGTGAAGGAGTTGTTGCAGGAACAATTATGTCAATTAAAGACAAAAAAACTTCGAAAGGAACACCATTTTCAATTATAAAATTTAGTGATTTGAGTAAAACTTTTGAACTTTTTATATTTTCGGAAATTTTAGAACAAAATCGATCAAAACTCACGACCGGTAAATCTTTTTTGTTAACTATTATTAAAGATAAACAAAATCAAAATAATAGATTTAGGAGAGTTAATGTAAGAAAAATTGTCAGCTTAGAAGATATAACTAAAATGAATTATAATGTTGTACATATAGAAATTGATAGTTCTAAAAGTTTAAAAAAACTTGAGGAAAAAATTAAAGAAAAAGGTAATTCAAAAATCAAAATTTCAATCAAAGAAAATGATAAAAGCTATATATTTGAATTGAAAGATGGTAGAAAATTTGATTTTCAAATGTTAAAAAAACTCAATAAAGAGCATTATATTAAGCAAATAAGAGTTTAATTAAATATTGAATTTTTCTTTCTAAAATTGTAAAACACCACAAATAAATACGCACACAATTGTTGGTTATAGAACCTCCGGTCCTTAAATGGAAAAAATTGTGGTGGAATAACCGGGAAACTATGCAATTACCAAGTGTTACGATAAAACAGTTATTAGAGGCAGGAGTTCATTTAGGACACAAAACTTTTAGATGGAATCCTAAAATGAAGCCTTATATTTTTGGTTCAAAGAACTCTATACATATCATAGATCTAGTTAAAACATTGGAAATGACAAACGTGGCTTTGCAAGAAATTCACAAATGTATTGCTGCGGGTGGAAAAATATTATTTGTTTCAACAAAAAAACAAGCAACTGAAACAATTTCTGATTTGGCCAAAGATACTTCTCAATTTTATGTAAATCATAGATGGCTTGGAGGTATGCTTACGAATTGGAAAACTATTTCTAATTCAATAAAAAGATATAAATCACTTACTGAAGAATTAAAAAAAGAAAACAAAGGTTTTACAAAAAAAGAAATTTTAAAAATGGGAACAGAAAGAGATAAGTTGGATAGATCATTAGGAGGAATAGCGGATATGAAAAAGGTTCCAAATATGATCTTTATAATTGATACTAATATAGAGTCATTAGCTGTTAAAGAGGCTATGAAATTACAAATACCTATTGTAGCTATCATTGATACTAATTCAGATCCAACAGGAATAAATTATCCAATACCAGGAAATGACGACGCTAGAAGAGCAATAAATCTTTATTGTGAGCTTGTTAAGCAAACAGTTTTAGACGCTCAAAAAAATATCACCATAAAAGAAAAAGATAATGAGACTGATGTAAAAAATAAAAATAAAAAAATAAATGCAAATGTTAAAGTTAAGGTAGAAAAAATTGAAGAGAAAACAAAAAAAGAACCAAAAATTAAAAAAAAAACATCAATATTTTCAAAAATTAAAAATTTAGCCAAAAAAAAAGAAAAATAAAATTTTTTTATGTCCCAAGATAATTCGCTGGATAAGGTTAAGCAGTTAAGAGAAATTACAGGTGTGGGTTTTAAAGATTGTAAAAATGCAATCGATGAAACTCAAGGTGATGTGGATAAAGCTATAGAACTTTTAAGAAAAAAAGGTATAGCTAAAGCAAATAAAAGAATGACAAAAGTTGCTGCGGAAGGTTTAGTTTGCATTTTTGAAAAAGATAATAATTTTTCAATGATAGAAATTAATAGCGAGACAGATTTTGTGGCGAAAAATTCTCAATTTATAAATTTTTCTGAGGAATTATCAGAGATTGCATTAGAAAAATCAGGCAAGCTTGAAGATGTTATTAATTCATTAATGAAAAATAAAAAACAAGTAAAAGAAAATTTAGTAGATTTAATATCAAAAATAGGAGAAAAAATAACTATTAGAAGAAGTGCATTTATAAACAAAAACAAATCTATAAATTTTTCTTATGTGCATTCTTCTTTAAAAAAGAATGTAGGCAAACTTGGTGTTCTTTTAAGCATAGAAACAACAAAATCTAAACAAGATATTTCTGAATTTGGTAAACAGCTTGCGATGCATATAGCTGCTTCTTCTCCTATTTCAATTGATGAAAGTGGTTTAGATAAGTCTATTTTAAATAAAGAAAAAGAAATAATCACAGAAGAATTGAAAAATAGTGGTAAGGACATTAAAATTATAGATAAAATTGCTTCTGGCAAATTAAAGAAATTTATATCTGATAATACGTTATTGAACCAGGAATGGATTATGGAGCCTAAAAAGAAAGTTAAAGACATTATAAAAGAAGTTGCGGGTAAAGATAAATTAATAGTAAAAAATTTTATTAGGTATAAAGTAGGTGAAGGAGTTTAATAATTAGAATGACTTCAGAAAATACTTTAAAAAATTGTGACGCAAAAATGAAAAAAGCATTGGAGGTTTTTAATCAAAATTTATCTTCTTTAAGAACAGGCAGAGCCAATGTACATATGCTAGATATTATTAAGGTCGATGTATATGGGCAAAAAATGTCAATAAATCAGTTAGGCAACATATCCACACCTGAGCCTAGATTGATCACAATTCAAGTTTGGGATCAAAATAATGTTAACTTAATTGATGCGGCGATAAAAAAATCAAATTTAGGTATTAATCCACAAATAGATGGGCAGTTAATGAGAATTCCCATACCAGCTTTAACTGAAGAAAGAAGAGTAGAGCTTAAAAAAATTATGGGAGGATTAGCTGAGAAAGCAAAAGTATCTATTAGAAATATAAGAAGAGAAGCTAATGATAATTTAAAAAAAGATTTAAAAGATAAAACCATTAGTGAAGATGAATTGAAAAATTCAGAAAAAAAAATTCAAAATATAACTGATGCACAAATATCTGAATTAGAAAAAAGGCTTAAAGAAAAAGAAAAAGAAATAATGACCATATGAACCAATTAAACCATGTTGCCGTTATAATGGATGGAAATGGACGTTGGGGTTTGAAAAAAAATAAAACAAGAAATTATGGTCATCTAAAAGGTATTAAAACTGTTGAGACAGTCATCGAAGCATCAATAAAGAATAAAATTCCGTTTTTAACATTGTACACTTTTTCTACAGAAAATTGGAAAAGGCCAGAAGGTGAAATAAATTTTTTATTTGATTTAATTAGAAAATCATTAAAAAAAAAATTAAATAAAATAATACAACAAGGGATTAAGATAAATGTTATAGGCAGTAAAAAAGGTCTTCCCAAGGATATTAAAAAAACTGTGAAATTTATTCAAAATAAAACAATAAAAAACAAAACTATCACTTTAAATCTAGCTTTAAACTATGGTTCTAAAGAAGAGATAATTAATGCTTTTAAACGTCTTTTAATGAAAAAAATAAAAAAAATAACAATTAATAATTTTGAGAGGCATCTTTATACAAGTAATGTTCCAGATCCTGAAATATTAATAAGAACAGGAGGAACAAAGAGATTAAGTAATTTTTTACTTTGGCAATTAGCATACACAGAAATCTTCTTTGTTGAGAAGCTATGGCCTGACTTTAATGAGAAAGATTTTAATAATATCATTAGAAATTTTTATAGTATTAAAAGAAACTTTGGGAAAATTTAATGAACAATGAATTAAAAAAAAGAATAATTACATCAATTATATTAATAGCAATTGCTTTAAATTGTCTTTTTATTAACAATTTCTCTTGGCTATTATTATTATCAATAGTTTCATTTATTTGTTGGTTCGAGTTCATAAGTTTAGTTAAAAAAATTTTGAAAAAGAAAGCTATTATTATTTTCCCAATAGTTTTAAGTTTTATTTTCCTGAGTCTATTTACTTACACTGCATATGGATACAGAATAGAAAAGGGTGCTGTTGGTATATTGTTTGTTTTAGGAATTTGTGTATTTTCTGACATTGGTGGATATATAATTGGAAAAAGCATAGGAGGTAAAAAGTTAACTAAAATTAGTCCGAAAAAAACTGTTTCTGGTAGCTTTGGTTCTTTTTTGTTTTCTTTATTTCCTTTGGGAATATTAATGGCTTCCGGTTTAGAAAAAAATTTTTCAGGAAAAATAATTTTATTTTGTCTGCTTATATCTTTAGCTTGTCAACTTGGAGATTTAATTATTTCATATTTTAAAAGATTGGCCAAAGTAAAGGATACTGGAAAAATTTTGCCAGGACATGGAGGAATGCTTGACAGAATTGACGGTGTAATTTTTGCTATCCCAGCTATAACAATTATAGAATTCTTAATATTTTAATGAAAAAAAAAAATTGCAATACTTGGATCTACAGGTTCTATAGGAACTTCAACTTTAAAAGTTATAAAAAAAGATAAAAAAAACTTTGATGTGGTTTTGTTATCTGCAAATAATAATTATAAGAAGCTAATTAAACAAGCAAAACAATTTAATGCACAAAATGTTCTAATAAAAAATAAAAGATTTTATATTAAGGTAAAAAAATCTTTAAAAAATGTAAAAGTTTATTCTGGTGATGTTTCTTTACAAAAAATTGTTTCAAAAAAACTGGACTACACTATGTCCTGTGTAGTTGGTTTAGCTGGATTACAACCGACAATTGATGCAATAAAAATTAGTAAGGTTGTAGCGATTGCAAACAAAGAAGCAATTATTTGTGGATGGGAAATATTATCAAAATTTATTAAGAAATATAAAACTAAAGTTATACCTGTTGACTCTGAACATTTTTCTATAATGGAACTAAGTAAAGATGTTGATAACAATGAAGTTGAAGAAATAATTATCACTGCTTCAGGTGGTCCATTTTTAAAAAAACCATTCCATAAATTAAAGAAAATAAAACCTCAACAGGCTGTTAAGCATCCAAATTGGAAAATGGGGAAAAAAATTTCAATAGATTCAGCAAATATGATGAATAAGGTTTTTGAAATAGTTGAAGCCAGCAAACTTTTTAATTTTGATAAATCAAAATATAAAATTATGATACATCCACAATCTTATGTACATTCTATAATTCGTTTTAAAAACGGTTTAATCAAGATGATTTTATATAATTCTGATATGAAAATACCAATTTCGAATACATTATACAATGACAGAAAAAATTTAATCAATATCTCTAATATAAATTTCAAAACTCTTAATAATCTTAATTTTCAAAAAGTTGATGCTAAATTTTTTCCATCAATTAAATTAATTAACAAATGTTTCACATTAGGCTTTTCTACTCCAATAATAATCAACGCTGCCAATGAAGTGTTAGTTGACTTGTTTTTAAGGCAAAAAATTGGATTTTTAGACATAGTAAAAACAATAAATAAAATTTTGAGGGGTGAAGATTTCAAGAAATATGCTAAAAGAAAACCAAGCTCTTTAAAAGATATTAAAATAACGGATAATTGGGCTAGATTGAAAACGATTAATATGTGTGTAAGATAGCTATTTATGACTTTTTTTAGAATTTTTTTTTTTATTATGTTTTGCGCTAATTGCTATTTCGCCAAAAGCCCATACCGAAGTAGTAAATAAAGTAAAAGTCGAAGGCAATGAAAGAATATCATTGGAGACAATATCTATTTTTGGAGATGTTTCGATTGGTAAAAATTATGAGACTTCAGATATTAATTCATTAATTAAAAAACTTTACGAGACAAATTTTTTTTCTAATATTTCTGTAGAATTATCTAATGGCGAATTAAAGATTATTGTTAAAGAGAATCCAATTATAAACGATATAGTTTTTAAAGGTGAAAAGGCAATTAAATATCAAGATCAAATTAAAGATTTAATTACGTTAAAAGAAAAAACTCCATTCATGAAAAGCTTTGTTAAATCAGATATTAATTTAATAAAAGAAATATATAGAAGTATGGGTTTTTATTTTGTAAAAATAGATTTAGAAATTGAAGAGCTACAAAAAAATAGAGTAAATTTAGTTTATACTTTAGATAAAGGCGAAAAAGCTAAAATTGCTAAAATTTATTTCTTAGGTGAGAAAAAAATTAGAGAAAAGAAATTAAGAGACATCATAACATCACAAGAAGCGAAATTTTGGAAATTTATTTCACGTAACGTTTATTTAAGCAAAAACAGAATAAATTTGGATAAACGTTTATTAAAAAATTATTATAAAAATAAGGGATATTACGAAGTTGATATATCATCAAGTAATGTTGAGTATGCAGAAGGAGAAGGTTTTGTTCTAACGTATACAATAAATGCAGGAAAGAGATATAGATTTAAGAAAATTTCAGCAAATGTTTCTGAGGTTTTAGATAAAAATGCATTTTCATCTTTAGAGAAAAGTTTTAATGCTATAGTTGGTGAATACTATTCACAAAATAAACTTACTAACATATTAGAAGAGATAGATGAATTAAGTGAACAAAAAGAATTACAATTTATTAACCATAGTGTATCAGAAACTTTAGATGATGATGGAATTGACGTGGTAATAAATATTTTTGAAGGGAAAAAATTTACAATAGAAAGAATTAATATAGTAGGTAATAGTGTTACAAATGATGGAGTGATAAGAGGAGAAATGATTATAGATGAAGGTGATCCTTATAGTGCTCTTTTAATAAATAAATCTGTTAACAAACTCAAAGCAAGAGGTATTTTTGGAAATATTGAAAAAGAAATAAAAGAAGGCTCTTCTCCAGATTTAAAAGTATTAGAAATAACTGTTGAAGAAAAAGCTACAGGGGAAATTACAGCTGGAGCCGGCGTTGGTACAGACGGAACAGCTTTTATGGCTGCCATAAGTGAAAACAATTGGTTAGGCAGAGGAATAAATCTTCGAACGTCATTAGATTTAACAGAAGAAACAATAAGCGGAAGTTTGGCTGTTATTAATCCAAATTATAATTATTCAGGAAATAAGGTATCAGGAGCTCTTGACATATCATCATCAGACAAAACTACAAATTCTGGTTACAAAAGTTCTAAAACGGGTTTATCTATGGGTACTGAGTTTGAACAATATCAAGATATATTCTTAGCTCCAAATTTATCATTTTCATATGAAGACATTGAAGCCGAGTCCACAGCTTCTGCCCAAATGAAAAAAATGGAAGGAGATTTTACTAATGTTGATTTCTTTTATTCCATAATCCTTGATAAAAGAAATCAACCTTTTCAAACCACAAAAGGCTACAGAACCAAATTTACACAATCTTTACCTCTAGTTTGGGATACTTCTTCTGTTATGAATGGTTTTGATGTAAGCGCATACAAATCTTTATCTGAAGATGTAATAACATCAGTTAATTTTTCAGCTCACTCTGTTAGTGGACTAGACAATGAAGATGTGAGATTGACAAATAGACTTTTTTTACCATCAAGAAAATTAAGAGGATTTAATACGAGAAAAGTAGGTCCAAAAGATGGTGAGGATTGGATTGGTGGTAATTACACAACAACTTTAGGTTTTGAAGCTAAACTACCTAATTTACTACCAGAATCATACAGAACGGATTTTAGTTTGTTTTTTGATAATGCAAATATTTGGTCAGTTGATTATAGCAGCGCTATAGATGATACTAATGAGATTAGATCATCAGTTGGTATAGCAGCTAATATATGGACAACGATTGGACCGTTGAGTTTTACATTAGCTCAAGATTTAGCAAAGTCTGTTAATGATGATACAGAACTATTTAGTTTCAGACTAGGAACTTCATTTTAGTGAAATATTTAGTAAAATTTTTTGTAGTTACTTTTATCGTATTAGTTTGTACACATACTTTTGCGCAATCAAACGTAGCGTATTTAGATATGAAATATATATTAAATAATAGTAAAGCTGGAAAAGGAGCACAAGATTTTTTAAAAAAAAGCCTAAAGGAAAAACAAAAAAAATTCAAAGAAACAGAGGAAGCTCTTAAAAAAGAAGAAAGAACCTTATTAGAAAAAAAAGATTCGATAAGCACAGAAGAATATAAAAAGAAAGCAGATACATTGAGAAAAAAGGTTATAGCATATCAATCTGATAGACGTTCATCTCTAGATAAAATTGCCCAATTAAGGTTGGATGCTAGATCCCAATTAATAAAAAAACTCAATCCAATATTAAAATCTTATCTTGAAGAAAATAACATATCATTAATAATTGACAAAAAAGATGTAGTATTAGGTAATGCTAATTTAGACATTACAAAAATAATTGTAGATAAACTAAATAAAGAACTTCCATCATTAAAATTAAATTAAAATGTCGTCTGAGCATTTTTTTACAAAAAAAGGACCTTTTCCTTTAGAAAAAATTGCAAAAGTATTAAAACTCAATGATAAAAATTTGAGTTTCAAAAATATCAAAATTAATGATATTAAAACTTTATTAAAGGCTAAACCTGGAGATATAACATTTTTAAATTCTTCAAAATATAAAAACTTTTCGCTTAAAACAAAAGCTTCAGCTTGTATAGCTAGAAAAAATCTATTTGCATTTTTACCTAAAAATTGTTTTAAAATTGATGTTAGCAACGTTTTGTTTTCAGTTACTTTAGTTGCAAAAATGTTTTATCCAAAAGCGGATGTTGACCATCCTGATTTAAAGTTAAAAGATTCATTTTCTTTAAAAAAAAAATATCCCAAGGTAATTTTTGGAAAAAATGCTTTAATCGGTAAAAATGTAAAAATTGGAGAAAATACTTTTATTGGGAGCAACACCATTATTGAAAGTAATGTTACAATTGGAAAAAATTGTTTAATAGGTTCATTTGCTGTAATCAAGAATTCTTTTATTTCAGATAATGTTCATATCCAAGATGGTTGTAAGATTGGTATTAAAGGATTTGGTTTTATCCCCAACAATTTACAAAATATAAGAACCCCACATGTGGGCGCAGTTATTATAAAAAATAATGTTGAAATAGGAGCTAATTCTACAATTGATAGAGGATCGTTAGACGATACTATTATTGGAGAGAATACTTTCATTGATAATCAAGTTCATATTGCACACAATGTTAAAATTGGAAAAAATTGTATGATTGCTGGTCAGGTTGGATTTGCCGGTAGCACTACTCTTGGTAATAATGTAGTTATTGGAGGTCAAGCAGGAGTTTCAGGGCATTTGAAAATAGGAAACAATGTACAAATTGGAGGAGGTAGTGGTGTTATTAATAACATTGAAGATAATTCTAAGGTAATGGGATATCCAGCTGTATCTTTAAAAAATTTTATTAAATTAAGAGTAAAAAATGAAAAATAACTTTATTACAAGAAAAGAAATAGAAGCATTATTACCACATAGGGAACCAATGCTGTTAATTGATAAACTAATTAATATAGTTCCATTAAAATCTGCTACTGCAATAGTTAATGTTAAATCAGATTCATTTTTTGTCCAAGGTCATTTTCCAGGCCAACCAGTAATGCCAGGCGTTCTAATCGTAGAAGCTTTTGGACAAGCTGCCGCAGCTTTAACAGCACATGGAATTGACCCAAAAGAATATAAAGACAAGTTAGTTTATTTAATGAGCGTAGATAAAGCGAGATTTAGAAATCCAGTTCTTCCTGAATGTAAATTAGAATTGGATATTGAAGCGATCAGATCCCATGGTCGCGTTTGGAAATATAAAGGTTTAGCTAGAATAAAAGATAAAAAAATGGCCGAAGCAGAATGGGCCGCAACGATCGTAAACAGAAATAGTAAATAATTTATGATACATAATACTTGCATAATTAATAAAAACGCTAAAATTTCTAAAAGTGCAAAAATTGGTTCTTATTCAATAATAGGAGAAAATGTCGAAATAGGTGATAATGTTGAAATACATTCTCATGTGAATATTACCGGAAATACCTCAATTGGATCTAATACAAAAATATTTCCTTTTTCTAGCATAGGAACTGAACCTCAAGATCTTAAATACAAAGGTGAAAAAAATAGTTTAATTATAGGAGAAAATAATATTATTAGAGAATATGTCACTATTAATCCCGGTACCGAAAAAGGTGGAGGTATAACAAAAATTGGTAACAATTGTCTTTTTATGATTTCATCTCACGTTGCGCATGATTGCAAGATTGGAAATAATGTTGTGATTGCTAATAATGTTCCATTAGGGGGGCATGTAATAATTGAAGATTCGGTCACTATAGGAGGAAACTCAGCCGTTCAACAATTTACTAGAATAGGAAGACTGGCAATGATTGGAGGAATGACAGGAGTTTTAAAAGATGTGATTCCATTTGGTTTATCATTTGGTAATAGAAATTATTTAAAAGGAATTAATCTTATAGGTTTAAGAAGAAATCAATATGAAAATAAAACTATAATGGAGCTTGACAAAGCATATAAGAAAATATTTTCGACAAGAAACCTACACGAAAATTTAAGCAAAATAAATGGAGAGTTTAAAGACAATAAATTAGTTAAAGAAGTAACTGAGTTTATTTCTAAAGATAAAAAAAGACCAATTTGCTCTCCATTAGAAAATTAGTTTATTAATGATAGGCTTAATTCTTGGAGACACAAAATTAGGAAATTTAATAATTAAAAAATTAGATATACTAAAAAAAAAATATATAATAATTGATATATCAAAAAAAAAATTATTCAAAAATAAAATAAATTCTCACAACTTGTCTATTGGACAGTTAGGAAAAGCGTTTTCATTATTAAAAAAAAATAATTGTAAAAAAATTATTTTTGCTGGGAAGGTGTCTCGCCCTAATTTTTCTAAAATGAAATTAGATTTTAAAGCATTATATTATTTACCAAAAATTATTAAAACTTCAAAAATAAACGATTCAGCAATTATTAATGTTATTATCGACATCTTCAAAAAGGAGGGTTTTAAAATAATTAAACAAACTTCTTTTAACCATGAATTATTACTTAAAGGACTATGCACAAAAACAACACCAAATTTAATAAATAAAAAGGATATTTTAAAAGCAAAAAAGACAATTTTAAATTTAAATAATGATAACGTTGGGCAAGGTATAGTTATTAGAAGAGGTCATATTATTGCGATCGAAAGTATTGACGGAACTGACGCAATGCTTAACAGATCATATGCATTGATTAAAAAATTCTATAATAAAAATATAAAAGAAGGAGTTTTGCTTAAATTTCCAAAAAGAAATCAAGATTTAAGAGTAGATTTGCCGGCCATTGGTTTTAAAACTGTAAAAAAATGTATAAAAATTGGATTAAAAGGCATAGTTGTGAAATCTAGTCAGAATATTTTTTTAGATAGGGAAAAATGTATAAAAGAAGCCAATAAGAATAAATTTTTCATATTAGGGATTTAAAAGTGAAAAAAATATTTATTTTAACTGGAGAACCTTCTGGAGACAAAATCGCTTCTAAAGTTATTTCTAAACTTAAAAATTCTAAATCAGACATTGAGTATTTGTCCGTTGGTGGACAACACTTGAAATCTTTGAATATTAAATCAATTTTTGCAATTAAAGAAATAACTTATCTTGGATTTACTAAAGTTTTATTTAATATTTTTAAAATTAAAAAAAGAATAAATCAAACCGTTAATACAATTATTAAATTTAAACCTGATATTGTTTTTTCTGTAGATAGCCCAGATTTTACTTTACGAGTAGCTAAACAAGTTAAAAAAATAAACCCAAATATTAAAATAATTCATTTTGTGGCTCCCCAAGTTTGGGTCTGGAGAGAACATAGAGTTAAACAGCTAAAATCTTTTTTAGATCACATTCTATTATTATTTCCTTTTGAAAAGAAATATTTTGATAAAGAAGGAATTAAATCCACTTTCACAGGACATC
>MDTE01011250.1_pt1 | contig 12714 bp, 6 predicted proteins | sample 811231 | NCBI WGS metagenome assembly MDTE01 (sample SAMN05326651, study PRJNA326480) | marine metagenome | isolation source: seawater | place: Indian Ocean: Red Sea | collected 2010
TCAAAGGGCACTTCCACTCAGCTTGAGAATGTAAATGTTTACGGAGCCATACTTAATTACAGTAGTATATTCACTCTTAATGGGAAAACTGATATAGTGGGGTCTGTCGTTTCCCGATACTCGGTTAATATGACAAATGATAACTGCTCTATCACAAAGGGAGACATTCCAGATTTTGTAGGTCTTAATACTGGACTTGATTATTTTATTATTCCAGGTTCCTATGTCGAATTCTAGATAAAATTATAATTATTCATTATCTCCTATCTTTATCGTTTTTTAAGAAAAAACGAAAATAAATTGACTTTTGCTATATATTCGCTAATTTCCGGCCCACATCCGAGGTTACAACAGTATATTAAATTTGTTTAGTCTGACAAGTAAACAGATTGTTAATAGTTAAAATAAATAGAGAATAAATTTTGAGTGAACTAACATATTTACTCCTAGGGGCGGGTATAATTACTCTCCTATTTGGATTTCTATTGGTCTTCTATCCTAATATCGTTTTGAGGACTCAAAATAGTGCAAACAAACTATTTTTGACTGATTCATTTGTTATTAAGCATAGGGTCACTGTTGGTTTGCTCTCATCTCTTGCTTCTTTGTGGTTAATATATATTTTTTTTGCTTCCGTTCATGATAATACTTTTTTGTTTATAGGATTGATTGCAGGGGTTTACGGTATATTACTTGTTTATTCTCCAAGATCATTGCTCACCCTTGAGAGGCATGCAAATCGTATTTATATGACAGATGACTTTTTTTTTAAAAACAAGAATTTTGTAGGAGCGGTTTTAATACTATTATCATCCTATATGATATATACATATACAGAAATAACTAAAATATGATAGAATTATTTAAATCCATTGGTCTCAATTCAGACCCTTTCACAACATCTCCAAATGTAGACAAGTTCTATCCTGCGACGCAGCATAGGCAGTGCCTTGAAGGTTTGGAACTTTCCGTTAGGATGCGAAGAGGGCTATCAGTTATACGTGGTGGAATAGGCGTTGGTAAAACAACAGTTAGTAGGAAACTTATGGAGTTGTTTAAAGATGAATCCGATACCTATGAGTTTCATCTGATTCATGACCCGAAATTTGAGTCAGAGCTTGTTTTCCTAAAACATATCATAGATCTTTTTGGAATAAAGAAAAAAGGTGATGACGTTCAAAGTTGTAGGAATATTGTAGAAAATTATTTGTTAAAGACTGGTGTAGAGGAAAATAAGGTTATAATCCTTATTGTAGATGAGGGACAAAATCTACCAGAACAAATGATTGATGTATTTCGTACTCTTTTAAATTTCGAAACTGATGAATATAAACTACTACAGCTTATAATCTTCGGGCAACCTGAGATGACAAAGATGTTATCCAATTATCCAAATTTTGAGGATAGGATAGCATTTGATTTTGAATTAGGACCAGTATCTCTTGAAGATACAAGAGGCCTTATAGATTTTCGTATAAAAATTTCTGGTGAAGGTGATCAGTCATGGTTCAGCGATGAAGCAGTGAAAGCCATTCATGATATAACAGATGGATTTCCTAGAAAAATGACGCAGCTTTGCCATCAGCTTCTATTAGCAATGATAGGTGAAGAAAGGGAGTCTATTGACGCCGAGATGGTTCAAAGGGTTACCTCTGGTCAAACACCAGACGCAGAAAATTTAAAAAAACTGAGTTCAAATAGCGGTGAATTCGATGATTTGGCGGTAAACAAACTATTAGATGTTTTAAGAAAGAAGGATCAAAAAACAAAGACCACAGAATCAAAAAAGGTTGAGGAAGAAGCCAAGCTTGAGAAGGTTGAGCAGCCGGTGAAGGTGGAGAAGGTTGAGGAGCCGGTGAAGGTGGAGAAGGTTGAGGAGCCGGTGAAGGTGGAGAAGGTTGAGGAGCCTGCGAAGATAGAGAAAGTGGAGGAAGATAAAACAACTGTTCAAATGAATCCTGATGATGATTGGATAGGTGATGAACCTGTAGCCGTTGAAGAGCAGCAAACAGAAGAATCTTCTGAAGATGATGAAAGTGATGATATAATATTTGATCAAGATACCGCAGAGGACTATCATGAGAATTTGACACCGCAGGTATCATTTGATAATAGTGCAGTGCAACAAGATCCATTTCCAGAGCCAGGTGAATATGACCATGGTCTTGATACGGTGCATACACTATTTGACCCTGCTGCGATTGGAGTACATATTGACGGAAATCAATTGACAAGTGTCCTTCTTGGTCAGACGAAAGGCTTAAAAACCTTATTGTCCTATGATTTTGGTATACAAAAAGGGAATGAAAATAATCTTGTTGATAACCCTGAAAACATGAGCCAACGGCTTATCGATAGCTATGGAAGGCTAAAGGACAAGTTTTTTCCAATAAAAGAACTCCATGGAAGAGCCATGGGTGTGCTGGAAAATTTTTCTAATACCTATTTTTCTCAGAATGATGATAAAGTTGCTGTCAAATTTGTTCCGGTTGGGAAAGATGCGAAAAAAGATAAAAATGAAATTGTCAAATTTACTTTAGGGAAAAAATTACCTTTCCCTGTTGAAGAATCAATTATGAATCTTTCTGGTTCAGATGATAAAAGCCAAGTAACTGTAGGCCTTGCTAGAAAATCAGATATTGATAGTCTTTCAGATTACTCCGCAGAAGTTGGTTGCGATGTAAGAGATTGGATGCCAGCCGCTCAATCAATTTTCAATGCATACAAATGGAATTATCAAGATCAAAATATTGCAAGTCAGAACAATATTTTGCTACACATTGGATATAAGCAGAGTATTGCTGTTTCATGTCAGGGGCTCAATATTGTTGGTGTTGATGATTTATTTATTGGCTATAGTGATCTTCTTGAATCATTAAGGGAAAACAAAGTATCTCAAGAACCTGAGAATATTGAAATGTTGAATATTCCAGCAACTTTTTTACAAAATCAGGGCATATCTACAGAGCCAAATAAGGAAGATTCTTATCTCAGACCGGTTTTTGATTTGTGGAGTCAGGAAATTGAGAGACTTACCACAAGAATTAAAAGGAACATCAGTATAAATGATAGATCCAAAGTATTTATTTCAGGCTATGCTGGCAAAATCAATTATATAGATGTGTTTGTAGCATTATCCTCTCAAATGGATGCAGGGCTATTAAATCCGATAAGGAATCTTACTTTCTCACCTTATGATATCGAAAGAAACTCAATTCCATTTCACCCAACACTACTCACCCCTGCAATAGGGGCAACATTGTCTGGGAAAAAAGGGATTACAGTTCTTCCGCCTAGCATGATAAAAAATAATTATTTTAGATGGGCAAATCGATTTCTTTCTGTAGCTGCTGTATTAATTGCATTTTATTTGGGAATTCGTTCATTTAGTCTTATTAGTGAGAATCATCAATTAGAGTTAGACATCATGCCAGCCAAGGTTGAATCAAAAAAGCTATCTACAGTAGAGGATGAGTATTCTTTGGCATCACAAAACAGGAATAATGTGGAAAGCCAGATTGAACTGTTGAAGTATGATACTGATTATTTTGATCGGGTTATAAGTATTACAAGATTTCTTAGTAACAGGCTGCCACATGAAGTAACCCTTGAGAAAATGAGTTTTCAACAGGGATGGGAAAAAGAACTTCTTAGGATGCAGGGTAGGTCTCTTCAATCATTTATAGAAATGGAGGATGAAAATAAACGTATTGTTAGAATGGTTGGAAACTTAGAAGCAAATCCTGCTCTTAAAGATCGCTATTTTACTAATTTTATTAAAATCATTGAAGATTCTGAGCTATTCACAGATGTAGAGATAATAGAACAATCTTCTGAGACCGACCTTGGGCCAAATAATATTCAATTTGATTTGAAGTGTATATTCTGATGAATAAAATATTTAAAAATCAGTTAAATATCTTAATTGCATTAGCTGCTTCTATAGTAGTGGTGACTACATTATGGTATATATTGCTATATAGTGATTTAAGTCAAGAAAATACTAGACTGACTTCTACTCTGAAGGCTGAGACTTCTAAGTCCATTAGAGCTGGTGATCTAATGGATAAATTAGGAAAGGTTAAGTTGGAATGGGAGAGAATGAATGCAGATTTCGAAGCGCAAATAAGTCGTATACCGGATATATCTGAACAAAAAAGAATCTATAATGTTGTGTTTGATATAATCAAGAAATCTGAAATTCCAGTTACAATTTGGCAACCTTCGGAATTCCCCATAGATGAAAAAATAATTTTCATACCAGACACTGGAGATGAAATAAAAATATCAAAATTCCCTATAGACCTTGAGGTGATATGTACCTTCCAAGATTTTGGTGTCCTTCTGGAAAAATTTAGAGCACACGAAGATAGGATTGCAGTAAGTAATTTGAATATTATTGAAAAAGGTTGGACAGAGAGACAGACCGTTAATTTCATCCTATATACTTATTTTCAAACCTCAATGAACCTAAAAAGACCGAGCTAGATATCCATGACCAATAGATTAAAAATATTATCACTTGGTTTAGTCTTGTCTTTAATCGTTGCCGTGGCAGATTATTCTGCTCGAAATGATAAAAGGCCACGCCCTAGAGTTAAGACAAAAGCTCAAGTTGAAAATAGTAAAAGAAAGACCAAGAGAACCAAGATAACCAAACAAAAAACAATTATCCAAAATGCGGTACAGAAAAACGAAGAGAATCTAGAAACCCATGGAGAGTTTCTCCCTATTCCTGAGGAAATACTAGCGATGAATACATGGGAAAGGAATCCTTTTATCAAGAAAAAGATTACACCGATGGGGAGTGAGCCAGAGGTCATAGCAAATCGAGACCTACAAACTGAGCAACCTAGAATGGCTGACTTCGAACTATTAAAAATAGAATCTGTTGCAAAATTAGGTGAAAAGGTCTATGTTATAATTAACGGTAAGAGGTATGGTATCGGCGACCGTTTAGATAGATATCTTATAGAAGACATATATGATGACAGAGTTATATTCTTGCTTGGCAATACAAGAGTAATGAAAAGTGTAGGTAAATGATTAATAAAACTCATATAGTACTTTTGTTGTTTTTTTGTATTTCTGCAGTTTTTTCCCAGAGGGTGGATCCTCTTGAGATTACAACTATAAATCCTGAAAACAGCACATATGACTTAGATCAAAAAATGTCTATCAATATGGAGGACTCAGATATTAAGAATGTCCTAATGTTGATTGGAGAATTAACAGGTCTTAATATTGTTATAAGTCCCGCTGTTAAAGATACTATTACTGCTTCCCTTATTGATGTTAGTGTAAAATCTGCTTTAGATGCAATATTAAAGCCAAATGGATATAGTTATTTTGTCCAAGAGAATATTATTGTAGTGAAGGACAGTCAAACGCAAATGGTGGGTGAGTTAGAGACAGTTGTTGTAAAACTCAATTATATTAATTCATCTGATTTAATAGGCACATTAGGTGCGGTAATGACCCCAAGAGGTAAGGTACAGCCTTTTACTCCTCTTGTATCAAATGCTAGTACCAGTTCTGCTTCGAATATAATTGTTGTATCAGATATTCAGGAAAACATTAGCGCAATATTAAAAATCATTGAAACACTTGATGTCCCAATACCAAATATCAATATAGCCATTAGATTTATTGAAACAAATTTAGATACACTAAGGGGCTTTGGTATTGATTGGAGTAAGACACCGCTTAGCCCTGGGGAATTTGGAGCAAGTGATAGTAGTTCTGTGTTAAATATAAGTTTTGATAATGTAACGATTGCTACTCTTAACCCACTACAACTTTCAAATGCACTACGGATTATGCAAGCTAGAGGGCAATCAAAGCTACTATCAAGCCCTCAGGTTACTACATTGGATAACCATGAGGCAGAGACAGAAACAGTTACCACTGTCTATATAGAAGGGAATATTTCTAATCAAAGTCAGCAATATTCACAAGGTGCACAAAATCAAAATAGTAATATGGGGTCATTCGGCAATGTTTTTGTTAACCAAGTCCAGGAAAAGGATATTGGTATCAAACTTAAGGTTACGCCTAGAATTAATAATGACATGAAGATTACCATGATGGTCGATGCGCAGGTAGAAGCTCTTTTATCTGCCGCTGAAATTGATACTCAAAAACCAAGGTCCACTAAGAGAACTGTAAAGACACAAGTTACTGTAGAAGATGGGAACACAGTTATTATTGGAGGCCTTATTGCTGAGAATGCATTAGAACAGAAAAAATTCGTTCCGATTCTAAGTGCTATTCCTATTTTGGGAAAATTATTTCAGTCGACTACTATAGAAAAAGAACAACGTGAACTTCTAATATTTATCACTCCTAGTATTGTAGGGTAGCCTTTTGAAAAAGAATATTCCTTATATTGCTATATCATTTTCTGTTGTTATCATTATCGGTTTTTTTGCTGTTATGGATTGGTATGACTATGTTGAGCATCTATTGTTGGATATTAGATTCAATTCTAGAGGTCGTATTGAGACCCGTGATGATATAGCGACCCTAGATATTGATGTTCGTGCATTACAAACAGAAGGTAAGTGGAGCCCTTGGAGTAGAGAAAAACATATCCCTGTTGTTGAAGCTGCTGGTCAACATAGGATGGATGCTTTGGCATTTGATATTTATTTTATAGAGGAGTCAGATCGAACTCTAGAGATATCAGCCCTTGAAAATATACAAGATTCATCTTTCTCCATTGATGGATTAAAAGATTTATTCCCAAATCCAGATTTCGATCTTGCCAGCGCAGCATCTAAGGCTAAAAATATTTATTTTGCCCAAAGTTTTAAACCTCAGCCTGAAAAAAAAGAAAAAGTAAAGAAGCGTACGGAAACACAGAATAAAAGACTCGAAAGATTAGAAGCTGCTGGTCTTTTCATAGATATAAATCCAGAACAGTATCCCACTGTATTTGATGCTTATAACTTTGAGTTTCCTGTAGAAGCCTATATTGATAGTAGTGCAGGTGTATTTTTCTTTCAAGCAAAATCAGATGCTGATGGTGTAATGCGAAAATATCCATTAATCGGTAAATATGAAGGAAGATTGTTTCCATCAATATCACTGGCACTAGCATTAGACCACTATGATGTGTCTTTTGATAGTGTAGAGATTGTGCCAGGAGAATACTTGAATATTCCTCTTCATCAACCTGATGAGTTTGGTAGGGAAGAAGTTAAAATACCAATTAATGAGGAAGGTTTCATGCAAGTTAATTGGGCTGGAAATTGGGAGGATAAGGATGGAAATTTTGATTTAATGCATTATCCATATAATGTCTTAAAAGACTTTAAGGAAACAGAATATTCTAATTATGTTCTAGCAGAATTCAAAACACTTGCCAATACACAGTATGATGGGAATGTGAAAGCGGCGTATAAGCCTGCTCTGGATAGGATTAATGCACCAAAAAAAGATATTCTTGATGCAGTAAAAAAGACCATGATGATGGGCTCAATTGAATCTTGGATTCAAGCAAACCCTGATGGGGGAGCAGCAGATTTTAAAAAAGCACCGCCATTTGTTTTCAATGAGATAAAAAACAATAATATAATTGCTGAAAAGTTTTTTCAATCATCAGGCATATTAACCTTTGATCAGGTTATTGTTTCTGGTGATCTTATTTTTGACCATGGTCTAAGTGACCAGTACCAAATAACAAGTGCAGATAAATTATATAAAGATTTAGATAATAAGATTGAATCTTCCAATCAGAATTCAACAAAAAACTTTAAGAAGATAAAAGCAGGGCTTGCCCTTTTAGAAAGGAATTATCAGATAATTTTTAATTTATACAAAAACAATCTTCTAGAAGAGCAAAGACCTTTATACTTCTATCCAAATTCTGAACGTTTAATTGCAGGGAAAGAAGAAAAGGGGAATGCACGTTTGATAGTCCCTTTTGAATTTGTAGGTAAAAAACTTTACTATGGTCTTACTGCAACAGGTACGCATGATTTGAATCCAATGCCATTTAATCCTAGATATCCAATGGTAGGTTTACATGCAAATGCATTAAATACCATTATAAATAATGAATTAATAACTGAGGTTAGTAAGTCCTACATATTATTAATTTTAATAATTATAGGCCTCTTACTTGCATTTGGAGTGCCAGCATTGACACCTTCGCAAGGTGGAATATCTGTTATTTCATTAATGGTTGGTTATGCTTATCTTTGTTTTTGGTTGTTTTCTAGCCACAATATTTGGCTTGAGTTATTTGGACCTTCTGTTGCTTTATTACTTGGCTATCTTGGTATTACTGTATACAATTACATTCAAGAAGAAAAAAATAAACAGTTTTTAAAAGAATCTTTTGGAACTTATGTCTCTCCTGAACTTATTGATCAGATGTATGAGACTGGTGAAGAACCTTCACTTGGCGGCAATGAAGGGTACCACACAGCATTCTTCACTGACATACAAAGTTTTTCAGCATTTTCTGAAAAATTGTCTGCCAGTGAACTCGTAGCATTGCTCAATCAATACCTAACTGATATGACAGACGTATTATTAGAAAATAATGGAACGCTAGACAAGTATATAGGGGATGCAATTGTAGCATTTTATGGTGCACCCATTGAGATTGAAGACCATGAGTATTGGGCATGTAAAACGGCAATCAAGATGCAAAAGAATTTAGATTTATTGAGAAAGAGTTGGCAGGAAGAAGGGGATAGATGGCCGGAGATTGTACACAATATGCAAAATAGAATTGGTATCAGTACCGGTCAAATGGTGACAGGAAATATGGGCTCTGAATCTAGAATGAATTATACTATGATGGGTGATAACGTTAATACAGCTGCAAGATTAGAATCTTCAGCAAAACAATATGGTATTTATATACAGATTGCTGATAGTACATATGAGCCTGTTAAAGATCGTATGGTTGTTAGGGACCTGGACTTAGTAAAAGTAGTAGGGAAAAATGAGCCAGTGAAAGTATGGGAATTAATTTCCGAAATTGGTAAAGAGCCAGAAAAATATAAGAAAATATTACCAGTCTATCATGAAGCTCTAGATTTATACAAAAATCAGGAATGGCAAAAATCAATCGAAGCTTTTAAAGAATCTGATTCATTGGAAGATATGTTTCCAGGACGGAAAACGAATCCTAGTAGAATTTATATACCTCGTTGTGAACACTTCCTTGAAAACCCTCCAGGAGATGATTGGGATGGTGTTTGGACCCTTACTAGTAAATAGTACCATGTTTCGCCTAAGCGCAATGGCAAAAAATGTGTTACTATTGATTATTATTAGCACCAGTCATGGCCAAACATTTGTACTTAATGAGTCTTTAAGCGACTCTCTTCCACAGTCAAAAGCGAACTCTATCAAGATTGTGGATGTAAATCGAGATGGAGTATATGATATTATTATATCAGGATATGATGAAAATCGATATGGATTGTATTTTGATATTTCCCTTGGGACCCTTGATGGGAATCTTCTTTCAAGTAAACCAGCATTTCCCTCTATAGCCACTTTCCCAGATACTGTGGGTGAGTATATTGGGGGCCTAGGTAATATCACTGTTGCAGATATAGATAGAGATGGTAGTATTGATGCTTATTTGAATGGGTCAGGATATTCTCTTACACTACTAAATCAATCAGAGGGATTTGCGATTCCTACAAATTTTATTCTCAATGATTTATCGTTAACCTATAGTCATGCTAGTTTTGCTGATGTAGATAATAATGGAGCATCAGATTTATTTGTTATGGGATCGAACAGTATTTTTGGTGATGATTTTATTTTAAACGCGCTATACATAAATGATGGTACTAGTAATATGTCACGTGATCCATTGCCTAACTTTCCTGATTTTAATAATGGATCAAGTGAATGGGTAGATTATGATAACGATGGAGATAAAGATTTAATTATATCTGGTACCACTGCGGATTATCAATCCAGCGCGACGAGGTTCTATAAAAACGATCCCATTGGAAGATTAATAGAGGACACAAATCAAGATATTGTTGGGGTAAAGGCAAGCTCATCAAAATTTGTGGATATTGATTCAGATGGTGACCAGGATTTAATAATTAGTGGTTGGAATATTATTGAGAATAGTCTCATCACGAAAGTATATAAAAATGAGCCATTAGGCACATTTACTGAGGAGACTTCATCAAATATAACTTTTGGGGTTGCATATGGTACTATTGATGTCATTGATTTTGATATGGATGGAGATCTTGATATCGCAATAGCAGGTGTTGATTCAGTTCAAAATTATGCTACAGATGTTTTCACTACAAAAGGTAAGCTTTATAGGAATGAGGGAGAATTTCAGTTTAATGAGGTAGCAGTCTATTCTGGAGCTAGAATTATACGCTTTGCTGATATTAATGGAGATCTAAGACCAGATATTATAACCAATGGCACAACAGATATAACAAATAGAGATAGTACTTTTACTAAAGTTTATATCAATCAAGATAATACTGAAAATCAACTTCCTGAGCCACCAATTGCATTAACCTCATTCGCAGTAAGTACTAGAGCAATTTTTACCTGGGGTTCTGGTTCAGATGAAACTGATGAGGATATTTCTTTAAGGTATAATATAAAGATTGGAAGGCAATCAGGTGGTTACGAGTTACTATCTCCTGCAATGGAATTTTCCAACCCCAATATAGGACAGAGACTGATTAAAGAATTTGATGAAATCCCACATGGAAACTATTACTGGTCTGTGCAATCAATAGATGCTTCTGGTAAAGCATCTAATTGGTCCATTGAGGACACACTTTTTATACCAAGGTTGGTTACATCTACGCAAAGTCTTCCCGGGGTATGGTTTTCTTCAGGAGGTTGGGCAGATTATGATAATGATGGTGCATTAGACCTTGCTTTAACAGGTATTAACTTTTCTGGTTCAAGTATTACAAAGTTTTATTTAAATGAAGATGATTTATTATCGCAGGACCTAACGCAAAATTCTGAAGCTGTCTTTGGGGGACATCTTACGTGGGTGGATTACACCAATGATGGTTTATTGGATATATCATTGACAGGTATGCAAATAATCAATTTTAACGGATATCCTGCTACTTTTTTTTACAAAAATGTGGGAAGTAAATTTATCCCTGACCCACAAGAGAATGTTACTACATCTATATATGGCTATACTATGGGCATAAGTGGTGGTAAAAATAGTCATGCTTGGGGAGATTATGATAATGATGGAGATCAAGATTTAGTTATTGGAGGAGGAGATTTTAATGGTGTAAGTCATCTAGCAATATTTGTTAATAATGATGGAATCCTTAAAAAAGACAGCACTCAAACATCTCTAGTACCAATATTCCCCTGCATGGTAGAATGGATTGATGTCCAAAATGATGGGTACTTAGACCTTATAACCATAGGGGCTGATTCGTTAGGTGCGTTGGAGATGAGGACATATCTAAATGATAGCACATTTAGCCTTAGTATATCAGCTCACTGGTCAAACAGTGATGTCGGTGTAGTTGGTGGAGCATTTGAATTTGCTGATTATAATGATGATGGTAACACTGATTTTGTATATACAGGATTAAATAGTAATTCAGGTATACTATTTACAAAAGTGATGACCAATACTGGAGAAAATTTTCAGTTAATATCAGAGGAACATGAACTTAAGGGTTTGTACTATGGACAGCCTAGTTGGATAGATTATGATAACGATGGCGATGTTGATTTATTGACTTCTGGTTTTACGTTAGATGAAATATCAGGACAGTACGTTCCCTACACAGCAATGTATGCACAAGTCCAAGGGCAATTTATCATAGATGAAACAATTAAAATTGATTCATTAAGCTATAGTTTTACAGAATTTGGAGATTATGATAATGATGGAGATGCTGATTTATTTGCTGCAGGGAAAAATTTAAATGGAGATGTTATATCTAAGGTGTTCGATAATCTCGAAAATATCCAAAATGAAAATTTATCACCCAATTCTCCTACTAACCTTAACGTTCTAGATATAGATAAGGACAAAGTACATCTGACTTGGGATTCTCCTTCTGATAGATTAAACCCTAGTAATGGATATACGGAGGATAAGGGTATTTATTTTCAAATACAGATGGGTAATGAAGATAATGGAAATACACATGAGGTTATTTCAGGTGCCTATGGAAATAATGGCTCAGGAGATATTAAAACTAATTTTAAATTTGTAAATAAGATTCCTGAAGGAAATTATTCATGGAGGGTTAGAGCACTTGATCATAGCAAGGCATATTCTGAGTGGTCCTCGTTAAATTATTTTTACATTGATGTTTCCCCTCCTAAGATTGACACAATTAGAGCAAATTATCTAACTGATAAAGACTTAATTATAGTTGTAAAGTTTGAAGAAGCATTTTACTTGGATTTAAATATGTCTCCTACAGTATCATTGATTCATCCTGAAGAATTAGACCTTGATAATAATGGAATTATTGATACCCTGCAGGTGATTAAACAAAGTTATAATGGGGATGAATGGACAGGATCTATAACTCTTCCTGAAAATTATTCCGGGAAGGCAATACTTATACATGTTAAGGATGCATATGACCAGAGAGGTAATAAGATGGTCCCAGAGGTTATGTATAAAGCTCCAGAAGCAATTCTATCTCAGAGCGGAGGGACTGCTATTAGTGAGGATGGGAATGTATTCGTTTTACTTCCTCA
>MDTE01030636.1_pt1 | contig 12714 bp, 12 predicted proteins | sample 811231 | NCBI WGS metagenome assembly MDTE01 (sample SAMN05326651, study PRJNA326480) | marine metagenome | isolation source: seawater | place: Indian Ocean: Red Sea | collected 2010
AGAATCTACATTAAATAAATTATAAAAACGATACTCTGTGAAGATTGGCATAACTGGAATAAATGGACTTCTTGGTAAGTGTGCCAATATAAAATTAACAAACTCTGGTCACGAGTTGTTTTCATTAGATGAATTAACCAAGAATAACGAGCTGACTAACAAAGAGATAAATTTTCCAGAATACAGATCTTTAGATTGGGTCATACATTTTGCATCAAAAACATCAATAGAAGAAAGCTGGGAAAACCCATATGAGATCTATAGCAGTAATTTCAATTCAACCCTTATAGCATTGAAGATTGCTAAGTATTCAAAAGCATCATTCATCTTCATGAGCTCATTTTTATATGGCAAACCGAAGTATTTTCCGATTGATGAGAAACACCCAGTTCACTCAATAAATCCTTACATGAGTAGCAAGATAATAGGGGAGGAACTCTCCACTAGGATATGTAGTATTAATAAAATACCTCTTATAATTCTAAGGGGATCAAATATATATGGAGACAAGCTGTTTCCTGGTAGGTTAATTTCTGATTTATTAATTTCTAACAAAGAAAACAAACCATTTGTTATCAATGACCCAGAACCAAGAAGGGATTATCTATATGTAAAGGATTTTGCATCTCTTATTTTGAAGATTGTTGAACAATCACCAATCAAAAATGGTTTATTCAATGTTGGACATGGAGAGAGTTTTTCAAACTTAGAAGTTGCCGAGTTATTCCACGAAATTACTCAAAAAAATACAGAAATTAAAAGTAGCAGTAAGAAAAGAGATTCAGATATTCTCAATGCTTCTATGGATGTTAGTTTGGTCAAGAAGACTTTTTCATGGAACCCAGAATATTCTCTTAGAGAAGGCTTGAAGGATTTATTAGACTAGTCAGTTTATTGATATTTAATGACTCAACAAAAAAGAACATGGTTATTTAATTTTGCTTCTTCTTTTTCAGGCGGGGGATTAAGAAGGTTAATTGAGACTGCAAAATACTTTGATACTAATGGTGGAGCTACATTTATAATCAATAAGAAGTCTGAACAATTTCTTCAACAATACTCAAAGAACAATATTTTTTTTACAGTACAGCCCAACAAAATCCTAAGGTTGTTAAAGGATGGTTATTATCTAAAAAAGATTTTGAGAAAAGCAAAAACTCCTGAAATCTATTTCTCATATGGGTTACCCATTTTCTTTGACGTAGCTAAAATTAATTGGTTTCATGTCAGTAATGCATTGAGTTTAACTACCAAGGGTATCAATTTACCATTTCTTAAGAAGTTAGAAATGCAGGTTCTAAGAAATAAGATTTTAAGATCCCTTGAATATGCAGATATTATTTCTGCTGAATCTGAATTTACCTTAAATTTAATCAAAGCTAGAGCAGAGTCTCGCAATCTATCAATCTTTAGGTCAATTTTACCTAACGGATTTAATCATAGTGAACTCTCAAGCATCTCAAAACCTCAAGAATGCAAAGACCTTTATTCAATTACTATAGGCTCATATAAATATAAAAGGCTCGAATTAGCTTATGATATCTATAATCTTTTGAAACAAGATGAACCTAGATTAAATAGATTTATTATTGTTGGCAACAAAAGTGATTTATCAAAAAGACTCTCAAATAATAATGAGGTTGCTGTATATGACATCCAAGAAAGAGAAAGATTAATAAAGCTTATTTCGGGGGCAGAGTATTATATTTCTGCATCACAAATAGAAAATTCTTCAATAGCAGCTTTAGAGGGATTGATTCTAGCAAAAAAGACCATTGTTAGTGATATTCCATCACATTATGAAATGTTGAAGCATTTTCAATGCGACGAAATAATTGATCCAAAAACCGGCACTAAATTTTTAATACCCAATGTAGTGGAAAAAAATAAGCTCAAGTCTTTTCCTACGTGGGATAAAGCTATTTATCAATTAAATGATATATTAGATAAATATAGCCTATCTTTATAGTATTATTAGCTCAATTAAGACAGAGATATGACTGAGAACAGCAAAAAAGACTTAAACGAAGCTCAAACTAATTTCAGTGATGAAGATATTAGGTTGGTGGATTTATTCAAAGTATTTTTAGAACAAAAGAAGATAATTATTCTTATTGTTTTTTCAGCTAGCCTAGTTGCAGCAATTTATTCCTTAACGATAACTCCAGTTTTTAGATCAGAAGCTTTGTTAATTTCAGCTGAACAAAATAACCAAGGCCTCTCCGGATTAGCAGGTTCTCTTGGAGGCTTAGGTGCTCTGGCGGGCATTAATATTAATGATGGTAATTTTAATTCATCAGAAACTGTGATGGCAATCCTAGAGTCCAGAACATTCTCTGAAAGCTTCATCAAGGAAAAAAATTTAATGCCAATATTGTTCTATAAAGATTGGGATTCAAGCAATAAATCATGGAAAGATAATAATGCTCCTTCAATGTGGGATGCACATAACGAGATGAAAGACATTATCTCGATTAGCAAAGATAGAAGAACAGGCTTGATGGAACTCTCTGTAGAGTGGAATGACCCTGATCTTGCTGCTGAGTGGGCAAATGATGCGGTTAAGAAATTAAATAACTATATGAGACAACAGGTTATAGAGGAAAGCAATAAAAGTATAAGATTTCTAGAAGAGCAGTTAGCGAAAACAAATGAAAAGCAATCAAGGGAATTATTGTTTGAGTTGCTTCAAGAGCAGACTAATAAATCAATGATGGCTAATGTCAGAGAAGAATTCTCTTTAAGGATCATTGACCCAGCTGTGCCCCCAGAAAAAAGAATTAGACCTCACCGAAAAGTGATAGTTGCATATGGTTTTGCCATAGGACTATTTCTTGGTATTGGTTTTGTCTTAATCAAAAATGTTTTTCGCGAAGGATTCTTTGAGTTAGATCATGGAAGTTAAATCACTACAAATAGAAGATGTAAAGATAATAAAGCCAAAAAAGATCCTCGATGATAGAGGCTTTTTTTCTGAGACATATAACCAAGAGAAGTTTGCTGAGAGCGATATAAATATTAACTTTGTCCAAGATAATCATTCACTGTCCATGGATAAGGGGGTAATTAGAGGGCTCCATTTTCAAATAGACCCCTATGCACAAGATAAGCTAGTTAGAGTGATTCAAGGCTCAATTCTTGATGTTGCAGTTGATCTAAGGCAAGGCTCATCATCTTATGGTAAACATGTTACAGCAATCATTTCTTCAGAAGAATGGAATCAAATACTAGTACCCGTAGGATTTGCACATGGTTTTTGCACATTAGAGGAAAATACAGAAGTTGTGTATAAGGTATCAAATTTATATTCCCCTGATCACGATAAGGGCTTAAGATGGAATGATCCAACATTAAAAATAGATTGGCCAGTTTCAGCAGATCAAGCCATACTTTCTGAGAAGGATTTACAGCAACCGTTTTTCAATGAACTTCCCATCTATTTTAGCTAACCTTTTTAATAAGTAATTTAACAATGAAGAAACGAATTTTAATAACAGGTGCTGGCGGATATATCGGTTGTATTTTATCTGAATTACTTCTAAAAAGTGATTATCAAATTAGAGCACTGGATAGGTATTTTTTTGGTAAAGATCTCTTAATAACAGACCCTGATATTGAAATTATAAGAGACGATACTCGGTTACTTAATGATTCTTTGCTAGAGGGAGTAGATGCTGTTATTGATTTAGCAGCAATATCGAACGACCCTAGTGGTGAGTTATTTCAAAAGTCTACCTGGGATATAAATCATAAAGCTAGAGCCAATTTGGCAGAGAAAGCAAAAAGGAGCGGTGTTAAGAGGTATATTCTTCCTTCATCATGTAGCGTTTATGGTTTTCTAGAGGAGGGAGTAATTGCTGACGAGTCTTCACAGACAAACCCATTAACTACTTATGCAAAGGCAAACTTAAAAGCTGAGGAAGATATATTGGCATTAGCAGACGAATCATTTTGTTGCACAATTATAAGACAAGCAACGGTCTATGGTTTTTCACCCCGAATGCGATTTGATCTTGCGATTAACGGTATGACCTATGGAGCTTGGAAAAATGGGACTATACCATTAATGAGAGATGGCAAACAGTGGCGCCCAATGGTGCATGTAAAAGACACCAGTGCTGCAATGAAGTTTTTATTAGAGACTGACCCAAAAAAAATAAATGGTGAAATATATAATGTTGGCTCAGATAAAAATAATTATCAGCTCAAGATTCTGGCAGAAAAAGTAGCTGATACACTCCCAAATGACGTTTCTATTGATTGGTATGGCGATCCAGATGATCGGTCTTACAGAGTTTCTTTTGATAAAATTGAGCAATTAGGCTTTAAAGCAGAATTTAAAGCTGAAGACGGAGTGATTGAGATAGCAGAGGCTTTAAATAAAGGTTTTATAGATAAAGACACCAAAACTATAACATTAGAGTGGTACAAAGAATTGGTTAAGTGGAATAAAATTATAAACGAAACATCACTCGATGGGTCAATCATTGATCTATGAAAATAGTTTTATTAGGTTCCAATGGGCAATTAGGATCTGATATAAAAGATTCTTTCAGCAACAACACCGATGAATTATCTATTGAATTAGAGCCGTTAACTCGAAAAGATTTTGATATCAGCGATTCTGAATCTATGAGAAAAACTCTATCAGAACTTGATTTTGATGTGCTGATTAATTGTACCGGCTATCATAAAACTGAAGAAGTAGAGAGTAATGCGTCCCTTGGAATGAAAATTAATGCACATGCTGTTTCCGAGATCGCAAACATTTGCCAACAAAACAAGGCCATATTTTTCCATATTAGTACAGACTATGTTTTTGATGGCTCTAAAGGCTCACCCTACACTGAAAGTGATACCCCAGCTCCAATTAATGTCTATGGTGCTACTAAATATATGGGAGAAACATTAGCACAACAAGAGTGCAAGAAAACTTATGTATTAAGGGTTGCATCTTTATTTGGTATTAGTGGATCGAGCGGCAAAGGAGGCAACTTTATTGAAAATATTATCTCTCAAGCTTCTACAGAGAAAGAACTGAATGTCGTAAACGATATTTATATGTCACCGACTGGCACTCTATTTATAGCAGATGTAATAAAGGAAATGATTATCAAACAACCCACATTTGGGATTTATCATGTGGTTAATGATGGTCAGGCATCGTGGTATGAATTCGCAGAATACATTATTAATAAGCTAAATTTTGATGCAAAATTAATACCTGTGTCATCTTCGATCTACCCGAGTGTTAGTAAAAGACCAAAATACAGTGTTCTATCACCAGAAAAGTTGATTCAGATCGGTATGCATGTGACTTCATGGAAAGAAGAGGTCGATAGATATCTTTTAAATCGAGATTCCTCTAGTTAAGGTTTTAACAATTAAAATGAAAAAATCAAAGCTACTAATATGAGAGGAATAATTCTTGCCGGCGGATCTGGGACGAGGTTACATCCTATCACTGTGCCGACATCAAAGCAGTTACTGCCTATATATGACAAACCGATGGTTTACTATCCCTTGTCTAATTTAATGCAAGCTAATATAAGAGAAGTTTTATTAATCACAACTGAGGGTTCGCTTGATCAGTACAAAAGTCTATTGAAAGATGGAAGTCAATGGGGCATGGAGATAAAGTATGCGGTGCAGGACCAACCCAATGGTATAGCTGAGGCATTTATAATTGGAAAAGAATTTATAGGTCAAGGTAGAAGCGCATTAATACTAGGCGATAACTTATTTCACGGTGAAGATTTGTCCAAGCTCATAAGCAAGGCAAAAGAGCGAAAAAAAGGAGCAACAATTTTTGCCTGTAAAGTAGATGACCCAGAAAGATTTGGAGTTATTACTTTTGACAAGAATCAAAAAGTTCTCTCGATCGAAGAGAAACCCCAATCACCAAAGTCTAATTTTGCAATACCAGGATTTTATTTTTATGACGAAAGGGTTATAGATTTTGTTGAAAATATAAGCCCTTCTGACAGAGGTGAATTAGAAATACAGGATATTAATCTTCAATATCTAGAAAAAGATGAGTTGTATGTAGAGGTCTTTGATGAAAGTATAGACTGGATAGATGCTGGAACTTTTGATTCTCTTTTAGAGGCATCTTCATACATTAAAACTCAACAAAGATCTTCGAGATACAATATTGGCTCTCCTGAAATACAGGCATGGAAGAATAATTGGATTAGCGATGATGAACTATTGATTATGGCAAAAAAATTAGAAAAAAATAGTTACGGTCAGGATATTTTAGACGTAATAGGTAGAAGTTAAATTGCGTTAACTCGATATTTCATTGGCTCCAAAGTAAATTGTATAAAGAAAAAAATGAATGACCAAAAAAAGATAAAAATTGGTTTAAAGGTCTCAAAAAATAGCCAGGAAGGACCAAATATTTTTTTAGAGAAATTCCGTATAAGAGCTCTTAAAGATAAATTAGCTGAATTTTACCCTCACTATTCTTGGAAAAATGAAGTTTCAATTTTTGCTTCTACAGCCCCTTTTTTTACCTTAAGCCCGTTTATTTTGAGATTAGATGGGATCTACTATGATCTAGGTAGAGACAAGAAATATAATGATAAATATAATAAGCCAATTTTAAAATCCTATAAAAAAGCTTCAGGATTTATTTTCCAGTCCCATTTTGCTAAAGAACTGGTGGAGAGCTATTTTGGAGAAAAAAATATACCAACAGAAGTGATCTTTAATGGCTCAAGAGTAACAGATGAATCACCGGAAAAACTAGTTGAAATAAGGCAATCAAATAAAAGAAAGAAAATTATTTGTTCGTCAAATTGGAGACCCAATAAGAGACTCGATGCCATAATTAAAACAGTTATTAAAGTTAGAAAAGAGGTTGATTGTGAACTCATAATAATAGGTAACATTAATGAATCAATTCCTGATGAAGAATTTATCAAACCAGTTGGTTATATTAACAATAAAGAACTCGATACTCTCTTAAAAGATGGAAATGCATTTATACATTTATGCCTACTGGATAATTGTCCAAATTCAGTTATTGAGGCAATTACAAATAAACTACCTGTGATTACTTCAAACTTGGGTGGCACCAAGGAATTAATTAAAGCAACATCTGGGGGAATAGTTTCAGAGTGTGATCAAGAAATAAATTTCAGAAAATATGTGGACCAACAGAATCCACCTAGCCCAGATATTGGGAAATTAACAGAAGACTTACTTACCTTGTTCCACAATGAAGAGCGTATTACAAAACAAATAGATACACATCCAGTTGATATAAAAACTACTGCAAAAGCATATGTTGATTTTGCGGTCAAAGTTGCGAGAAAAGATCATCGCAGCTAAACTTAGATTTTTTCATGCATAGGCCTTTTTATGGACACTCTTAGGACAGTTATTCCTATCAATCTATATTTTCAAATAATAATTTGTTCAATCGTTATCTTTGTTAGCGCCCTTGCTGAAACTCTAGGCCTCAGCATGGTTATGCCTTTGTTGGCTAGTTTACTCGGTGAGGGCGATGCTGGAGTAATAGCAGAAACACTAGAAGTAATTTTTGGAGAGTCTTTGACCCTTAATTCTATTTTATTAATCCTAGTCGCTATGTTCTTTCTAAAGTTTATTCTGGGAGTACTTAAGAACTATATGATGTATGGGTTTGAGTGGCAGATCAGAGCGCATTGGATGAGTCAGATTTATCAATATAATACGCTCAGAGAATATCAGTCATTTGAAAAAACTAGACCTGGAATAATTACCAATGAAATTATTAATGAAACAACTAAGGCAGCATCAGCACTAAGGCAAATCTTAGAGTTTATAGGTCAAGGGGCGCTCATTATTGGACTTCTTACCGTAATATTAATATCGAACTTGCTGTATTCCAGTGTATTCCTATTAATCGCTCTGATATTTGTAATCATTGTCAGGTTTACCATCATGAAGAAAGTAAATATCTATGGAGTTCTACGACAAAATACTGAGGGTGAAATCTACCATGAGGTTAATGAAATGATTCATGGGATGAAGACGATTAGATTTTTAGAGCTAGAGTCTTTCCTGTTTAAGCGTTTTAAACCAAGGCTTCAAGGATTGGTCGGATTAATGAGAAAAAATGAGACCTTAAGACGTCTACCTAGCCTCATGATAGAAATAATCTTTGTTGTACTTTTTGCTATTGGCTTATTGATTGCTAGCAGCAGCAGCGATTTTGATATCGTCACGCTTTTACCATTTATTGGGATGCTTGCTCTGATTTCAGTGAAATTATTCACCAATATAGGAACAGTTGTTGCAAATATAACAGCAATAGTTAATTTATGGGTTTCTGTAGAGACAATCAGTAATTTGATCGAAAATGCTGACTCACTCGATCAGATCGAAAAAGATAAGAAGCTAATTGAAAAAAATGTATTTGAACACAGTGTGGTCTTTAAACAAGTTAGTTTTTTTTATGATGAAGGTGTGCCGATATTAGATAAACTTGACGCATCTTTTAATAAAGGAACATTTAATGTTATTACAGGCGTCTCGGGTTCAGGTAAATCGACACTAAGCAAAATATTAATCGGCTTATATAAACCAAAAAGTGGATCAGTGATAATTGATGATGTTGATATAGGGGAAATTTCACCAATAAGCTTAAGAAGTTTTATTGGGTATGTTGATCAAGAGCATTTTTTTCTTAATGGGACTATCTTAGAGAATCTTAAGCATAAGCTCAGCGACATAAGTGATGAAAAAATACAAGAAGCCATAAAAATTACAAACGCAGAAAAATTCATAAAAGATATGCCAGATGGTTTGAACACAGTAATAGGCGATAAAGGAGATTTCTTATCAACCGGTCAAAAAGCAAGACTCGCCTTTGCCAGAGCCTTATTAATGGATCCACAGATATTAATTTTAGATGAAATTACAAGCTCATTAGATAAAAAATCTTCAGATTATATAATTCAAACAGTTCTTGAGTTAAAAAAGAAAATCACCATTATTGCCATTTCGCATGACCCATTAGTTATAGACCAAGCAGAAAATTTGTTTGAGCTTAATAAGTTAGGTTTAAAAAAGATAAACTAGGAAAGTACAATTTAACAATGAGGAAAATATTAATTGAATTTTCACTGAAAAAGGGAATCTTAGGCTACATGGCTTCTTTAATTTATTACACATATGGTGCTATTAAATCTGGTACTAAGCTCAAATTCGGTGCAATGCAGGCCTATAATAGACAAGGTTTTGATATAGTCAGAGGTGTTGATACATTTGAAACACTCACGACCGAAAAAGAATATTCAAAAAATATAAACTCACCCGATATAACACAGGCTGTTAATGCAACTTCAGATAAGGTTGAGCGTATAAAGGAATCAGTTCTTTATATATTGAATACAAACATATCTACAGAGAATACGACATTTATAGACTTCGGTTGTGGCAAGGGAAGAAGCCTAATTGTTTCTCATGATTTGGGATTCAAATCACTTATAGGGATTGAGCTCTCACCATATATTTTAGATATTTGTAGAAAAAACTTAGAGAAGCTGAAAATCGAATGTAATTTAATTAATGAATCAATCAGCAAAGTAGACTATAAAGCAATTAATTTTCCCAAAGATAATATTCTTATTTATGCCTATAATCCGACATCAATGGATATATTAACTAAATCTATAAATAAACTTTTAGTTTCTCAACCAGAGAAAGAAGTCTTTCTGATTTATACAAATCCCAAGGGCCTTATTCAGAATGATGTTATTGAACAGATACAGTTAATCAGAGAAGAACATAAAATAAATATTTATAAATGCAACTAATCTGAGGTTAGAGTGAAAAATAAGAAAGATTATTTTCATCTTGACTATAGACCCGAAAATTTTGGGCTACTTTTAAAAGGAGCGTCATTAGATAAGCTTCCAAAATATCATGATCGTTTTGATGAATGCATTATTGTGAGTGACTATGATGATGAGATCAGAGTATTAGGCGATTATATCTTAGGCAAGGAAATTACCCACTTTACAAATAGGACTCGTGCAGCAAGTTTAACGAGAGAAAATTATCTTAAGTATAAAATAAAAACAGTTCAGATGGGCCAGGTCTTTAGATGGAATCATTTTGTTTTGATGCAATCATATCTTCACTATAAGTCTATGATGATTGGGCTCAAGCCATATTTTTTACCAGAAAAAATGAGAAAATTTAATGATCAATTTGGAAACGAATACAGATTGAAATTCCCAAATACAGGCATTCTTTCAATTATATATACGCTTGAGATTATTAAACCAAAAACATTATGGTTGTTTGGTCTCGATTTTTATGCAAGGGACTATTATGTTGAACAGCTAAAAAACCCTGATCCTAGGCCAAGTTCTGAGAGGAATGCAAAAATAGTAAGGCTTGATCTAATTGATCATGTCTATGAATTATTTAGAGATTATTCCAAGACAAACATTATGCTTGCAAGTTATTATGATCATTGGCCTGAGATCCCGAATCTGAAGCTTATAGATTAAATGAATTTATATTTCTTATTAATGAATCTATAATTGCTTGTCAAAAACAGATATGCAAAAATTCAAGTAAAACAGGGAGCTAAAAGAATTATGTCAAAACAAAAAGTCCTAAAATTAATTGACCTGATATATAAATCGGACGGTAAATTTAATGGCAATGAATTATTTTATATTGCACAAGTATTAGACTGGGATAATCATGCAGAAGAAGAATCTTTTGCTTCTCGTTTTGAAAAAGAGTTTGCTAAAAAAGTAGGTACTAAATTTGCAATCGGTCATAACTCAGGAACATCTACACTACACTCCTGTGTAGCAGCTGCTGATATAGGTTACAAGGATGAGATTATTTGCCCAGCACAATCTGTATTAATGAATCCAATGAGTACTATGCACCATAATGCAATACCAATTTTTGCTGACATTGATGAAGAAACTTTTAATATCGATCCAAAGGATATAGAGAGAAAAATTACTAAAAATACTAAAGCAATTCAGGTAGTACATATGCATGGGCTACCTGCAGATATGGATCCTATAATGGAAATTGCTAAGGAAAATAAATTGATAGTTATAGAAGACTCTGCTCAGTGTATGCTAGGTGAGTATAAAGGTAAAATAGCTGGAACTATCGGTGATCTTGGAAGTTGGAGTTTTGAATCAAAAAAACATCTTTCTACAGGGGAAGGCGGAATGGTAACAACTGATTCTGAAAAATTAGGCACAAAAGTAAGAAAGAATGCAGGACTAGGTTACAAGGTTCTAACAGCTGGAGCACCTATGAGGCAGTTATTACCAGAGGAGTTTCAAGATCCAGATTATAAAAGGCATGATAGTCATGGCTGGAATTATAGATTAAATGAAATTACATCTGCTTTAGGCTTAGCTCAACTTGAAAGAATTGATGAGTTGGTAGAAAAAAGACAGAAATGTGCTGAATATTTCTTAGATGCCATCTCAGAGTGTGACTTTATTATTCCTCAAAAGTTACCTGAGGGATACGTCAACTCATACTATACATTCACAGTCAGGTATCTTGGGGAGGAGATTAAAGGTAAATCTTGGAAAGAGTTTTATAATCAATATAAAGAAATGGGCGGAGATGGATTCTATGGAGCTGTAGCGGTTTCATATCAAGAACCGGCTTTGAGTAAAAGGCAATTTATCGAATCAGGTTATTTTTCAGAAGATGATTCAGACCTATTTGATTACTATGATGGCATGTGTCCAGTGGCAGAGAAAGTGCAACGCCAATTAATGCAATTCAAGACCAATTATAGGGACTTAGAAGATGCTAAAAATAAAGCATCTATACTTAAAGAATTAATCAAGAATTTTTGAATTATTAAACCCAATGAAGATTTCTATTTACCCTTTTTTGATATAACGAATAAAAATGTCGAAAATTAAAATTCAAAACAAAAACATTGGTGATAATCAGCCAATTTTTTTCATTGCAGAAGCTGGGGTAAATCATAATGGATCTACAGAATTAGGGTTTCAGTTGATAGATATTGCGGTTGACGCAGGAGCAGACGCTGTAAAATTTCAGACGTTTAAGGCTGAAAACCTAAACACAGTTAATGCTCCAAAATCACAGTATCACATAGATACAACTGGAGGAGATAAGGATCAAAGTTGGTATGACCTTCTTAAATCACAAGAGATTTCTCTAGAGATGCATAAAGAGCTGATTGATTATTGCAAACAAAAAGAAATCATCTTTCTAAGTACACCATATGATGAGGAGAGTGCAGATTTGCTAGAATCTCTTGATATACCAGCTTATAAAATAGCATCCACTGATACAAATAATCTACCATTCTTAAAATATGTTGCAAAAAAGAACAGGCCTATGATTATTTCTTCTGCGATGTGTAATTATGAAGAAGTTGAAGAGGCAGTTGATACTATAAGAGCAGAGGGCCTGAATGAAATTATTGTCTGCCAGTGTACAGGTAATTACCCTTCTAGATTAGATGACTCCAATCTTAGAGTAATAAAAAAATATAAAAAAGAATTGGATTGTCTTGTGGGTTTTTCTGATCATACCCTAGAATTTATAAATCCTGTGTTGTCAACTGGGATGGGAATTTGTCTCTATGAAAAACATTTTACTATTGATAAGAATCTTGATGGGCCTGATCACAGGATGTCACTTAATCCTGAGGAGCTCGAAAAAACAATATCACTAATGAGACAAGCA
>MDTE01020586.1_pt1 | contig 12713 bp, 15 predicted proteins | sample 811231 | NCBI WGS metagenome assembly MDTE01 (sample SAMN05326651, study PRJNA326480) | marine metagenome | isolation source: seawater | place: Indian Ocean: Red Sea | collected 2010
TTAGCTTTTTTCTTAGTTTTCTTTTTAGCAGCTTTTTTTCTTCTTTTAGCCATTTTTAGCTCCCTTTAATTAACGAATCTTTATTGATTCGCTTGATAATACTTTTTTATTTTTTTTGATTAGTGATGTCAAACGTTAAATTTTTTTAATAATTTAAAATTTAAATTTTATTTTAGATTTTTAATTTAACTTTAAAAAAGTTAGGTAATTAGCGATTAATTTAAGTTTTATTTAAATATAAATTTTCAAATTCTTTTTTATATTTATTTATAATTTTAAATCTTTTTAACTTTAAAGTTGGTGTCATCATTCCATTTTCAATCGAAAAAGATTCTTCTATTAAAAAAAATTTTTTAATTTTTTCAACTTTTGTTAGATTTTTATTTATAATTTCAATTTCTTTTTCTAAACTCTCTATATTATTATTGTATTCTTTATTTAATACAACTAAAGCAACTAAATACGGTTTATTATCACCATAAACAATGGCTTGATCAATTATTTCTGAACTTGTTAACATATTTTCTATTTTAAGAGGCGAAATATTGTCACCACCCGGTGTAATCAAAATATCTTTTTTTCTGTCAGTTATTTTTAAATATTCATTTTCAAATATCCCTATATCTCCTGTGTATAGCCAGCCATTTTTTAAAACTTTTTTTGTCTCCTCTTCGTTTTTCCAATAACCTAACATTACATTCTCACCTTTAACCAATATTTCACCATCCTCTGCAATTTTAACTTCATTGCACTTAAAAGGTATTCCTACGGTCTCAATTCTTATGTCATTTATAGGATTACAGCTCACAACTGGTGAAGTTTCTGTAAGTCCATAACCTTGTAATGTTGGAAGTCCAATTGCATTTAAAAAAGTACCAATTTCTCCATCAAGCGCTCCACCGCCAGATACAAATGTTTTCAAGCTTCCACCAAATTGCTTTTTAATTTTACTTCTAACTAATTTTTCCAAGACAAAATTCATAAAAATTTCAGTGATCCCCATTTTATTTTTTTTAAATTTTTTAGTTCCAAGTTTTAATGTATTAATTACTAAAGCTTTCTTTAATCCCTTTGCTTTATTAAAAGTAGTATTAATTTTTTGGTAAAGATTTTGATAAAATCTTGGTACTGCAGTCATAATGTGAGGGGAACATTGTGACATATTTTTAATTAGCTTGTCTATGCCTTCTGCATAATACACCTTTGCACCTACTGCTATTTGAATAAACTGAACCGAATGTTCATATGAATGAGATAAAGGCAACCAAGTTAGAAACCTTGTCTCTTTTTCGAGAATTGGTTTGAGTAATTCATAGCCTCCTTCGCAATTACTTAATATACCACCATGGCTTAAAATTACTCCTTTTGGATTTCCTTGGGTACCTGAGGTATAAATAATACAAGCAGGATCTGATCGCTGTATGTTTATTTTTACATCATCTAGCTTATTTAAATTATCTGTTCGAAAAAAATTTTCGATATTTACATATTTATCGTTATTAATTTTAGTTAATTTTTCAAAAGAAAATATTTTTTTTATAAAGGAATTTTTTTCACAAATATTTCTAATTTTATTAAACTGTTCATCATTTGAAACTAAAATTATAGTTGGGGTACAATCATTTATAATATATTCGTAATCTCTAGATACATACGTAGTATATGCTGGCACTGTTATTCCACCAGCTAACATTATTGATAGATCAGAAATCATCCATTCTGGTCTATTTTCTGAAATTAATAGACATCTGTCTCCCTTCTTAATTAGTTTTGAAATTTCTTTAGCTAGTAGTAAAACTTTAGATTTAACATCGCCCCATGTAAAATTTACATTTGAATTTTTAAGATTATTTAAAAAAGTTTTATCCTTAGGTTGTTTCTCACATTGCTCAAGAAACAAATCAATTAAATTATTATATTTTTTAAAATTCATTTATTATCTGGTGGGCAAAGAGAGACTCGAACTCTCACAGTATTGCTACTATTGGATTTTGAGTCCAACGCGTCTACCAGTTCCGCCATTCACCCACGAAATCATCTATTAATTCTTTTTAATTATTAATAGTATTAAAATTATTAATATAATAAAAGTAAATATGTTTCGTAATCTTTACAATAAAACTATTGAACTTGCGGGAAATAAAAACTCAAAATTCTTCTTGGGTGGTATTTCTTTTATAGAAAGTTTTATTTTTCCTATTCCTCCAGATGTAATTATAATTCCTATGACAATTGCTAAGCCAAAAAAATGGATTAAAATTGCATTTATTGCAACTTTAGGCTCTGTGGCAGGGGCTCTATTGGGATATTTTATTGGTTACATTTTTTTTAATGAGATTGGAATAAAAATTTTTGAGCTTTATGGAGTAGATAATACTTCATTCCTAAAAGAAAAGATTTCCTCTGAAGGAGGAGTTATTGCTTGGATGTCACTCCTAGCAATAGCAGGTTTTACACCTGTGCCATTTAAACTTTTAACTATTACTAGCGGTTTTGTACATTTTAATATTTTTTATTTTATACTTGTTTCCATTTTAACAAGAGGCTCAAGATTTTTTCTTATTGCTTTTTTAATTGGAAATTTTGGACCGGCTATGAAAAAGGTTATTGAAAAAAAACTAATGACCATTTCAATAATATTTATAATAATTGTAATAATTGTTGCATATCTAGTCTATAAATTTTTATTAAACTTAGTTGGTTAAAATGTTTGATAAAGTTAAAAATTATTTTTATCCAATCATATTTACAATTAGTTTTTTTATAGTTTTGTCAGCTTTATACATTGAACATATTTTGTCAGTACCTGCATGCAAGTTATGTTTATACCAAAGAATTCCTTATATACTTTCTATAATAATATGTTTTTTTGGGTATTTTTTTCCAATTTATAAAATATGGCTCAATTTATTAATTATAACTTTTTTGTGCAGTACGATAATATCTGGATATCATCTTGGAATAGAAAACAATATATTTTCTGAGTTTTCTGGCTGCACAAGTGAAAACTTAGATATTGTCAATAAGAAAGAGCTATTAAAAAATTTAAATAATTTTTTACCTAATTGTAAAGATGTAAATTTCAGAATATTTGGTTTGTCTCTTGCGACTATAAATTTCATATTTTCAATTGCTTTAACTATAATAACTATTAGACATCTTTTTTATGAAAAAAACAGATAAAAAAAAGTTAGAAGAATTTATTCGTGTAGACCATGCAGGTGAGAGAGGTGCTATAAAAATCTATGAAGGCCAACTCTTAGCACTAAATACATTTAATAAAGATGAAAAACTAAAAAAACTTATTGAGGATATGAAAGTTCATGAAGAAGAACATTCTGAATATTTTGAAAACCAAATAAATAAAAGAAATATTAAACCTACTAGATTTTTAAAACTATGGGATTTGTTAGGTATAGGACTTGGATTTGGATCAACTATTTTAGGAAAAAAAGCAGCTATGCTTTGTACAGCCTCAGTTGAAGAAGTAATTGATAAACATTATCAAGATCAGATTGATCAAATAGGCGACGATGAGATTGAGTTAAAAGATAAAATTATTAAATTTAGAGAAGATGAGTTGCATCATAAAGATATTGCTTTTGAAGAGGGAGCCTCAAAAGAAGGATTGTATAAAGTGCTTGATAAAATAATTAAAACTGGATCACAAATAGCTATTAAAATTTCAGAAAAATATTAACTTAATTTTCTAATTCAACATCCCAATACAGATAATCCATCCAGCTTTCATGTAAAAAATTTGGAGGAAAGTTTTTACCGTTCTTGTGTAAATCTTCAGTGGTAGGGGCGAATGGTAATATTGTTAGTTTCATTCCTGATTTTTCTAAAAGTCTTCCACCTTTTTGCACGTTGCAACTTGAACAAGCTGTTACTACATTTTCCCAATTAGTTTTCCCACCTTTAGATCTTGGAAGTAAATGATCAAATGTTAGTTCATTTTTACTTCCACAGTACTGACATGAAAATTTATCTCTTAAAAAAACATTAAATCTAGTAAAGTTTGGATTTCTTAAAGGTTTAATATAATCTTTAAGAGCAATTACACTCGGTAATTTCATACTAAACGAAGGGCTTCTCACTACTCTGTCATAATAACTTACTATTGAAACTCTATTTAAAAAAACTGACTTTATGGAATCTTGCCAACTCCATAATGATAAAGGATAATAACTTAATGGTCTATAATCAGCATTTAGTACTAGTGCTGGACATTTTTCTAGTGAGACATTTTGGTTAAACATTTTTTAATTCTAACTTATAAAATTTTTAAAATCAATATAACAAATTGAATTTTATATTTTATTTAATTTTCTAAATTTTTTTTTATAAAATTTAAAGCTAGGCTTGATGCCTCAACTGGTATATGATGACCACAATTTTTAATTAAATTTGTTTGAATATCAAATTTATTTCTATCAAAAAAATCTTTTGCTTCTAGAAGATAATTTGAACTTACAATTTCATCCTGATCTCCATGTATTAGTAGTATTTTACTTTTATTTTTTATCCTATTTTGAAGATTAGTTACGTTAATAATTTTTCCAGAAAATCCAACTATACAATTAATTTCGTCTTCTGTTGTAGTGCCTACATTAATTGACATCATGCATCCTTGGCTAAAACCACCTAAAACAATTTTAGAATTAGATAATTGATATTTTTCCTTTATTTCTTCAATATACTTTTTAAGCAAAATTTCAGCGTCTAAAGACTTTTCTAAAATGTATTCTTCGTCATTTCTTGAAAGGTCAAACCACTGAAATCCAACAGGATTAATCTCACATTTTTGGTGACCATTTGGACACAAAAAGAGTGTGTTTTTTAGAAATCTTTTCCAATTAAGTGTTAACATACTTATATCTTTGCCATCCCCGCCATATCCGTGAAGCAGTATAACAGCATTCTTGATGGGTTGATTGTTTTCTGGAGGGATAATTATTGTGTCTAGGCAAAATGTCATAATATTATTTATTTATAATTTATTCTTTTAATGTATATATTAATTTATGTTATCTGGAACTTTAATCAAAATCGTCTCTATTACTTTGCTACTTTTAGTTGCTGTAGTTTTAATACTTGGAATAGCTAATTTATTTAAAGGCGGATCAAAGAAAGCATCAAATAAATTAATGCAATTAAGAGTTATTTTGCAATTTATAGCAATAATTGCTCTTGTGGGGTTTGCATATTTTTTTAAGAATTAAAACTTAATGAATCAATAAAAATACTATAAATCCAGTAAATATAATTATTATGAACAAAAAAAATAAACCTATCTGGGGAAATAGAATCAAAAGTAAGACGGCTTCTGCTTTTCAAAAAGTTTCTAGTTCAATTGAATTTGATAAAAGACTATTTAGAGAGGACATACTTGCATCAGTTGCTCATGTAGAAATGTTAAATAGACAGAAAATAATTAGTTTTAAAATTAAAAATAAAATTATCTGGGGATTAAAAAAAATTCAAAATCAAATTATTAAAAAGACATATGTATTTAACTATCAAGACGAAGATATACATATGAGCATTGAAAAAAAACTTTTTGAACTTATTGGGGACGATGCTGGATTTATCCATACAGCAAGATCAAGAAATGATCAAGTTTTAGTTGATTTTAAAATTTGGATGACAAATTCGAATGAAAAATTAATTAAAATGTTAGATCAAACTATAAAAAATATTTTGAAAATAGCTGAAAAAAATATTTATACAATCATGCCTGGTTTTACACATTTAAAAAATGCACAGCCTATCTCATTTGCCCATTATATTTTAGCCTATGTAGAAATGTTTAATAGAGATAAAAACAGATTAAAAAATAATTTTAGCAGTCTAAGAGAAAATCCACTGGGGTCTGGTGCTATTTCTGGAACATCATTTAACATTGATCGAAAATTCACAACTAAAAAATTAGGATTTGAAAATCCTACAGGTAATTCTATAGATACAGTAGCAGACAGAGATTTTGTGTTAGATTTTCTATATGCATCATCAGTATGTGCTATGCACATTTCTAGAATATCGGAAGAGTTTATAATTTGGAATTCCGATGCTTTTAAACTTATTACATTAAATGATAAAATTGTTACAGGATCATCAATAATGCCTCAGAAGAAAAATCCAGATGCCTTAGAATATTTGAGGGGTAAGGTTAGTAATTCATATGGAAATTTATTTTCTATGTTTACAATTCTTAAAGGATTACCGTTATCTTATTTTAAAGACCTTCAAGATGATAAAAAAATTGTTTTTGATACATTTGATAATTTATGTAACTCAATTAAAGTATTAAACGAGGTGTTAAAAAATTTTTCAGTAAACAAAAATGAAATGCTACTTCTTGCGGGTAAAGGTTATATTACTGCTACTGATTTAGCAGACTACTTCGTTAAAAATCTAAATTACTCATTTAGAAAATCTTATCAATTAACCGCAAAGATAGTTAATTATTGTGAAAAAAATAAAATAGCTTTTTCAGATATATCAATTGAACAAATTAAAAAAATTGAACCCAAAATAAAAGATGATGTAATTAAAGTTTTTGATCTTAAAAATTCAGTAAATTCAAAAAAATCATATGGTGGAACCTCTTTTGAAAACGTTAAGAAAATGATAAAAAAATATAAAAATGCTTAAAAAAATAATAATTGTTTTATTTCTTTTCATTCCAATTTTTTCTTGTGGAAAAAAAAGCGATCCAGTTTATCAAGAAAAATCAGGGTTGATTAAAATGAAAGTCTATGGAACAAGTGATAGTTAATACTTAACTATTTAAATAAAAGACTTTTATGTACTATTATAAAAAAAAATTATTAATTGATAATGTAACAGTTGATAAAATTATTAGAGAATTTGGGACACCAACCTATTGTTATTCATATAATCAATTAAAAGAAAATATTTTAAAATTTAAAAAGTATTTTAATAAATTTAATCCGCTAATTTGTTTTGCAGTCAAATCAAATAATAATAATAAAATTTTAAAAGAAATAGCTAATTTAGGCCTTGGGGCAGATGTTGTGTCAATAGGTGAGTTGATGGCGGCGCTAAAATCTAACATTCATCCTAACAAAATAGTTTTTTCAGGTGTTGGCAAAACTTACGATGAAATAAAGTTTGCAGTAAATAAAAAAATACTTTTGATTAATGCTGAGTCTAAAAGTGAAATTGAGACTATTTTAAAAATTGCAAAAAAAAACAACCGAAGTGTCGATATTGGTATCAGACTAAATCCCAATATCGATGCAAGAACAATTAAAGAAATTACAACAGGAAAAAGCTCTAATAAATTTGGACTCGTAGATAAAGAAATAATTTCATTAATAAATTATTATAAAAATTCTAAATTTATTAATATTAAATGTTTAAGCGTGCATATAGGAAGTCAAATCACAAGTCATTTACCATATCTAAAAATGCTTAAAGCTATTCAAAAAATAATCGATAAATGTAATTTTTATTTCGAATATATAGACCTTGGTGGGGGTATGGGTATCAATTATAAGAAAGACGATAAAAAACTAAACTTTAAAAAATATTCAGAGAGAATATATAAATTTGTAAAAAAGAATAATACTAAAATAATATTTGAGCCAGGAAGATCTATAGTGGGAAATGCTGGATATTTGTTATCAAAAATTATTTATATTAAAAAAACAAGAAACATAAACTTTATAATTATTGATGCTGGAATGAATGACCTTATGAGACCTGCTCTTTACAAGGCCTATCATAGAATCATACCAACAAAGAAAAATGTAAACAAAATTCGAAAAAGGCATGAATTTGTAGGTCCAGTATGTGAAACTACAGACAAATTTCTATCTACTAAATCATTCCAAAAACTAAATGAAGGCGATAATATTGTTCTTTGTGATGTGGGTGCATATGGAAAAACATTAAGCTCAAATTATAACTTGAGGACAAGTGCTGACGAAATTCTAATTAAGAACTCAAAAGTGAAAAGAATCAAAAGAAAAGAAAAACTTCGTGACATAATTTGAGAGATGATCAGAGGATTAATTTTTAAATTTTTTTTTTATATTGGCACAATTGCTGTTTGTTTAATATTTTTACCAGCTCTAATTTTACCTCAAAAAGTAATGTTAACAGGTGGAAAAATATTAGGTTATTGGATAAAATTTTGTTTATACCTTTTTTTATCTGTAAAAGTTGAAGTAAAGGGAATGGAAAATATTCCTAAAGATATTCCTTTTTTTATTGCATCACTTCATCAATCATTATTTGAAACATTTTTCTTACAAACAATTTTTAATTCTCCTGTATTTATTTTAAAAACAGAATTGCTCAAAATACCAATATTTGGTTGGCAATTAAAAAAAATTGGATCAATATCAATTGACAGGGGTAAAATTAATAAAGACAATTTAGGATTTTATGACAAAATTATTTCAGTAATTACTAGTTCGCAAAGACCTTTAATAATATTTCCCCAAGCAACTAGAACACTTGTTGAGGATAGGCTACCTTTTAAAAAAGGTGTTTCAAAAATTTATGAAAAACTTAATATAAGCTGTGTGCCAGTTGCTCTAAATTCAGGTAATATCTGGCCTAAATCAGGAAAAATAAACTCAAACAAAACTATCACGGTTAGTATACTTAATCATATACCTGCAGGTTTTAAAGCTGATTATTTTCAAAAAACGATTGAGAATATATTATACACAGAGTTGGAAAAAATTCGTTAGCCTTTCATTGGCATTACAACATAAATACTATCAAAATCTGAAGGATCTTTTATTAAAGCTGGAGATCCAGATTCTTTAAAAAAAATCTCAATTTTATTACCGTCCATATTCGAAGCAACATCTATTAGATATCTAGGATTGAAGCTTATATCTAATTCATGATCAAACTTAACTGGTAAACTCTCTTTTCCATCTCCACTATTACTGTTGTTTACAGATAAATTTAGACTATTATTTTCCAAATTCATTCTAAGACCATCTTTTTTATCTAAAGAAACGGAAGCGACTCTATCAACTGAAGTTAAAAAAGCTTTTAAGTCTATTTCAAGTTTTTTTTGGTTATCTTTTGGAATTACTTGAAAATAATTTGGGAATTTTCCATCTATAAGTTTTGACATTAATACTATTTCACTAAATTCAAACTTTATTTTAGATTTAAGATTAGAAATTTTCACATCCCCATCATAATTATCAAGTATAGAACATAATTGGAAAATAGTTTTTTTAGGAAGAATTATTGCTTCAAATTTAATATCCTCAGAAAGTAATGTTTTAGAAATTGCCATCCTATGGCTATCAGTAGCAACTGCAGTAAGAAATTTTTTACCTTCACTCTCAGTTATATGTAAAAATATTCCACTCAAATAATGTCTTGTTTCATCATTTGATACAGAAAATTTACATTTATTTAAAAGCTTTAATAATCTCTTGGAATTAAGCACAAATTCATTCTCTTTGAAATTTTCTTCAGTAATGGGAAATTCAGACGCTTTTAAGCAATTTAAATTAAATGTAGATTTATCTGACTCTAAATTTATCTTATTTTCGCTGACTAAGTTAAAGTTAATTTTTTTTTCATTATTAAATTTTCTCACTATATCATACATTATTGAGCAGGATGTTGTTGTTTGGCCTTCTTCCTGTATTTCAATATTTGATATGTTTTGAGTAAATATTAAGTCTAGATCAGTAGCTGTAATTTTCAGCTTCTCATCTTTAGCTTCTAGCAATACATTTGATAAAATTGGTAAAGTACTTCTCTTTTCAATTACACCTTGACAATAGTTCAAAGAGTTTTGCAAATCTTTTTGATTTACACTAAATTTCATCTTCTTTGTTATATAAAATTTTATTCTTTAAGGTGTCTATTTTTAAATTCAACTCATTGTCATCTTTTCTTAATTTTTCAATTGTTTTTACTGAGTGAATTACAGTTGTATGATCTCTGTTTGAAAAATGTCTACCTATTTCAGGCAAAGATTTAGAAGTAAGCATTTTTGCTAAGTATATTGCTGTTTGTCTTGGTCTAACTAAATATCTTGATCTCCTTGAGGATAGCATTTCATTTTTGCTAATTTTAAAATACTTACAAACTATTGTCTGAATACTATCAATTGTTACCTTGTTTTCGTTAATATTTAATAAATCTTTAAGTATAATTCTTGTTTCAGATAAATTTGGCACCCTATTATAAATTCTCGAGAAAGATACTATTCTATTTAAAGCTCCCACAAGTTCTCTCACGCTTGTTTTTATCTCTGCACATATAAATTTTTTAACATCTTCAGATATTTCAATAATATTTCCATTTAATACATTTATCTCTGATAGTTTATTTTTTATAATTTCTGATCTCAAGTTAAGGTCTGGATTTTGTATATCTATAACTAAGCCTCCTGAAAATCTTGATTTAATCCTTTCTTGAATTCTGCTAAGCTTACTTGGGGGCCTATCTGCAGTTAAAACAATTTGTGATCCTTTGTCCAGTAACGCACTGAAAGTATGAAAAAACTCTTCTTGGAGAGCTTCTTTTCCATTCATAAATTGTATATCATCAATAAGCAAAACATCGGTATTTCTAAAGTAATCTTTAAATTTAATCATCTCATTAGATTTTATTGATTTAATGAAATGATACATGAACCTTTCTGCTGAAATAAACATTACTTTCTTTTCTTTCTTAAGTTTAAAACCTATAGCATTTAATAAATGGGTTTTTCCCATGCCAACTCCAGAATATAAATATAGAGGATTATAAGTAGAAATATTGTCTACAATTTTTTTTGATGCTTCGTACGCAAGACTATTGCTTTGACCAACAATAAAATTATCAAAATTTTTATTGGGGTCGATTCTATTGTATTGAATGAATTTATCTTTAATAAATGTTACATTTGCATCAATTGCACTTTCATTATGATAGTTTATATTTGATAAATCTTTATTTTCTATTGAAATATTAGAAGGATTTATTTTGAATTCTATTCTGTTTATATTTTTACTGTGCTTTTTTATTACCTGAATGACATTGTCCAAATATCTTGAAGTAATCCAATCTCTGATGAATCTTGTAGGCACCGATATTGATAGGTAATCAGAGTTTATTCCTGTCAGATGCATTTTTTTTAACCAACTTTCAAAAACATCTTTACCAAATTTAATTTTGAAATCTTCTTGAATTAATTCCCAATTTATTACTTCCGAATTTTGTTTATTAAATTTTTCATTTAAGGAATTTTTCATTGAAACTTGTTAAATCTGAAATACTTAATTTATGCAAACAAAAATTTTTATTTTTAAAAAAAAAATGTAATCCCTAATTGAAAAAAAGTTACATTAAAAAAATAAAATCTAAGATTGAATCTAATTTAAAAATTAAAGCTAAAAAAAAATATAAGTATTTATTATATCAACTATGTTTACTTTTTTTTATTGCAGATTTTGTGTAAATTTAAATGATTGAATACAATAAGTTGATTCAATTATAGAGAGTTAATTCTTTTTGTTATTCTTGAGACATTTCTTGATGCATTTCGTTTTTTTATTACACCAGTTTTTGCAATTTTCATCAACTCAGAATTTAGTTTAGGAAGGAAACTGAGTGCTCCTTTTTTATCCTTTTTTTCAATTAAAAGGTTAATTTTTTTTATAGCGTTCTTATATTTGCTTCTTCTGGACTTATTGATCAAAGTCTGTCTTTGTATCCGTCTATTTGTTTTAATTGCTGATTTAGTATTCGCCATTTGCGCGACTGTATAACTTGGTTATTTTGTATGGTCAATTATTTTTTTAATCATTTTTGACAAATATTACACATGTAGGTTGATCTATTAGATATATTTTGCTTTATAATTAAACCATTACAATTCTTATTTTTACATCTATAATTATCCTTAGCATACACTCGAAATTCTTTCTGATAATTCCCAAGATTACCTTTAATTGAATGAAAATTATTGATTGTAGATCCACCTCTTTTAATTGATAATTTTAATATTTTTTTTGTGAAGAATATAATTTTATTTATTTCTTCATTATTTAAAGTACAAGATGACTTGAATGGATTAATTTTTGAACAATTCAAGATTTCGCTTGCATAAATATTGCCAATCCCAGATATAAAATTTTGATCAAGTAATGTATTTTTTATATTTTTATTTTTTTTGAGTAAATATTTTTTTACATAAGTAAAATTAAAATTCTTTTCAAAAGGATCAGGTCCAAGTTTACTAAAATAGGTATTTAAATTTTTTTCCTCTTTAAATAACTTTATAAATCCAAATTTTCTTGGATCGTTATATATTATTTTAAATTCGTTAAAGTAAAAAAAAATATGATTATGCTTTTTTGGAAGATTTTTTGAATGATAAAAACTTAAATTGGTGTTTTTTATACTATCTTTATTTTTAATTAAGTGCAAGGTTCCTGACATTCCTAAATGTATAACTAAAAAAAAATCATACTCGAAATGAATTACCACATATTTAGAAATTCTTTTAACTTGTAAGATTTTTAAGTTTGACAATTCTTTTGATAAATTTTTAGGAACACGAAATCTTAATTTTTTAATCCTTACAACAATTTTTAATAAACGTTTATTAACTATATATTTTTCTAGTGACTGTTTTACTACTTCAACTTCTGGTAATTCTGGCATATCAGACTATATTATTAATAAATAAAAAAATAAAAATGCAACAAAAA
>MDTE01035573.1_pt1 | contig 12713 bp, 9 predicted proteins | sample 811231 | NCBI WGS metagenome assembly MDTE01 (sample SAMN05326651, study PRJNA326480) | marine metagenome | isolation source: seawater | place: Indian Ocean: Red Sea | collected 2010
CAAGAAACCCGACCGCCCGGTCATAAAGCGGCGTCTTCTCGGTCGGACTGGCCGCCTGGCGACCGGCTTCCAGAAAGGTGACTGCCCGTTCGTAGGGAATCACCACTTTGAATTCGGCCGGAGTGGCCGGGTTCTTCTCGGCTTCGTCGAGATACAATTGTGCGTAATCGAAATAGCCACGCTGCCGCAGGGCCTCGACAAAATGAGCCTCCCGAGACACCTTGGGCGCGGGCTTCTGTGCCAACGCCGTCGATGAGACGACGGCACACAGAAACACCATCATGAGAACCGAGAAATTTCGCGACTCAGCCATCGGCTTTCCAGGCGTAGGAATCAGAATCGGAGATCGACCTGCGACCGGTGCAAGCGGGCCCGTAACGAAACTGCCAGTGGAAAGAGGGGAAGGGCAACGAGTGGCCCCATTGAAATCCAGCATAGTACCGACTGACGAGGTTCGCAAGAACAGCCTCCACCCGTAGAATGAAACCCCATGAAGACCACGCCGGAAGGCCCACCACCGAACTATCTCGGCCGCAGGTTCCAGCTGAGAATGATGGCGATGGTCGGATTGCTGGTGTTGGTACTGGCGGCGATCGATCGGGCCCGGAAGCCCAGTTCCTGGTACTGGTTGACAGGCCCTCCGCGGTCAGAATCCGGCTCCATGGTGAATCCGCCCATCGATCCCAGTTCACACGACACGGCCACCCCGGAAACAATTGCCGCCGCAGTGGCTATTCCCCCCGGGATCCTCGAGAACATTTCCGACGACTCCGTCGGCCTCCGCAGCGAGGAAATCGGCCCGTATCACCAGATCCTCGCCCAGGCCCGGGACGTCCCGAACATCTACCTCGAAACGGTCGCACGCGATGCGGCATTCCCTGTCCTCCAGAAACAACCGGATCACTTCCGGGGCCAGGTGATCTCGATTGCCGGTGACCTCAGACGACTGATGCGATTTCCAATTCGCGAGAACGACCAGGGAATCACTGAACTGTACGAGGCACTGGTTTTCACCAGCGACAGTGGCACGACCGCCTACCGTGTCCGGTTGACGACGCCGCCCGGTGATCTGCCCGTCGGTCGCACAATCAAGCCACCGATCCCCGTGCGGCTCGTGGGCTACTTCTTCAAGCGGGACCAATACATTGTCGAAAAGGACCTGAGAGTCCATTCGGCCCCAATGCTTTTGGCCCAGCGAATAGACCGCCGTGGCACCCTCTCGCCTGGATCAAATCAACTGCCAACCAGCGACGCCGATCGCCTGTGGTGGGCACTGACACTCCTGGGCGTTGTCGTGGGCGTCGCGGCGCTGACCATGCTGTGGACCTGGCGAATGAGAATCGGAGACCGGAATTTTTCCACCCGGGGACTCAAAAGAGCTACCGCAGCCCCGGAGGGAACAATCGAATCGCTGGAAGGGGTCGAGACGGTCGATCCGGAAGCATTCTTTCGGGAGATGAGCGACCGGGAGAATCCTAGCGACCAGCAGCAGTAGCCCTGGTCGCTTCGTCAATCGACTCGATCGCGATCTCGACCAACCGCTCGACATCGTCGACAGGCATCGCCGGTGCCGGCATCAGCACCACCACGTCACCCAACGGCCGGAGAATCACTCCGCGACGACGGGCCGCCAGGGTCACCCGGTGTCCTGTCCGTCGCTCGGGAGCAAACGGAACGTTGCCATCCCGGTCGGCCACCAGTTCGATCCCCACCATCACGCCTCGCTGACGCACCTGGCCGACGTGGTCGTGCCCATCCAGTGTGGCCAACCCCGATTCCAACGCGACCGTCATCTCGGCGACATTGGCCAGGACGTCATTCACCTGGAACAGGTCCAGTGACGCCAATGCGGCGGCACACCCCAGCGCATTGCCGGTGTAGGTGTGCCCATGAAAAAATGTCCGGCCCTCGTGCGGTTCGCCCAGGAATGCGTCGAAAATCGGCCCGGTCGCCAGTGTCGCTGCCAGCGGGAGGTACCCACCGGTCAACCCCTTGGCCAAGCACAGCAGGTCCGGAACGACCTCCTCGTGTTCGCATCCAAACAGTCGCCCGGTCCGCCCGAAGCCGACGGCCACCTCGTCAGCGATCAGCAACAATCCCAGTTCACTGGTCAACTCGCGCAGACGTCTCAGGTACCCCTCGGGATGAACCAGGATCCCGGCAGCGCCCTGCACCAACGGTTCAATCACCACCCCGGCGATCCGGTCCTGGTGAGCCCGCAACACCCGTTCCAATTCCTCCTCGCAGTGCTCCAGCCACTCCTGATCAGTCACTCCCCGGGGATGCCGGAACGCGACCGGTGCAGGAACCGTCAACGTGTCGAAGAGCAACGGTCCGTAGACCGAATGAAAGAGGTCGATCTGGCCCAGGCTGACCGAACCGATCGTGTCCCCGTGATAGGCCCCGTCCAGGCCGACAAACAGGTCGCGTTGTGAGCCACCTGCACCCGCTTGTCGGTGAAACTGCCAGGCGATCTTCAATGCCACCTCGACGGCCGTCGAACCGCTGTCGCTGAAAAACACGTGGTCCAAACCGGAGGGGGTCACCTCGACCAGCCGACGAGCCAACCGGATCGAGGGATCGTTCCCCAGCCCCAGCAGGGTCGTGTGAGCAACGCGGTCCAGTTGATCACGAATCGCCTGGTCGATCTCGGCAACCTGGTGACCATGGACGTTGCACCACAACGACGAGACACCGTCGAGATACCGCCGACCGGACTCGTCAATCAATTCGAAGCCCTCGCCGGAAACAATCACCGGCGCAGCCTCCGTCGCGTACGCCTGCATCGGCGTGAAGGGATGCCACACGTACCGGGCGTCGTCACCGCTCAGCGACATCGGCTCTCACCTCCAACGCCGTCATCGCCGGACTGGTGACCGGACGGGATCTATCCGGGCAGCAGGTCCCGCACCATGTCACGCTCGGACCGCAATTCCGCGATCGTGGCAGCGAGTTTCTCGGCCCCAAACTCATTGTGTTCCTGGCCTGTCACAACCGACCAGGAATTGCCGTCGGAAGTCAATGGAAAGCTCGAGATCAACCCCTGGTCAACGCCGTAGCTTCCATCACTGCAGACCGCCGCACTGAACGAGTCCCCCGCCGCGGTCGGAGTGTTGATGCTCTTGACACTATCGATGATCGCGTTGGCAGCCGATGCCGCACTCGACGCACCACGGGACCGGATCACCGCGGCACCACGCTGCTGCACGGTCTTGATGAACTCTCCCTGCAGCCACGCCTCGTCACCCACCACCTCCAGGACCGACCGCCCACCGATCGTGGCGTTGTAGAAGTCCGGGTACTGGGTCGCCGAGTGGTTGCCCCAGATCGTCACGTTCCGCACGTCTGCAACCGCCGCACCTGACCGGGCCGCCAGTTGGCTGACAGCACGGTTCTGGTCAAGCCGCGTCATGGCGTACCAGCGATCACGGGGAACATCCGGGGCATTGGCCATCGCGATCAGGCAATTGGTGTTGCAAGGGTTGCCCACCACCAGCACACGCACGTCCGCGGCGGCGGCGGCCTGAATCGCTCGGCCGGTCGGAGCAAAAATGCCGCCGTTGATCGTCAACAGGTCGGCCCGCTCCATTCCATCCTTGCGGGGCACACTGCCGACGCACAGGACCCAGTTGGCACCGCCGAAACCGTCTTCCAGGTGATCACTGTCGTACTTTTCGACACCAGCCAACGTCGAGAAGGCACAGTCATCCAATTCCATTTCCACGCCGTCCAGAGCGGACAAAACCGGAGGAATTTCGACCAGTTGCAGAATCACGGGCTGGTCCGGACCAAACATCTGTCCACTGGCAATCCGAAACACCAGGGCATAGCCGATCTGGCCGGCCGCGCCGGTGACAGCCACTCGAATCGGTTCAGGCATCGATCAGGTCTCGCTGCAAAACGGTCTGAAAAAACCACCGGAGCCGCCTCCGGCGCGTCACAGACTTTTAGCGTCTGGGTCAGAGCGTAGCAACCGTCGACGACCACGCGTCCCTCAGACGGCTGGCCCCACGATTCGAGCTGGCCGTGTACCGCTGGCGGTCTCAACCCAGACCTGCGTACCGGGCTCGGCCACTTCGCGACGTACCACCGCCAGGGCGATGGCCGAACCGGCCGGCCCCCCCTCACTCGCATCACGGGGAGCCACCGACCCGACCCGGCCCACCTCGGTCTCCTGCTCGCCGCGAATGACCGCCCCGGTCTCCGGCCACCAGCCACCGTCGCACTCCAACCCGCGCAACAGCCGGTTCACGCGTCCACGCGACTGAACCCGCGCGATTGTCTCCTGGCCCAGGTAACACCCCTTGGCGAACGAGATCGCCAGAGAATCGCGGTCGACTTCCTGCGCAAGGTTTTCCGGGCCAATGTCCTGGCCCACGATCGGAAGCAGCGCCGCAATCCGCCGGGCGTCGAAGGACTCCGGCGAACCGACAGGCACCCCCACAGCCACCGCAGCCAATGGCAATTCCTGATCCTCTTCACCTTCCACCCAGAGCAATACGTCTCGGTCCCCCACCCAGCCAACGGTGGCTCGATGGATCCGATCCGGAGAAATTGCCACGATCGCGTCGGCCGCCGCCTCGCAATCAACCCCGCAGACCAACGCCCGGGATGTCGACATCGTCCGGTCCTCGATCACCACATCCTCGGTGATCACGTATTTCTCGAGATGACTCCTCAGCGTTTCAAGAGACGCCCCAACCGCGTGAAGCCAAAGTTCTTCGGACTGGGCCGAAATCCACACGTGGCTGACAACGTGCCCCCGCATGTCGGTCACGAACGCCTCGCAAGCCCCTCCGTCAACCAGGCTCTCCACGTCGTTGGTACAGAAATTGTGGAGAAAGGACCGCCGGTCCTCACCTCGCAGTATCAGTCGGCCACCGACCGAGGCGTCATACAGCATCACACCCGGTTTCACTGTCAACTCCCACCACCAGAATCCCAACCCAGCCTGTCAACGCTTCTTCGGTTTGACCGACACATCGTCAACCAGAACGTGTCCCACGGCACCACCCAGTCCGATCCGCACGATCGCTTCGCGTGCCCGCGCCGGCACGCTGACCAACTGGCGTGTCCGAACCCATTCATCCGAGACCCCCCAGCCGCCCACTCGCCGCTCACCAACAGGCCGCCGCGTGACATCAAAGAACACGACCACCAGGCCCGGCCGCTCACCCGGACGGCGGCCCGGGGTGGATTCCGTCACGTGTCGTCTCAGCGTGACCTCGAGTTGACCAATCCGGCGCCCATCAATGGGGAACCCCTGCAGCACCTGGGAAAGTCGGCCGGGGTCGCGATTGGTCAACTCCAGGCACCGCTTCCCCACAACCGGTGAATCGGTCGAGATCGTCACCTGGCGGCGATAGTACCAGCCGCTGGGCTGGTCGATCGGTTCGTTGGACAACAAGGACGCCGGTACGCGCTCGACCGCTTCGAAGCCCCCGTTGACGATCCGCGGACGCAGTGGATCGGGCTTCACCTGGCGACGTGACTCACTGATGCCGGTCATTGGCACAAACAACGCTGGGATGAGTTTCGTTTGCACCAACCGTCCCTGCTTCTTCTCAAACAGGTGGAACACCTGCTGGTACCGTTCGCCAAGCGGAATCAACAGTTTCCCGCCCTCCTTGAGTTGCTCAACCAACGGCGCTGGCACTTTCTCGGGAGAACAGGTGACGATGATCTTGTCGAATGGAGCCTTCTCGGCCCACCCCTTGTAACCGTCCCCGATCCGTGGGTGGACGTTGTCATACTTCAGCTTCTGCAGCCGGCGTCGCGCCAGCCGCCCCAGCGGCTCAACAATCTCGATCGTGTAGACCTCGCGAACCAATTGCGACAACACTGCCGCCTGGTACCCACTGCCGGTCCCAATCTCCAACACGCGATCTGTTGCCCGGGGGGCGATCGTCTCGGTCATGTACGCAACGATAAACGGTGGGGAAATCGTCTGGCGATAACCAATCGGCAACGCGGCATCCTGGTAGGCCAAGCGACGCAGCGACACCCCGACAAACTCGTGCCTCGGCACCGTCCGCATTGCCCGCAACACCCGCTTGTCGCGAATCCCCTCGGCCTCGATGCTCACTCGCACCATCCGATCTCGCAACTCGACCAGACCGTCTGCGGCCGGGACGGCCGCCCCCCATCCGATTATGGCGGCAGCCAATACCAACCAGCCCGGCAGGACCGTTCGCGGTGTTGACCAGGCCAGAGGATTCAAGCGGACCATCGGTTGTGACTCCCCGAGAGATCAAACAAACGAGTTGTGAGGATGGACCCGAGTTGGGCGGCGGGATTATAAGCAGCCTCACCTGCTGGCGGAAACGCCGTTCCCGACCAGTTCCCGACCAGTTCCGGGCTGTTGTTGAGACGCTGGAACGTTATAGTCACGGCGCCGGTGCAACCGGGCAGGCTCGTCCGGTCGTGACGGGGGGTTTCGAGAGGGCCTGACCGGGATGGGAGAGAGTCACCTGGAGCGATCGATAGAGGATCACCTGTTCGGGTACGAGCGTGCCCTGGCTCATCCACTGACCGTCACGATTGTTCTTGGCGTGATCATCGGGTTGGCCGTTTCCGGCGCGTTAATCCTGGCGGTCAGGGGGCGTATCAGTGGAACGTCCTACAGCGCTGCATTTCGCCGCTGGCGAAGCTGGTGCTGGCTGGTCGGTGTGATCTTTGTGCCGGTGCTGGCCGGCGCCTTCTGGACCATGCTGGCGGTGATGGTTTTGAGCCTGTTGTGCTTTCGTGAATACGCCCGGGTGACAGGCCTGTTCCGCGAGAAGACAATCTGCGCGGTGGTCGTGCTGGGGATCCTTCTGGTGACAGCCGCCGCGATCGACCACTGGCCCGACGATCGGTTGTTCTTCGCGCTGGGTCCGTTGGTGGGAGCAATGATCGTGATCATCAGCATCCCCTTCGATCGCCCTCGTGGATTCATCCAGCGCGTCGCCCTGGGCGTGCTGGGTTTCGCATTGCTGGGATACTCGCTCGGTTACATCTCGAACATGGCCAACGTGACCAACATGGCCCGCACCGGCATCGACTTTCGTCCGCTGGTGCTGCTGTTGATAGCGTCCGTGGAATTCAATGACATGCTCGCCGCACTGATCGGCCGCGCGCTGGGAGAAAAGGCCATATTGCCAACAACCAGTCCCCGCAAGACGTGGGCCGGGGCACTCGGCGCAGCGGCCCTGACGACCGCGCTGGTCACCGTTGCCGGCGGCTGGTTGTTCCGGGGCACCCCGATCGCGGAGCCCGGATGGCTGATTGGCCTGGGACTGCTGATCAGCGTACTCGGCCAACTCGGTGACCTCACACTCTCTTCCATCAAACGCGACGTCGGCGTCGAGGACGTTGGGGCCACCCTGCCCGGCCATGGTGGCTTGCTCGATCGCTTCGACAGTCTCGTCCTGGTCCCTCCCGCGGTTTACCACTACCTGTCACTGGCCCTGGGACCGGACGGGCCGCTGGGAACGGAAGGTCCACATCGGATCCTCACCGGTGGCTGGGGGGGATAGGAGCATGGAAGACTGGACTCTCCGACCGGCCAGGGATCTCGAACTCGCCGGGGCCGACAGGCACCGCAGTTACGACCGCGAGAGTGGCCTGGTCGCCAACGTGGCGCGTTTCGCCTGGTGGACGATGATCCGTGCCTCGCTGAAACTGATGCATCGGCTGGAAATTCACGGTCGCGAAAACCTGCCCGACTTTCCATCCTTCGTTCTGGTCGCCAACCACGCCAGCCACCTCGACGCACTGGTGCTGGGGGCCACGTTGCCACTGAAACTCCGCGACCAGTTGTTCCCGCTTGCCGCTGGAGATGTCTTCTTTCACACCCCGGCCCTGGCGGCCTTTTCGGCCACCGTGCTCAACGCACTTCCGGTCTGGAGAAAAAAAGTCGGGGCCCACGCCATCCAGCAACTCCGTTCACGATTGATCAACGAGCCCAGTATCTACATCCTGTTCCCCGAGGGCGGTCGGACGCGAGACGGATCCATGAGACCCTTCAAGTCGGGAATCGGTATGATGACCGCTGGCACACAGGTACCCGTCGTTCCCTGCCACCTCGAGGGGACCTTTGAAGCTTTTCCACCCGAGTCTTACCTGCCCCGATTCCACAAGGTCACCGTCCGGATCGGGGCGCCACGAACCTTTGAACATCTCGACAACCGTCGCCCCGGATGGGACGAGGTCTCCCGTCTCCTCGAAAAGGACATCAAGACTCTCGCCGGCGTCCAGCCACTCCCCGAGTCCCCACTGGCAACGGCTGATCCACTGCACAATCCGTCACCCACAACTTCCACACGGAACTGACTCCGATGTCCCATCGTGTACTGCTGGCCGGTCTCTTTCACGAAACCCACACGTTTCTCGACGCGCCCACGCCGCTGTCGGACTGGACAATCCTCAGGGGGGATGAATTGTTCGAGGCCCGTGGAGACGCGTCGCCGTTGGCCGGGGTGCTGTCGGTCGCCGACGACCGCCAGTGGCAGGTGACACCGACAATCGACATGCGAGCGACTCCCGGTGGCCCCGTCGACGACGAGGTGCTGGAAATCTTCTGGGACGGGCTTGCGGCAGGGATTGAAGCGGGTCCCTTTGACGGAATCTACCTGGTCCTGCACGGCGCGATGGTGTGCCGGGGATGTCCGGACGTGGAAGGCGAGGTGATTCGAAGGATCCGAGCCATCGAGTCGCTTGCAAACCTGCCAATCTGTGGAGTGCTCGACCTGCATGGAAACATTTCCCGGGAAACGATCGAACAGACCCAGGGCCTGATTTCCTACCGCTGCAATCCACACACCGACGGACACCAGGTCGCCGTGGAATCGGCAAAACTGCTCGATGAGATCCTCTCCAGCAAGCGGACACCACGATCCGTCTGGGCCCGCCCTCCGGTGATGTGGCCTCCCACCGGCACCGGAACCGACGACGATCCGATGAAAACACTTGAGCAAATGGCCCGGCAAATCGAAGCCGAGGAGGCCGACATCGTGGCCGTGAATGTGATGGGCGGATTCAGCTTTGCCGACACGCCCGACACCGGTGTCAGTTTCGCCGCCACCACGTTTGGTGACCCCGACGTTGCCGCGGCCCGACTCTCAGAACTTGTCGACCATGCCATCTCGGTCCGGCAACAGGGAAACGTCGTCGACCCGCCCCTGGCCTCATGCCTGGATGATGTCGATCGCCATATCGCCGAGGGCGACACCCCGGTGGTGTTGGTCGAACCCTCCGACAACATCGGTGGGGGGGCTCCCGGAGACGCCACCACGATGCTCGCCGAGTTCATCGCCCGCGATATCGACGGCGCGGTCGCGATCATCAACGATCCCGAATCCGTGCAGGCCGTCTCGGACCTCGATACCGGGGCCACCATCACGCTGTCCATCGGAGGCAAGACCAGCCGCCTGACCGACGGGCCGCTCGAATTGACCGTCACGCTCGAATCCACCAGTGACGGCCGTTTCACGCTCGAGGATCCGCACAGCCATCTCGCCAGCGGTGCCGGTCTTCACATCCAGATGGGTCCCTGCGCGGTCGTGCGGTGTGGTGGTGTCAGGATCCTGTTGACCACGCTCAGGACACCCCCGTTTGATCTCGGCCAACTCCGCAGCCAGGGAATCGATCCCGAGGACTGCTCGGTCGTCAACGTCAAGGCCGCCGTCGCCCACCGCCAGGGATGGGATCCCGTCACCGCTCGCACCTACACCGTCGACACCCCGGGCCCGTGCTCCAGCGACATCTCGCGGCTGCCGTTCAAGCTGGTCAACCGCCCCGTGTTTCCACTGGATGAGTTGGAGTCTTCGGTTCCCTAGTCAGGGAACAGCCACCCGTTCCAGGGTGTACAACGTGTGACCAATCCCCTTGGCATCAAAGCCCTTGGGCGGCTGCGTTTTGTCGCCCCGGACAAAGCACATCTGTAGCGTCTTGCCCTGGAAACGATAGACACCGGCAAGCAGCACACGGTCTCCGTTGGTGACCCGGAACGTCGTCGGATCCGATTCGGTGTCGACCTGGTAGGAGAACCGGTATTCGATCGCATCGAGCTTGGCAACATTCAAGGCCGCCTTGCCCTCGCCAAACGACAGGACACGGTTCTTGAGCGAATCGGACGGCTTGCCCGAAACCACAGCCGAAACAACTCGCCAGGTGCCGTCGAGCACGTTGGCCGGCTTCGGCTTGGGTGTCGCCGGCAGGATCTCCAGGATCTTCAACTGCACGGGACCGAACGTGGCCGTCCCATCCGCCGTCTTCTTGATCATGAACGTGCACAGGGTGCCAACCTTCGGGGTGGTCGATGAAAACCGCAGTGACTGGAAGCCCCCCTTGTCGCCCTCCACGACCAGTTCCAGGTTCTTGATCGTGTAGGTTCCAGTACTCTCGGCACCATCCATTCCCGCGAAGGTTGTCCCGTCGGGATTCAACTGGATCCAGAAACTCTTGTTCTGATAACTCGACACCAGACGCCGATTGTTCAAGGCCTCGAAGAGAGCCTTGGCCTGGCCGGTCAACTTGGCCCCCGGCGATGTCATCGGTTTCTCCGGTGACGCATCGGTCTTGGCAACCGATACGCCGGCACGACGCTTGAGTGACAATTGCAGTACCGCCTTGCCGGCCACGTTCAGTCCTTGCGGGCGAGGTTGGCCGGGCAAGGCCACGGTCAACTTCAGGCTGTTCCCCTGGAATTGGTACAGCCCCAGGTACTTCTGGTTGCCTGTCTGCAACCAGTCAAACGTCCGGGGATTGGCGGAAAAATCGATCTGAAAGTTCGACCGCAACGGTTGTTGGTCGGCCTTGACCTGTTGCAACAACTGGTTGTCCTGGAAGGTGAAGACCTGGTTGACCATGCTGGCAACGGCGTTGCCATCGACGCTGGCTGCGGTCACCGTCCAGGCCCCCTGGAACTTGGCCAGGTCCTTCGTGCCGTCATCATTGGGATCGATGGGAACGGCAACGTCGTGGCCGTCGCCAGGTGAGAAGTCGACGTGGCCATCGGCAAAAAGCATGTTGACTCCGCCCAGGTGGTGGCTGCCGATTTCGCCGGAGGCTGCAAACACGTCGGGGGCCGTCCAGGCCACCGCGTGCTGATCACCGGCATCGACAACCAGCGGCACTCTTTCCGGGCCCCCCATGCTCGACAGGACCGAGTCGGCGACCCGCTTGCCGTCCTTGTAGGCGGACTTGCCCGAGGAGACCAACCGGTAGGTCGTCATGCCTTTCTGGAGTTCTCCTCCCGGGCAGACATACACCAGCGGGATCGACTCAACCAATGCCTTGTTGGTCGGGCTGTCCCATGGTTCATCGAGCTTGAACTTGTCGTAAAGTGGTTTCTGACCGATGTAGGGCAGAATGGCCACCCGCCAACTCAGCAACGGCTTGCCGTCCGTTGACTGGATCGCGGCATCCGGGAAGGACTGCCGCGCCGAACGATGGCTGAACATGCCAATGCCAATTTGCTTGAGGTTGTTCGCGCACTGTGTCCGGCGCGCCGCATCGCGCGCCTGCTGAATCGCCGGAGCCAGCAGACCCGCCAGCAGCCCCCCTTGTGTCGACGACAACGGGAATGCCGCCTGGAACCCAAATTCCGGACCGGCCTGGGTGATCTTCGATTTTTGGAGACCCACTTCAAACGGCTTGATCTGCTCGGCAATAAACGTGTTCTGTTTCAAGGGAGCCAGAAGCTGCTTGCCCATTTTCAGAGCCTCTTCCAGCGCCATTTTCCCCGACTTGGAACCGGTCTCGTCCGACGAGAGTCCCTGCAGTTTCAGAGACATGCTTCCGTTCTCCAGCATCCCCATACCCAGCCCCAGTCCCTTGAGCTTTCCGTTGAGACCAAGAAGCGACTGCAGGACTGGTGTCTGCGCATCAGGCGACGTCGCAAAACCCGGCGGCAGCGGAAGGGTAATGGGGGTTGGCAAGGTCACCGCGACCACGAAATCCTGGTCGCCATCCACAAACGCCAGGTCCGGCCGTGGGGTGTAGGGATCGCCGTTGGCAATCAGTTGCTTGATGAACCGCTCGACGCTGAAGACCAGCGTCTTGTCGTCGACCTGGTAGACCAGCACTCGCGGTTCATTCGGTTCCTGGGGGACAACGAAGACGGTTTTGCCATCCAGCGTGGTCTTTTTCATCTTCTGTCCCATGGCGGCCAGGTGCGCGGACGTCACCACGCTGCGGAGCCGAACAACCATCGTCGGAATCAGCTTTTCGGCCGCTACCTTCTCGACAGCATCATCGTTCTCGAGTTGTTGGTTCTGTGCTCTCAGCGCCACCTGGGCAATATCCGTCAGACCGGCAACACCAACGGTGATCTTCGAGACGTCCTCGGGGCCCAGAATCGTTTCTTTCTTCATCTCGACAATCGCCTGTTTGAGATCAGGCCCGAGAGTTGGATCGTTGAGCATCTGCTGTGTCACCGCCGCATCCCACATCTTTCCGAGTTTGAACGCTCCCACCACCTCGGCGTTGGGTGGCAACCAGTGGGTGTCGAATTCGGCGTTGGGATTGTCGTCACTCTTCGCCTGGGTTGCAGACGCTGGCGGAGAGGCCTCTTCGGAATCCGGAGGTTCTCCGGATCCCGGCGCCCCTCCGGGGGCCGAGGCCCCACCACCGGGCATCCCGGGCATCCCGGGCATCCCGCCACCGGGCATTCCGGGCATTCCACCGCCGGGTGGCATTCCAGGCATTTGATCATCGGCCGGGGCCGTGTC
>MDTE01039800.1_pt1 | contig 12713 bp, 14 predicted proteins | sample 811231 | NCBI WGS metagenome assembly MDTE01 (sample SAMN05326651, study PRJNA326480) | marine metagenome | isolation source: seawater | place: Indian Ocean: Red Sea | collected 2010
AAGATCAGAAACCGTAGAAGAAAAAAAATTATTTAGTGGAAGTTGGAAACATAAAAGGTGCCTAATACCAGCGAGCGGTTTTTTTGAAAAAAAATATCGTATTAGAAAGGAGAATTATGAAACTTTTTGGTTGGGAGGCATATGGAGTAAGTGGTCTTCGCCTGATGGCGCTGAAATAGACAGTTGTTGCATACTAACAACTGAACCAAATGAGTTGGTTAAACCTTTACATCACCGTATGCCTATTGTTGTTCCTGATGGATATGAAGAACAATGGACTGAACAGGTTAAAGATGCTGATGAATTAAAAGGTTTACTTCCAATTATGACGAGTTGGTCTCCTGTTGGATGGCTAGTAGAAGAAGCTTTTAAAAAAAACACTGAACAAATAAGTTTGTTTAAATCAAACTCTTAAAACTAGTACTGCTATATTGATATCATTATTTTTTCGCAAAGTTAATTTCAAGATCGATAAAAGGTAATTTTCACAAAATGTCTGTAAGAATAAATAAATATTTAAGTGAAGCCGGTTACTGCTCCAGGAGAGTTGCAGATAGATTACTTGAAGAAGGGAAGGTAACCATTAATGGTAAAGTGCCTGAAATTGGTACTAAAGTAGAGGTAGGAGATCAAGTAGAAGTTAAAGGTCAAAGAATTGAAAAATCGAGGAGACAAAAAAATATATATTTAGCTTTCAATAAACCTATTGGAATTGTCTGCACAACCAATAGAAGAGTAGATCCAGACAACATTATAGATTTTATTAAATATCCCTCGAGGATTTTTCCAATTGGAAGATTGGATAAGCTTAGTGAAGGATTAATTTTTTTAACTAACGATGGAGATATCGTAAATAAAATACTCAGAGCAAGAAATAATCATGAAAAAGAATATGTTGTAAGCGTAAATCGTCCCATTAATAGAGACTTCATTCAAAGCATGAGTGGAGGAGTTGAAATATTAGACACTATTACTAAAAATTGTGTTGTAAAGAAATTGGGGCCAAAAAAATTCAAAATCATCCTTACTCAAGGACTGAACCGTCAGATCAGAAGAATGTGTGAGTCTTTAGGCTATAGAGTTATATCATTAAAACGGGTAAGAATTATGAATATTAAGTTAGACGTACCAACAGGAGAATATCGTGAATTTACGAAAGAAGAACTTTCAAAACTAAATATATTACTAGAGAATTCTTCGAAAACTTTTGATTAATTAAGTCACCCCTTCCCTTTTTTTATAAGGTTTAGCTGCTGAAAAAATTTACCAGTATAAAATAAAGAAATTGAATCATTTACTATTAAATGTTCGTTTTAACAAGGATTCTAGATTACGAATTTGTATTCTATGAAGTTTACAAAGATCACACAGACTAATAAAAATTTTCAAGTATCAAGTTTAGAAGAAGAATTCTATCTTTAGAAATTAATTCTAAGGGTAAAAATTAACCTTCCAACGCATAATGCAATAACTTAATGGGTTATATCCATTGCAGTTCCAGAACTTGAATATTTTTACAGCAAAATTATGAAAATTTGTATCATTGAAAAATGCCCAAACAAAATAAATAATAAATGCAGTTATAACAAACGCAAAATATTGGATCCAATGAACTCCTGAGCTGTCAACTCCATTTTCATCAAAATTTGAATTACTCATTTAAAGGATTGGATATGCTATCCAACCAAATAAGGTGTAATTAATAATAACAGCCATAAATCCAATCATTGCTAGTCTTCCATTAGTCCGTTCTGCAATGAACCAGTAGCTATTTGGCCATTCAAATTTTTCTCCCATATTGGATATTTGATCTTCTGAAACTGGAGTTTCTGTAGGAGTATTACCCTGATCTAGATAATAATTACTATCTGGGTAAAAGCTTTCGCTTGAAAAATTATCTTTAAATTTGTTCATTTTATTGGAATTTGAATAATAACCATCCTAAAAAGTTTTTTTTATTTATGTTGTTATTTCTGGTGTTTAATATTTTATTGCAAATGTCTAATGGGGATAGCAATTAACTCTATTTGTTTATTTAAGGTAGGCATATAACCTTGTAAATTTAATAAAACAATATAAATTCTAGTGAAAAAACAGAAGAAAACCCTCAAAAGAATTTCATTTTCTCTTTCCATAAGTCAAATTAGACAATCTCTAAAAAGTGAGACGGTTCTAGAGGATTTGAACCTGCGACCTAGTGCTCCCAAAACACTCGATAAGCAAATTGAGACAGTACCCATGAGAATGAACCGGGGCTATTCCAAGTTAGCTGGTACAAAAGTTTTTAATTTGACTACCATTTTTTATTCAAATATGGTTATTTACAGTAAAGTTGTGCAAATAATCCTAAATTGCAACCAAGTGCTTTTCAGGGCCTGTTATTTTTTTGCCTTCATATAATCTCTAAATTCTATAGCTGCCTTATAAATTATTGAGTAAACTTCAATTGTTACTCTTAAAATTACTACAGCAAGAAGACTAAAAATAAAGCTAGAGAAGTAAACACCTTTTAAATATGAATTAGATATCAAAGCATGAACCCAATCCACGAAGAATCCAAATGCTGCTCCTATTCCAAGACCTTGACCTACAGCGTAGAAAATATTGAACAGCTGAAGTGTTATATATCTATCAAAAACATAATCATCTCTTAATGTCCTAAAAATAGATGCAAATGGATTTTCTGTTTGTTTTTTGCAAAATCTCCAAAGTGTAAAAATTGCGCATAAAAAACCAAACCAAGCAGGAGCTGATAAATAAGGGTTTGACTGGCTAATCTCTTTAAGTCCAACAAGTGCAAACATTAATACCGCTGCACCAACGAAATAAATAATAAGTTTCTCTTTCTTGTCTCTTCTAGCTAAAGCAGATGAAATACTCTTTTTTTCAGTCATTCAATAAATTTTATTTAATTAAGTTATCAATATTATCACCTTGCATAAGTCGATTTAAAAATTAGGTTTATCTCACTTTTATAGGTTTATGATTTGTTATAAATGTTAGGAACAATATCATCTAAAATTCTTAAAGTTAGGAAAGTATAAAAATAATTAAATGAAACGATTACTACTTCTGATACTATCTGCTATCGCATTACCTACTCCTAAATCAGCATTTGCTTCATTGCCAATTGTTTTTATAAAAGGATGCTATGACGGTGATACTTGTACTACTTCAAAGGGCGAAAAGATAAGACTTGCTTGTATAGATACTCCAGAGTTAAAAGGTTGGAATGCGGACCCTATTCCAGCTAAAAAAGCGAGAGATTTTGTTAATAAATTAGTAGCTAATGAAGAGGTTTCTATTAAAAGAATAACTAATGATAGATATGGAAGAACTGTTGGTGAATTATTTAAAAATGAAGTAAATATTCAAGAACTTATAGTTAAAAAAGGACATGGGGTAATATATGAGAAATACGCCCATCAATGTGAATGGAGTAAGAAATAAAAGGAAATAAATGGATAAAGACTTTAGAAAGCTAATTGGAGAGGTATGGTTAATTTTCCATCTCTAAAGGTATAAATTTAATGACTATTAACTCGCAGGGGTGGAGCTTAATTTTTAGTATTGGAACCATTATTTGCTTTTTGCTTATTTAATGGAACGAGAAATAAAAAGTTAGAAAAGATTTATCAAGAACTAAATGAAAAAAATATTGATAAGGGAAAATGGAATAAGGAACTTATTCCAAAAGTAGTATTATTCCCTTTAAAAGTTTTGTTTTGATTTTCTAAAAGTAAATGCTGATAAAGCAAAAATAGATTTACTTTCATTTCTTGCTATGGGTGGATTATTAGTCTCTGGCGGAATCTTCCTAAATTATCTTTTGAATTAATAGTAAGTAGTACAGAAATTTATTCTTATAAATAAGGGTAGAAGTAGAATAAAAGTTTTTGAACCATTTAAGTAGAGAGGAAAACCTTCTCCTTTTATTGATGCAATTTTGATTCCCTATGGGCGTGTTTATAAAAGAAGTAGTAAACCAGATATAAAAGGAAACAGAGTTGAGATCATAGAAAATTCAAGAAAGGAACATAACGAACTTTTGGAAGAAGGATGGCAAAAAAAAACTATCTTCTAAGTTTTTTGATCCCCTTTATAGTGCCCGAGTTAACGACCTAGTGGCCTATGTTAATAAGGTCTTTGATTTCATAGTTTTTTTGAAAAGTAGATCTAAAATTAGAGTAATAAAAAAATCTTTTTTATGTCACCTAAAAAAAGTCCAAATATCAATAAATACTGCTTAATTACATCTACAACTGCGATAGTGCTCATTTTCATCTCTTTAATTCCTGTTTCAAAAAAGGCATTTTACTGGAACAAATGCTTTAAAAATACTTACGAATGGATTGATAAAAACGAGTTGGAAATTAAAAATTGGGATAAAGCATCAAAAGAAAATATTGCAGTAGCAGTTTGCAATGGTGCTGTATATGAACCTAAATTCAAAAGGTAGTTAGATTGAGAGTCGATTAAAATTGAAAAGGATATCACCTCCTTTTTTTATGCATAAGCCATGGATAGCGCAAATTTAACTGTGTGATAGTATGTAGAAGTGTGTAACCTTATGAATGGAAACTAAATTTTACCAATGGTGGAAGAATCATCGAAAATTAGTAACTCTTATCTTGTCCTTATCCGTTTTTGCTGTTTATCTTAGAACCCCTTTTCAAAAGGAATTTCAAGTAAAAGATACATGTGCGAAATTAAATTCAAGTTATCAAATCACAGGTGAGGAAGCAATTAAAAAGCTTAATTTAAAGGTTATAAAAGATTATAACAATCGCGAGTTAGCAAACTATTATTGCGAGAGATATTTAGGTATTAGGTAAAAAACATAAAACGCTTACCATTTGCGCTAATTAAAAGTTGATAAAAATGGAATAATAAATATTTAATTTGAAAATAATACACTTATGTGTAAAGAGTATTTTTAATTACAATATATTCACAAGGGTGTAGCTTAATTTTAAGTAATTTTGTGATTCTTCTATACTTCTTATTTGATAAACAAATTAACCTTTAAAAACAAGTATAGAATTAGAATAAAAGTCCATGATGTTTAAAAATAGAATCAGTAACTTCATTTAAATCTGAGAGATTTTATGGCATCTTGTAGAGGGGTTTTATTTTTAAATCTTTTTTTCATTCTTTGAACTTCTGATAAAGTGACATCTTTTTTAAATGTAACGATTGCTTTGATCCAATCTAAATCGTCAGGTCCAAGATCACCGTTTGAATTTTTTATCATCTCAGCTTTCACTTTTAACCAAATCTCATCATCAGACCAATTATAGAATTCCTGAAGTTCGTTATACGCAAATCTTATACCCTTTTGCCAAAAATTCATTAAGGATTCTAATTTCTTTGGATACATTATTTTTTTCTTAATATGGTTTAATATTAGCTGGGAAAATTGCTTTAAAAATAATTATAACCACAGTTGATATAAGTAGCTCTACATAGAGGATGGTCATAAGATTACTCTCCTTGAACTTATAAAAAAATCTATAAAAAATAATTAATATTAAATAGATTTAAAATTATTATTTTTGAGAATCTAAATTATCTGAGGAGGATCTCAAATCACAACTATCCATGCATTCTTCTAAAGTTTTTTCAGAAGAACTTTTAAGTTCGCAACTACGTAGACAATCATAAAATGCATACTTGGGATCTAATTCATTTTTGAAATGTTTATTTCTGAACGTATTCATAATTAACCCCCTTTTGCTTTTTTCTCGAGTTGATTTATTAATTTGTCTAACCAAAGTGTGTTGTCGATCTTCTTTGTATTTTTGAAGTATTTTATTTTGTAAGTACTCATTAAGTTAAACCTCAATCAGTTGCACTAAATTAAATGCAATGATTTAAATTTACTAGAGCAAAAATACTCTTTTTAAATAAAGTGAAATATTATAATTATTTTTGAGTTATTTTTAATCTATTTGAGATATCAGATTGAAACAATTTAATTTTATCCATTCTAGCTCTGATAATATTCCAATCTTTTAATTTAGGATAGGTTGTTGAAAATAATTTTGCTGATAATCTGGCATCTTTAGCTAGATATATCTTCCCACCAGCTTGTTTAATTAATTTGTCATATTTGTTAAGTAATAATAGAAGACCTTTAGAAGAAGAGGGCAAATCTAATGATAATGTCCATCCTTTCATGGGAAAAGATAACATTGAACGATTTCCATCGCCAAGTCTTTTTAAGACACATAAAAAATTTGGTATATTTTTTTTCTTTAATTCTTTAATAATATCTTTAATTAATCCAACAGATTCATCTGGTACAACAAATTGATATTGATAGAATCCTTTCTTTCCATAAAGTTTATTCCAGTTTTCCAAGCCATCTAATGGATGAAAGAACTTTGTAATTGTCTGTATTTCATAAGATTTGTTCCTGGGAACTTTTCTAAACCAGATTTCATTAAATATTTTAATCGTAAAATTATTTATTAAATTCATTTTAAAAAAAGAAGGAATTTTTAAAAAAGTTCTGGGATTATATCTAAGATTTTTACTAATTTTTTTATTTTTAATTTCAGAAATGCAGGCGTGATTTGCACAAGTTAATATTCCTCGAATATTCTTATTTAAACTGTCAATCCATGCCACGCTATATTCAAATTCTTTTTCAGATTCAATCATTTTCAACATTATAGAGTCGAGATTATTAAAACTTAAGGTCTTTACATTCATGAATGATGTACTGATTTTTTTTAATGAGAATGTAGCTTCTAATATAATTCCCGTTAAACCAAGGCCTCCTACAGTTGCCCAAAACATTTCAATTTTTTCTCTAGAATAAGGATAATCTGGACCTATTTCTAAAATTTCAGAAGAACTTTTTAAAAGTAATATTTTTTTTACAAAATTTCCAAAGCTTCCATCTTTATGATGGTTCTTACCATGAACATCTGAAGCTATAGCTCCTCCCAAAGTGATATATTTGGTGCCCGGAACGACAGGTAAAAAAAATCCAAGAGGTATGATGAAGCGCAATATTTCATCAAAACTAACTCCTGCACCTACGGTAATTTCATTTTTTTCTTTATCTAATTTTATTTTTTTAAATTCTGTAAGTTTTACAATGGTCCCATTCTTTAATTGTGCTGAATCCCCATATGATCTGCCTAAGCCTCTTGCTAGTATAGATTCTTTTTTTGATATAGAAAAAATATTTTTTAGTTCTTCAATATCTTTTGGATTTATTAAATTCACATCTACTGGTTTTGTTCTGCCCCAACCATTTATTTTGTGCTTCTTAACTTTCATAATTTTTTAATCAAAGCTGAGGGAAGTAGCTTAATAATAAACATGATCAAAAACCACCAATTTGGAAAATATTCAATTCCTCTTTTGTTAGGTTTTTTAAGTAATTTCTCAGCAAGTTTTTCTGGTTCAGCACACAATGCTCTTGGGGCTTTCCCTAATGTCATCTTAGTTGCAATGTACCCAGCCTTTATAATTCTTACTTTAAATGGCTTGTCATGGCAATAATTCATTATTCCTTCACAAAAATTGGTTAAACCAGCTTTAGCAGCTCCATAATGATAATTTGAAGGTCTTCCTCTATCACCAGCAACTGAGCTCATAACCCATAAACGACTATTTAAAGAAGTTCTTTTTTTAGTCGTAATTTTTGTAATCCATTTCACTAGACTAAAAAAATTAATATTAACTATATTTTGAGCTTCAATAAAATCATCACGAGCTAAATTATTACTTCCCATGTCACCTGCAGCTATAAAATATAAATCAAAGTAACCAATATTCAATTCTGTAAATTTTTTGGTATCGAATTCTTTTGAAAGGTCAATTAATTCTGTTGTAACAACAACGTTATATTTTTTCAATAATAGATCTTTGAATAAATTATTTTGGTATTCATTTCTTGCTATTAGATGAAATGTTTTGCAGCCTTTTTCTGCTAATAAAATACATAAAGATTTAGCAATTGTGCTGGTACTTCCCATTACCCAAATGCTTTTTATAGGGTAAGCAATTTTTCTTTTCATGAAATGTATAGGTTTTTTACCATAAATCTTTCAATTTATATAAATTTAATTATTGTTGTATTTTTTGATGTTAAGTTAATGCAAAAAAACAATTAGAATAACAATTGAAAACCAGATCATCATTATATATAGTATACCCTTATCATGAAAAATAACCTTCTCTGGCCTTTCTGGGGATCCATTAATATTTTCTTGATAAGAATCTTTTGAATAAAACTCATCACTAACGAGTTGATACCTTAATATACCGGTCAATACAACAGGCACTGTAGTTAACATCCAACTCGTTTTGGCACCATTTAATAAGGGTCCTGCTGCCCATAAACAGTAAGTTATGAACGCGCTAGTAACTGCAATTGTTTCTATTTTTTTTAAAAATGGCAAAGAATATCTTCTCAAAACTTTCCTAGATGTAAAAACTTGCTTTTCAGAAATTATTAATTCAGCTTTTCTTTTCTCAACTGCTAAAAACAGAGATATAAGCCATACAGTAAGAAGAAACCATGGTGAGAGATATACCCCAGAAGCTATCCCACCAGCCATTGCACGAAGTAAGAAGCCTGATGCAATGCATTGTATATCCAAGAGAGGTTTATTTTTAAGTTTAAAGGAATAAGTAATCTGTATAAGAAGATAAATTGAAATAACTCCTATTAGTAGAATGTTGATGCTACTGGCAATAATTAAACTTAAACAAGCTAATACAAATGAAAAAATTAATGCATTTGACTTACTTAATAATCCTGAAGCGATAGGTCTAAATTTTTTAACTGGGTGTTTTTTATCGGCTTCAGCATCAACTATGTCATTTATCAAATATATGGAGCTTGAGACGAGACAAAATGATAAAAATGTATAGCAAGTTATAATCCATATTTGATAATTACTAAATTGAAATGTAAATAGGGGTGCAGAAAAAACAAGTAAGTTTTTTGACCACTGCTCAACTCTCCATGCTTTAAATAATATTAGAAATTTATTATTTTTCATGTAATTTTATAGATTTGATTTCATTATTCTTAATCTGAATTAAAACTATTTAAACATAAATTTTCTTTATTTCTTTTTACAAATAAATAATAATCTACATGACTACCTAATTTTAAAATGAGCTGTTTAAATTTATTATTAGGAGCAATTATTTTGGGGTCATAAGAAAAACGTTTGTTTAAGCAATAATTATTTTTGAACCATAAAGTTTCCTCTTCTGAAAATTGATTATTTAATGAGTCTCTAAAATTGAGGATGTGTTTTCTTTGAACTAAGAAATCTGGCATATATTCAATCCAAAATGGGACTATAGATTCTTGTGCAGGCTTCTTAGAGAGAAAATTAGTAAATTCGCGAGAAACTAATCCAATTTCATCAATTGTTTTAATATCTGCGTAATAAGGTATATATCCTGCGGGTTCTAACATGAGAACATTCTCTGGAAAACTGATATTTTTGATATATTTTCCTATCGAAGCTCTATAAAGATTTTCTTCAGCCCCATCACTTAATGAAAGCATCAATTTTGCAGAAAATATTAAAAAAAAGAGACTTAAAATAGTGATGCGTAATATTTTATCAGAATACTTTGATATAAAGCTGTCAGCAAAAATGACATAAAATAATTGCACGGCAAAAGAGCTTATCCATAGATACCAAGGAAAAATTTTCATTCCGCTTAAACAAAAAAATAAAGGATAAAATAAGGCAAATATTAATAATGTAAAAAAGGAGTAATAGCAGTGATAATGTGAATAAAACTTGTTGGACTTATAAATAATTTCCCCTCTAAATTTAATTGCTAAAAACACCACTAATAAAAATACTGGTAAGGCAAAAGGATATAAAAAAATTAAATATTTTGTTGCAACGGGCAATAAGAAAGAATTTTCATCTGCTCCTGAAAAATATAATGACTTTATTTGAGATATAAAATTATTGAAATTAGGATTGCTTTCATATGCGATCTTTTTCGCAATTGCTGTATGAGGAATGTAGGAATTAAAAAATAATTTATTTAGGAAAATATTGAATGATAAGCCAAAAATAGAAAAAATTAATGGAAATTTAATGGCACTTAAAGATAAAATAAAATTTGATAATATTTTTTTATTTTTTAAATCTGATAGAAAATTAAGAGTAAAATAAGGAAAAATTATTAGACAAGCTATTAATAAAGAGTCAACTCTTAGTGCACAAATGATAAAAAAAATAGAACACTTAAAATTATTTAAACCTTTTTTTTGAATGATACTTTCTTGTATTATTGATATGCCATAGAGTAAACCACCTGCTAATAAGCCAGTTTCCATACCTTTGTGCAATAAAGTAATAAACCCTGGAGTCGCAATTAATAAATAATTACTAATTTTATTAAAAAATCTGAATTGATTTAAGAATATATTTAAAGCACTTACAAGAAAAAAAGAATTAAAAGCTACAACAAAAAAAAAGAAAACTTTCTCACCAAGAAATCCTACTAATTTGTAAATTAATCCACAAATAAAGCCATAAATAATACTTGTAGAACCAGGTAAAGATGCCCCTAAATTGTATGTAAACTCGTTATGTAATGCAAAATTTCTGGCTGTTCTAAATGTTATTAATGAATCCTCTTGAAAATCTCCAGTTAAAAAAAATAGTGTTGCAATTAATAATGAAAAAATTAATGAAAATATATAATTATGATTTTTCTTATTGGAAAGTAAACTTTGCATTTTTATAATCAAAAGGATGTAATAATTTAGTAAATTCAGCTTAAGTCCATTTAATTAGTATTGCTTCAATTTAGATAATAATTTTTTGTGTGTTTTTGACTAAGTTTCTTATTACGTCAATATTAGGGATAATTTAATGCCTAACTATTTTAACTATATCTCTTTTAAATTCTTAACTTGACTATTAAACTCAGAATTTAAAATTGTGAAAAATTAATTTTCAATTAAAGAACATGTAAGAAATTTGAAAGAAAGACTTTTGTAGGTTTGGTTTTTAAGAGAGATTTGTAATTTTTTCGATTTATGGTTATTTAATTGCATTGAGAACGTTTCTTCCAAACTGGTGAATTACAGTTCACTTTGATGGATGATTTAGTTGATAACTTAGCTTTCTTTTTAGCTCTTATTTGACCATATTTTTCCATATATCCGCAGTTAATTGATATCGAGTCATTTTTTTGTTTAAGCAAACCATATTTTTCCTCTAATTCTTTATTGGTTAATTGTTCCCCTGGATTATATCCAGTTGATGTTTTTAAATAATCATTTAAATAATTAACATCTTTTTGACTATATAAAGTGATACCTCTTTGCGCGATTCTTCCATTTGTTTTATTAATAGTAAAAAGTGAATATTGGTAATTATTTCGCTCTCTTTTTGAGACTAATGCTAAAGGTAATGATAAGGGATTGGTTATTACACTGATAGCTGCTCCAGAGACATTTCCTGTATTGAATCCAGAATTTAATGTCCCTGCCAGGCCGAAAGCAACAATTTCCTCAGTTCTAACTTTGAATGGAATAGTCCCTTTCTGTGAAGAGCGCCATGGGATTACAAAATCTAATTCTTTTTTTGAGCAAGCCCTTATTCCAAAACGTTTAGGTTCTCCTGTTGGATTTATAGTTTCTCCTATACCTATATGCAGTTCATGTGTTTTCGATCCGTTTTCCATGCTAAATGGACCGTGATCAGCAAAAGAAGGGAGAGAAGATCCAAAAGTTAAAATTATTGAGATTAGAAGTTTTTTCACAAAAATAATATTTATAATTCAATTTTAGTTGAAATTCCAAAAGAGACTTTTTGTTTTTGAAATTTAATAGTTATTTGTTAGCTCATAGCAGCAAACAAATAAAAGAAAAAAAACAGCGAGTCTGAGTTATTCGCTTGTATGCCGGCGTTTCAAGAGTCGAGGCGACAGTATTCGAAATCTGCCACCTATTGCGCCCGAAGCACACCCCCTCAAATTTGAGAGAGTAACCTAAATAAACAATTAAGGCTATAGCTAAGGTAGTTGTATTTTAGATAAGTTGTTAGTCTCAGAAATAGGTTAAAGGTATTCAAAATTATCAACAACTATAAAAATTCCTTTTCCGTTTGTCGACTGCTATTGAATAAAGGTTGTATAAATTTAATTCAAAGAATTGTCTAAAGCATCTGATTCTTTAATATTTGTATAAATGTCTTTTTTCATTGTTAATCCTCAAATCTGACGCTTATCTAGCAATTTCTTCTAGGTAGTGTCAAATTTCAGATAAAGTACCTATCCACCATTTTTAGAAAAAGACTATTGATATATATCGAGTAATTTTATATAAATTCCCAACAATACTAATGTTGCTAAACCAAATCCAATAATTGTACTTGGTTGATTAAGCCAAAGTATCTTTAAAAATTCCACTAAAGATTAATGAGCAAATTGGTGAGTTTATACATTTTTCTATAATCATTATGTAATCTTTGAGTTGCTAATTTTCTTCTCTTCATTGCATTTCTAATTAAAACAATCTCATTGAATTTTCGATTGAGAATAGTGAATGGGGTAGTTAGTTTCATAAAACCTCCTAATTTGATAAAGATTAAAAATTAAATACTCAGTCACAGTAAATCAAACAATTTTGATTTGTTGGATGTTCTCTACATTCTTTCTCCCAAAAGTTTTGAAATTCAGGAGTACATTTTTCTAGTTCT
>MDTE01201786.1_pt1 | contig 12711 bp, 11 predicted proteins | sample 811231 | NCBI WGS metagenome assembly MDTE01 (sample SAMN05326651, study PRJNA326480) | marine metagenome | isolation source: seawater | place: Indian Ocean: Red Sea | collected 2010
ATTATGTGACTTTTTGCCACTCATAGTGTCCTCAGTGGCCACGCTTACACCTTCAACAGGCTGTATAATGATAGATGTTGGCGATTAAAGCACATTCGTACCGAATGAGGAAAGAGGCCACGCGACGTCATTTTCGAGCGATCTGCACACCGACATGGCTAATTTCGTACCTCTGTCTAGAGGAAAAAGGTCTATGACCTTTGTGGAGAGCAAAGGGCATCGGTCATCCTCGTTTGACGTGCCATTCACGCCTTTGGCACGGGGTTCAACCTTTGCGGGCACCACGGCCAGCGCTAAGGACGTGATTAACAAGCCAGTGACCTTTGATGAGTTCGTATTCAGGAGGCACTTTGGAAGAGGCCCTAACCTGGTTAAGGCATCTTCTTTGAACGTCAAGGGGATGAAGTATGTGTTGGATCAAGACGAGGAGCCTATACGTGAGATGGAGAAGGCGGGCAATAAGGGGTATGTTGTGGTGACTGATACCTTTACGACGGGTGCTATGGTGGCACACCGCTTCTCTTGCGCTGGCTACGGAGTGATTTGCCTCCTTTCATCTGATGGTCTGGGGCACTTGCTCGAGCTGATGCCAGACGATATCAATTTACAGTTCGCAGCTACGATTATCAGGGAGGAGGACGAATCCCTGGCCAGCCTTGCTAATCGCGTATCGTCTTCCGTGGATGGAGAGGTGTCACTGGTAGTGGCAGGAGCTGAAACGGGCGTAGAATTGGCGGATAGCCTTTCTGAATTTATGGGACTCACCACAAATGGTAGCCATTTAAGCAAGGCCAGAAGAGACAAGTACACCATGGGAGAGACCGTGCGATCAGCAGGTGTGAGAGCTGTGCGGCAGTTGCAGGCGTCTACTTGGAGTAAAGTGGAGGCTTATTTGAAGGAGTGGAACCCGAGTCCATTCAAGGTGATCCTGAAGCCTGTCGACAGCGCCGGTAGTGATGGCGTCACGCTGTGCAGGAGCATGGACGATGCCAAGAAGGCGTTTGGTGACATAATCGGTAAAGTCAACGCTCTGGGGATTGTTAACGAGCAGCTGCTGGTGCAGGAATACCTCGAGGGCACAGAGTATGTGATTGATATGGTGTCAAGAGAGGGAGAGCATAAGTGTGTGGCCGTGTGGGAGTACGACAGACGACCCGTGAATGGGGCTGGATTTGTGGCCTTTGGACAGAGATTACACACGATTAATGACGACCCGCGTGTGGCTGCGCTGATCGAGTACCAAAAGAAGGTGGTGACTGCCCTCGGCGTCAAGTACGGGCCTACGCATGGAGAGGTGAAGTGGCACAAGGGCGAGCCAGTACTTGTAGAGGTAGGAGCAAGATGTCATGGTGCAGAGGGATTCTGGATTCCTGTAGCGGATGCTGTGTATGGCTACAACCAGGTGGACACCACCATCGATGCATACACCAATCCCGCAAAGTTCGCTGCCTTGCCCGCAATTCCGATGAGGCGCAAGGCGTGGGGAGGCTTAAAGTTCCTCGTCTCTCATCAGGAAGGCAAGCTATGTGAGATTGTCCCATCAGCTTTGGATGAAATCAAGGCCATGCAGTCGTATCGTGGCCACCAGTTCTTTGTTGAGGAGGGAGAGTCTATCTCCAGAACGCAAAACTGCTTGTCATGGGCTGGCTGCGTCAAACTTGTTAATGTGGACCGTGATGTTTTCGAGAACCAATATAGCCGCGTGGAAGAGCTAGAGAGTCGCAAGGGGGATACAGGTGGCTTGTTCTGTGTCGAGGCGTTGGCCAAGACCAGCGAGGAGGCTGTGGTAGTTGTCGATCCGTTCTCTACTGGTGCACACACGGCGTGCCAGCTGCAGCAGCGAGGCTTCAAGATCATTGCACTATATAGTCTTGATATGGACAAGCTAGAACAAGTCAAGAATTTTGTCCCAAAGGGTTTGCAATTCTCCTTTGACGCCGTCTTGGCCTTTGAGAATGAGAACAACTCCCTCATCAAGGTCAGCGAGAAGCTTCGGAGTTTCGGCTGGAACATCATCGATGTTGTGGCGGGATGCGAGACGGGTGTAGCCTTGTGTGATGAGCTTAGTACACACCTCAATCTATCCTCTTCCAATGGCACAAACTTCACCGAAGCTAGGCGGAACAAATTCATCATGGGGGAGACGGTGCGATCAGCAGGAGTTCGCGCCGTCAAGCAGCTGATGAGCAGTAGTTGGAGTGAAGTGGAGGCATACCTCAAAGAGTGGAACCCCTCCCCATTCAAGGTGATTATGAAGCCCACAGATAGTGCTGGCAGTGATGGTGTCACGCTGTGTACTAGCATGGCCCAATGTCTAGACGCCTTCAACGCCATCTACGGTAGGACCAACGTCTTGGGCCTAATAAACAAGGAGTTGCTGGTACAGGAGTACCTCGAGGGCACAGAGTATATCATTGACATGGTGTCAAGAGAGGGAGAGCACAAGTGTGTGGCCGTGTGGGAGTACGACAGACGACCCGTGAATGGGGCAGGATTCGTCTGCTTCGGGCAAAAACTCTGCACTATTGACGAGCCTCGCATCGCCGAGCTGATCGAGTACCAAAAGAAGGTGGTGACTGCCCTCGGCATCAAGTACGGGCCTACGCATGGAGAGGTGAAGTGGCACAAGGGCGAGCCAGTACTTGTAGAGGTAGGAGCAAGATGCCAGGGAGCAGAGGGATTCTGGATTCCTGTAGCGGATGCTGTGCATGGCTACAACCAAGTGAGCTGCGGTATCGATAGCTACCTGTCCGCAGACAAGTTCTTTGACATCCCACCCGCCCCTAGGACTAGAGCCACATGGGGCTACGTGCTCTTTCTTATCTTTTATGTTGGGGGCACCATGGAGGCGGTCGATAAAAACATGATGGAGGAGCTCTGCTCTATGAAGAGTTTCATGAATATCGAGCTTTTTACCGCGGAAGGAGACCCTGTGAAACCCACGACCAACGCATTAACATGGGCGGGTATCGTCTCGCTCAGCCACGCCGACCAGGATGTGCTCCACACCGAGATCGACAGAATCAGAGCCATGGAGAGGGAAAAGCTCTTCATTGTCAATTGAGCGATAGTCATAGAACTGGACTTCACTTCGTATCTTTGTATCACACACTAAGTTCAGTTCCCACATGTCCTTGATAAACGATTTAACATGCCCACTTCTTCGACTTCAATCAGCAGAACGATTCTTGCTGGTCTTGGTAGAGCAAGGTCTACGTCGCGTAGCGAGATTCCAGTGCACAGGCGGGTGCTTTAATATACAGAGATGACCATACGGTAGCGCAAAAGATGCCAAAGGGGTCGACTGCGAAGGGATCAAGACCGCTTCACAGTAAGAGCAGCCCTGAGCTTTTGCCGCTTGGCAGTCAGTCGGTTGACCCCATCGCCGCTGTGGAGGCTTCACCCCACAATGGAGATGGGATATCGATCAATCTCACCATCAATAACCCGGGTGCTGGGGGTGTGAACCACTTCCCAGGGCCGGGTGAGGAGAAAGAACTAGGTGGAAGCCTCGCGCATCACAGATTCGGCAACGCAGCAGCAGCACCAGAACGGACGAACACAGCTGGAGGTGGGATTGTGGAAGTGGCACGGAGCCCCTCCCACAAGAAGCGAAGAGGAAACAAGAAGGCAGGCGACAAGGCAATCACCTTCGAGAGTGAGTTCTCTCCTGTTGGTGGATTCGATCAAAATGCCGCCAGAGCCTTCTTAACCAAGCATCACTGGCCGGAGGGCTTAAAAGAGGCCATGGTGAAGAGTTGCAAAAAAATGCCGGTGCGGTTCTTCATCACAGATGACTCCGGCAGCATGCTGACTAATGACGGTAATCGTCTTGTGGGAACTGATCCGCGTAAGAAGAAGCTGATCAAGTGCACCAGGTGGAGCGAGTTGACGCAATCTCTTCGTTTTCACGCAGAACTGTCAGAGGTGTCACATGCGCCTTCAGAGTTCAGATTGTTGAATAACGCAGAGCCTGTGTTAGTTGGAAAGAACGACGATCAGGGCGCTGGTCTAGAGCTCCTGAATGAGATCTTAGACGATAGCCCAGGAGGGCAGACGCCCATTTGTGCACAGATCCACGAAGTAGTGCGCAAAATCACTGAGATGGATGATTTATTGAGAAACAATAACCAAACTGCCGCTGTGATTATATGCACTGACGGCGTCTCAACTGACGGAGATGTAGCCGAGGCAATGAAGCCCCTGCAGCATCTGCCAGTGTGGGTGGTCGTGAGATTATGTACAGATGACGAGGATCTCATTGACTACTGGAATAACATCGATGAAGATCTGGAGCTGGACATGGACGTGTTGGATGACGTGAAAGGAGAGGCTATCGAAGTTCGGACAGCTAACCCTTGGCTGCGATACGGGGAGAGTCTGCATCGATTGCGAGAGTTCGGGGCCGCCATTAAAGAGATGGACCTGATTGATGAGTCGGCGTTGAGTAGTGAACAGATGGCTGTCGTGGTCTCGGTTCTGTGCGGATCGGGCAATGTGAGAGATTTGCCGCATCCAGATGTGGACTGGAACGCCTTCGTCCAGGAGATCAAGAATAACTCGCCCGAAGAGCGGTGGATCTACGACCCCATTGACGAGAAGGCTGCCACATGGATAGACCTTAAAGCCCTGACCAAGATGTATAACCCCAACAGCAGCAGCGCCTGCTCCATATCCTAACCTTGACCTGGAAGCGGAGAGAGGAGGGCACGAGTGATCCATTTTTATTTATATTTTGTTGCCCATTGTCTCGAGTGTGTAGAATAGTCTACCTGTAGAGTCTACCTGTAGATGCCCACCATCACCCGCAAGCCACGTTGACTACTTGGCATCATCCGCTTTTGATTTCGAAAATTCTCTGATATTGATTGATACTTCTGCTTGCAAATGTACACATTACACACCCAAAACAACTACACATAGAATATTACAACCCACCTCACGCCCCGAAGGTCTGTCTGTTGATCGCGCAGTCCGAGCCGCCGCTGTAGAGGCTTCGGGCACGCGCACTCTCATCATCATTGGCTCCGTCCTCCACCCAGGCGCAGCAGAGGGCCTTACCATCGTGCGCATTGGTAGTGTCCAGAGGAGTGGAAGTAGCGCGCACATCCCATAGCCTGAGCACCCCTGCGTAGTCTGTGGTGGCGAAGACACTGGCCTGGGACTGGTCGGGGTGCCACCTGAAGCTACTTACCCACTGTGTGCTGGGGCCATTACTAATCTTCAAGCAAGAGTTATCAGTACTGCCTGATCGCACATCCCATAGCCGAATCTTCCCATCATTGTGAGAAGTGCCGATAATACGACTACTCTCGTTGAAATGCAAGGAAGTGAAAACCTTGCTGTCACTGGTGAAGGCTGCTACAGGATCCTGCCTTTCCACGTCCCATTCCTTCAAGCTATGGTCCCAAGAGCAGCTGTACATACGCCACGATCCACTTGCTCCAGAGATCTGTAGACCACTGATGGCTTGGTTGTGTGCACGGTTGACATTGAGATTGCTCAGGGGCTGCACGCTCTCCTCTTCGGCGCCATTGACGGGCGTCACGTTCCAAGCAAAGATGTTGCCTGACCAGTCCCCAGAAAAGAGCATGTCTTGGGTGGCAGCCTGCTTATTGCTGTAGTAGGTCAGAGCCTCTACACTACTAGAGTGATCGTCCAAGGACGCCATTTGCACAAAGCTGTGCGTCTGGCCCTTCTCTGCACCATCTTTGTCTCTCTTCTTGCCCTTTGGTGCTGATACGCTCTTCAGCTTCCAGATCTTCACACTCTGGTCCTTAGATGCCGTAGCCACCATGGTAGATAGGTCACCATTGGTTGAATCCCACAGAGTCAAGCTCCTGATGGGGTCCTCGTGTGCCGTGAACTTCGTGGTGACTTTGCCGACAGAAGCGCCGCAAGACAGCACCTGAACAGAGCCATCATAGCAGCCCGCTAATAAGACATCCTTACTCACGCTAATACCCATGCAGCCGACCCACGCATCCGTCTCAGCAGTCTGCTTCTCTTCGCTGAGGCTGTAGGCAGGGAAGTACTCGATCACCAGGATGTTCTCCACCGACAAATTCTGACTCTTGATGAAACTGCTCAAGGGCTCGCGGATCAGCTGGTCATTAATGCTGAAGTCGAACGGCTGCGGCGCAGTCTCCAGCCCCAATAGGTGATTGATCACTTCGCTCAAGCCGTGCCTCCCCAGCTTCCGAGGGATAGCCAACGGACTATCTCCGATGCGGTACTGCGCGTACACGTCCTTGGTCACGAACCTCACCGTAACTTGCTGGTCCATAATGAGCTGCGTGTTGTGGAAGAAATGCAAGTTCTCTTTCGCAAGAGATTCGATTTGGGGCAATATTCTCGGTGAGTTTAGAGATTTGTTCAACTAATTTGTATTGATTCGCACCAATCATGCTTAGTTCACTCAGAGCACCGATTGCCGTCTCGGCCAAGGTATTAATCAACTCAGGTGGCAGCAGAGGCGCAGGCCGAGGGAGAATGGGGGCTTTCCGCTCTGTTTTCATTGATAGCGAAAGCACCCCGAACCCTCATAGCATGAAATTCCTGCCTGGTGATGAAGTGCTACCTGAGGAGGCGGGCACGGGCATGTTCTTTCAGAAGAAGGAGGTCAGGGACATGATGAAAAGTCCTCTGGCGTCAAACCTCTTCAAGGTTGAGGGCGTCAAGGGAGTGTTTTTGGGGAGAGACTTCATCACTGTTACCAAAACGGCAGATCAGACCTGGCAGGTGCTCAAGCCGCAATTATTTAGCGTGATTTTGGACTTCTTATCCGAGGGCAAGCCTGCCGTGTTGACGGATGCGGAAATACCCGTATCTGATACGGAGATTTTGGATACCGATAGCGAAGTAGTGGCGACAATCAAGGAACTGCTGGAAACGAGAATCAGACCTGCTGTGCAAGAAGACGGTGGAGATATATATTACGAAGGTTTCGATGACATGACGGGCACGGTGTACCTTCGCCTCGCTGGCTCTTGTGTGGGGTGCCCATCGTCATCAGCCACGTTGAAGGGAGGCGTGGAGAACATGCTTATGCACTACGTACCAGAGGTCAAGCAAATCGAAGAAGTAGCGCCTCACGAGGAGGACGAAGACGAGGAGGCTCCTACCATGGAGTTCCGACCAAGCGTGGAAGCTTAGAGTGGGTGTGAGTTTTTCTGGTTCATCTACATGTGCTACAAGCTGTTTCCTTTGTAGGATATCAACTATTGATTTTGATTTTACTACCTGCTGTCCGTATGTATCTATTCCTGGCCGGTCGCTACTGCCTTAAGGTTGTGGACCTCCTTAAGCAGCCCCTGCACCAGTGCTCGCAGATTGCTCTGGTCAGGTCTCTGTCTCTGCTCTTGTCTCGTCCACATAGGTGGAGGGTCAAGTGCAGCAGCATTTGTCTGAGTGCCACGTGTGAGGGTGACTTTGGACGAGTCTCTAAGTAAAAGCTCGTCCCGCTCTCTGATGGCCTCCTCGAGATTAGCAATCTTTCCTTGCATGGCGAGCATCACTGGATTGTGGGGGTGGATCTGAGGGGTGATGTGGTCTGCCTTAAGCTCTGCCTCTCTCAGTTTGCTCCGCAAATCTTGAATCTCAGCCTCCAAGCTGGCCTTGGCCATCAGCTCCGTCCTCAGCGCCACTGTGTCCTCGCTTGTCTGGGCCATCTCCAGGATTGTCTCTTCCTTCTCTTTGACAATCTTCACCATTCTCATCATGTCATGCTGTCTCTGGCTCTCAGACTCGGTCAACGACAAATTCAGCTCCCTAACCTGACGCTTGAGGGCGAGAGCTTCATTGAAAATTGCCTAACAAGGATAAGAAGGGGCAGGAGAGGAAGTTGTGTGAGAAGGACAAAGAGCACGATGACGCCACACCCTACGAGGTGGAAAGTGGTGAAAGCCTCATGCAAATCCCAGGTAAGGGCTGCCAAAGTACCTGTACTTGAGCCTCCTCGTCTTCCAGGTGGGAGAAATCCGCAAAACTCGAGGACTCCACATCCGAAATACACCCTCCAAAGACACTCATGAGTTGACTGATCGCGAAGGTGAGCCCGCTTGAACACTATAGTAGACTTATTTGCCTTGGGCTATCAAGGCGAATACGAGGAGATTACTCAACATTCCCCACTTCATATGCAATTCAGGCACGCAAGAATAGTATTTAAGCTCGACAAGCTATTGAAATGGCGCCAAATATACCTGTGTGAGGCGAATAAGCGCTCGATTATCTGCTCCATTTTTCGACCAATAGCACGACCAATAGCGCGATTTTTGTGGTCCCTAAGCTAAGTTTTTCAGTAAAATTGGTGAAATTTGGGTTAATTACAGCGTATTTAAGTACGCTAAGTGTCTTATATTTGAGAAGGAGCCCCTATAAGTCGACGCAAAGAAATCGAGGAGTTGGCCGCGTTGTGGAGACAATAAATCATGGCTGCGGTGAGCAGTGAAACAATAGCGGGTGCTAAGCCTCAACAAACTGGAAGTGCGATGCAGCAGATCAATGATTTTCTATTTGGGAAGGATCCTACGCACCCTAACATCACACCCAACTACGAGAACCTCGAGGCGAGCTCGGTGTTCTTGATCAAGGAGCTGAAGCGGCTATTTGCGCGCTATGTAGAGTTATGCGATCCCATCAGTGGTGACTTATCTATGGCCCACTTCATGCATCAGCCTGAGATAGTGCACTGCCCGTTTGCAAAGCTAGCGTTCGACCATGAGAGTGCCAAGTCCACCCACGGCAATACGATCAACTTCACGCAATATGTGAGGATCCTGTCCAAGCTGAGCTTGAAGACGCTGCCCACGGAAAAGGTGCAGTATTTGTGTGAGGTGTCTGGCACATCACTCACGGGAGATAGGTTCGACAAGGATGATCTACGGGCCTTGCTGAGCTCTCTGAACAGCACGCCTCTCAACGACGAGGTGCTGCAGCCCCTCATTGACACCGCCTGGAGCAATATGGAGAAGCAAATAGTGGTGCGTAGGAAGAAGGAGAAGATAAAGGAGCAGAGAGGAGACGACGATACATACTCCGAAGCGACTACAGATGCGGGCTCGGAGGAGCACGAGGGGGAGTTCCTCAACATCACCAAGGGAGAGATCACCACCTTCCTCTGTTCACTGGACCTGCAGAACTTCCTAACAGTGATGTTCTAAATTCCAGGCGTACACACTTTGTGGACTAGTGGCCAAATTGTGTTTTTTGAACGAGTGTTACAAATTTTCAGTCAGTACATCGCCTCTCTACCCCCGTGTGTGCTCTACAGCTGCATGCTCTTGGTGCCGTCCTTGCTCACAATCTTGACCGTGAAGTTAGGCTGATTGATCAGGAACCTGGACTTCAGCTCGTGGATGCACTTCTTGATGACCTCAATCCCCTCGTCCTGGGTCATGTTTTCCTTGTACTCCCTATCGAACACGCTGCTGATGAAAGCACCAGCGTAGCCGTGTGCCCCGAACTTCACCTTCGACATGTTGCCCAAGTAGTCCATCCAATACAAGTCCGTCCCGGCATTCTCGTCATATCCTGCCAGTAGAATATTCGTTTGGTAAGGCCCCTTCCTCAACGCAGTGGCAAGCTGTGGTAATAATAGAGAGAAGAGAAGGGAAAATAGGTGGGGATAGATCATTAGTATGTGCTATCTATGGCACAACAACAAAATAGGTGAGAACCCACACGCATGCCACCCAGATCTACGCGACGCGGATGGGAGCTTCGGAATTTTTCGACTTACCTCATTGCGCACAAAGTTCGCGCTCGCCTTGGTATTCAATTTGAGGTCATTGCTGAGCTCGTATAGCTTGAAGTTCTTCTGGATATATTCGGCGAAGTTCACGTTGTCCGCCTGCACGCCACCGCCTACCATGATCATGTTGTCCGAGAGTTGAACGATCTTGTCCACATCGTGCTTGTAAACTAGGATGGATCGCGCGATAGCCATGTCTGAGGCCAAGATGGCGAAGTCCTTCCCAGCCAGTCCAAATACAGAGTCCATTATTTGACGCCTTCTATGCCTAAATTCACTCGGAAGCATGTGGGGCACATGTTCTTCGAAATCAAGTATAATATCTTGAATTTGAGTTGTGCAAGCAATTGATAAGTAGAAGTGTTGCTACAGCGGGTATTGTTTGGTCCCCACACTGTCTCTATCTGGTCTCTTATTCTCTAATAAAAGGGTAAAACGCGATCGCGCAGAAGTGGAGACATGCCTGACGCGTTTGGGGGTGGTAGGAAGCAGAGCAAGCCTCCTGAGCGAGGCGTGTTCCCTCTGGACCACAACAGCGAGTGTAAGGTGCAGATTGACGCCTTCCTGAAGTGTCTAAAGGACAACAATCAGGATCACTTCCCCTGCAAGGCCTTTAGCAAGAGCTACCTTCAGTGCCGCATGGACAATGAGCTCATGGAGAAGTCAGATCTCAACAAACTGGGCTTGGCTGAAGGCGGCCAGTATATGCGTGACAAGTCTGGCTCGGAAAAGAGGAGGGAGGCCGAGGGCTTCGTCGCTGGCACCGGCGTCTTGCCTGGCCGCTTTGTTAAGACTGGCCAAAAGGGCCACAATGCGTGACCACTGTAGCATTGTCGATTAGTGTGTTTTACTGTATATCTAATGGAGATACGTCACTTTCGTCTCTGCTTATCGATTCTACACTAAAACAACAGGATCAATGCGGGAAGACGCCCCTGCTTCCGCGTGGCTGTCTCATCTACCACTACATACTACTCATCTCTCTCTCTCTTTCTCTCTGTGTCTTTCTCTCTCTCTCTCTCTACTCCTCATTCTACTCGTTCTTACCCTCTCGCTGCCTTCGCTCGCTCACTCTCGTCTACGCACCAGGGCGGCCCTCGTTATTGCCGCGGCGATAGTAGCGCTCACGGGTCTTTGGGTCGATCTTGTTGAGCAGCTGAGGCGGGAAGGTGCGTAGCAGGTCCCAAGCGAGGTCCAAGGACTCAAAGATGCTGCGGTTCTGGTAGCCACCCTGGTTGAGAAACTTGTTCTCGAACTTGTCTACGAACTGGATGAACAGTAAGTCATCGTGATCCAGAGCCTCCTCGCCCACCACGGCCTTCATGGCCAGACTGTCCTTGCCCTTGGCATAGGAGTAGAACAGCTGGTTAGAGACAGCAGCGTGGTCGTCACGAGTCATGCCAACACCGATAGCAGACTTCATCAAACGCGATAGAGAGGGCAGCACATTGATAGGAGGGAAGATTTCCTTCGCATCCAACTTACGGTCAAGGGTGATTTGGCCCTCTGTGATGTAGCCAGTGAGGTCAGGAATAGGGTGAGTCATGTCGTCATTGGGCATGGTCAGGATAGGGAACTGTGTGATGCTGCCATTTCTGCCCACAATACGGCCAGCACGCTCGTAGATGGTGGACAAATCTGTGTACATGTAGCCAGGGTAGCCACGACGGCCAGGCACCTCCTCACGTGCTGCAGAAACCTCACGGAGGGCATCTGCGTAGGAACTCATGTCTGTGAGGATGGTCAACACGTGCATATCACGCTCGTAAGCGAGGTACTCGGCAGCAGACAAGGCTAGACGAGGCGTGATGATACGCTCGATGGTAGGATCGTTAGCGAGGTTGAGGAACAATGCTGTGCGCTGCATGGCCCCACTCTGCTCGAAATCGTTACGGAAGAAGCGAGCAGTCTCCATGTTGACGCCCATAGCGCCGAACACCACGGCGAAGTTGTCCTCGTGGTCATCCAGGACGCCCTTGAGTGTGACCAGGGACGATTGGCGCACAATCTGTGCAGCCACCTCGTTGTGAGGCAGACCAGCGGCAGAGAATAGAGGAATCTTCTGTCCACGAGCCACGCTATTCATCACATCGATAGAGGAAATGCCGGTCTGGATCATGGCCTTGGGGTAGTCACGCGAGGCAGGGTTGATGGGCATGCCCATGATGTCCAGATAGTCCTCAGCCAGCACGGCAGGAGCGCCATCAATCTGTGTACCAGAACCATTGAAGGCTGTGGTGGTGTTGATGAGAAGTAGAGAAATAAGGGGAAAAAGGGGAAGGGGGGAGGAAAAGGAGTCAGCATATACTGCGATCGGGGGGGTCACTCTGGAACTCATTCTACGGTAGATCTACTTACTTCTTCCCAGCATCTCCTCGGAGATGGGCATCTTGAGCACATCACCTACGAACTTGCACCTGGTCTTTGTATTGTCAATACCAGCCGTCCCCTCGAAAATCTGCACCACAGCCTTATCTCCACTCACTTCGAGCACTTGGCCCGAGCGATGCTCGCCATCCCCTAGCGACACCTCCACGATCTCAGCGAACTTGGGATTCTTGATATTCTCCAAGATCACCAGCGGGCCCTGCACGCCAGTGATCGTTCTGTACTCAATCTTGGGGTCAACATAGTAATCTCGTGTCGCGGCACTCGCGTTCAAGAATGCGGCCTCTGCGTCCATCTTGCTCATGATTCTGCGATATAGATCTTCTTATGAAGATATATTGGTCCTGCTCAGATGCTACCGATGTGACGATCGTGGCAGCTGGTTCGCTGTAGCGGGTCAATTTCGATCAATCTCGCGATTTTGATCAGAGGGTCCCCGATCGTATGGAGGAGGGTCTCCCTATCCAAAATCATCATTCACGTTTATAATTTGGGTACAAATCATATTGATTTTTTAACTATTGTAGCCTCCACGATCTCTGTAGTCTAGAATAAGCTGGCAGGATCGA
>MDTE01053851.1_pt1 | contig 12710 bp, 3 predicted proteins | sample 811231 | NCBI WGS metagenome assembly MDTE01 (sample SAMN05326651, study PRJNA326480) | marine metagenome | isolation source: seawater | place: Indian Ocean: Red Sea | collected 2010
CTTCGTCCTCGGCCATCGCCACCAGATACACCAGGATGATGGCGTGTCCGGCGCAGCCCCAGAAGTGGATGCCGATCAGGTTCCAGAAGGCGCTGGTCCGCTGGGCCTGCTTCAAGAAGACCTTGGTGCGTACCTTGGCGATATCCCCGCCCTGCGTGACCTTGATGGGTTCATCGTCCGGAGCGCCAAAGGGACGCATGCCGATCTGGGCGGGCTCGTTATAGAAGAAGCGGACCAGGAGCAGCAGTATCACACCTCCCCCCAGGCCCGGTATCCAGAACGCCGCTCTGACACCGTCAATCCCGCCTCCGAAGAGGTGAATCACCAACAACATGATGGGCACGGCCACCAGGGGGCCAATGCCCTGGGACGACTGCAAAACCCCCATACCGGTGCCCAGATGCCGGCGGAACCAGAGAGTGACCGCGGCGGTGAGCGGCACTTGGAATATGCCCATCGAGGCGCTGAGAATCACGCCGAAGAACAAATAGAACTGCCAGAGTTCCCGCATCAGGCCCGTGAGCACCATGCCGACTATGAAGAGCACCGCTCCCAATGTCATTGTCCAACGGACACCGTAGCGGTCGCCCATCCATCCTGCAGGTGGGCCAAACAACCCTGAAACTATCCACTGGATGGAGAAGCCAAGTCCCACGGCGCCGTAACTCCAGCCAAAGGAGTCAACCAGACGGGGGATAAGGATGCTGGATGAGGAGCGGAAGGAGGAACTGAACAGCCGCATGGTTGAAGCGACAACCACTATGACCCACGCATAATGCACAGGCCGGCCGGCGAGCACCAGGTCGGACGGTTTTAGGCTGAAGCTTGCCATGAAGTATTGGTTACAGCAGTCCTAGAAAAATCGGTCCGTGAAATCGGTCTTCGGAGATAATAGCCCACCGGCCAACGATATTAAAAGATGGGGCGGAAAATAGAAAACCCTGAATCGAAGTTGGCAAATTTCATAAATTCATGGCAAATTACATTGACTTTGTCTCAAATTCTTGTATAATAGTAATTTACGCAACACATGTATCACGTGATAAACACGCCCAGCATATTCGCCGGTACCCATCCTCCGCATCCCTTTTCGCTACATAACTTCGCGCTCCGTATATCCGGCCGCCCGGCCACACCCGTTTACTCTCGTTAAGGAGAACCGTATATGGCTTTGTCTCCTGCTCTTAAAGGGCAAGCTATGCAACTGCCCGATGTTAGGACCTACGCAAAAATCCCCCAGATTCTTGATGTCCCGAACCTGATTCAAAGTCAGATTCAGTCCTGGGACTGGTTGACCGCCGAGGGGTTGATCGAAGTATATCAGGAAATTTCCCCCATAGCGGATTACACCGGCAAGAAGTACGAGCTCCATTTCCTAGAGCACTATTTCCGGGAGCCCAAATACTCTCCCCAGGAGAGCAAGGAGCGGGAGATCACCTACTCCCAGCCCCTCTATGTAAAGACTCGCCTGGTAATGAAAGAGACCGGCGAGATCAAAGAACAAGAGATTTTCATGGGCGACATACCCATGATGACCAATAACGGTACCTTTATCATAAACGGCGCCGAGCGCGTCGTGGTAAGCCAATTGGTCCGCTCTCCGGGCATCTACTTTGTCCTGGAGCGGAACGCCGTAACCAACCGGAACCTCTGCTTCGCCAAGCTGATTCCCTCCCGGGGTGCCTGGCTGGAGTTCGAGACCAGTTCCAAGGACATTCTTTCCGTCAAGGTGGACCGGAAGCGCAAGGTTTCGGCCTCCACGTTCCTGCGCGCCCTCGGCGTGTCCGACGACGACGAGATGCTGGCCCTGTTCTCAGACATTGATAACGATGAAAACCATCGTTACATGGAAACCACCATCGAGAAGGACCCGGTCCTTGACCCCAAGGACCTGAACTTCAAAGAGGAAGACCTGCGGTCCCTCTGGGAGTGGCTCCACGAAGACAAGGAGTACGATGTCGAAGCGGCACGCCGCATCGCCGCCGCCCAGATTGAGTTCTACCGCCGCCTCAGGCCCGGTGAACCGCCCAGCCTGGAGAACTCCCGCACATTAATAAGGAACCTGTTCTTTGGCGCCCGCCGCTACGACCTGGGCCGCGTTGGCCGTTACAAGCTGAACCGCCGCCTCGGACAGGCCGGCAACAACGACCTGATGACCCTGACCGTAGAAGACATCATCTCGGTCATCCGCACCATGATCCGCATCAACCAGGGCGAAGGCCACCCCGATGACATTGACCATCTGGGCAACCGCCGCGTCCGGGCAGTGGGCGAACTGGTCCAGAACCAGGTGCGTGTCGGACTGCTCCGAATGGAGCGCATGGTCAAAGAGAAGATGACGCTGGTCGACCCCGAAGTCGCCGCGCCCCAGGGTCTGGTGAACATCCGCCCGGTGGTCGCCTCTGTGCGCGAATTCTTCGGCGGCTCCCAGCTGTCCCAATTCATGGACCAGACCAACCCTCTGGCCGAGTTGACCCACAAGCGCCGCCTCTCCGCCCTGGGCCCCGGAGGTCTCTCCAGGGAACGGGCCGGGTTCGACGTGCGTGACGTCCACTTCTCCCACTACGGCCGGATCTGTCCCATCGAGACCCCTGAGGGTCCCAACATCGGCCTGCTCAGCTCCCTGGCATCCTACGCCAGGATCAACCCCTACGGCTTCATCGAGTCGCCATACAGGAAGGTTTTCAACACCCTGCCCAACGACTCCGACGACCTGAAGGGCCGGACGGTGACCGAGGCCATTCTCGACGGCGACGGTAAGACCATCGTCGGCAAGGGCCGGGCCATCGGCGCCAACAAGATCAACGCCATCAAAGCGCTCCCCAAGGGCACCGAGATTCACGTATTGCCCTTCGTCGCCCAGGGAGATGAGAATGTCATCTACCTGTCTGCGGACCAGGAAGAGGACTACCGCGTGGCCCAGGCCAACGCGGACTTGGACCACCTAAACCAGTTCATCCAAGACAGGGTCGAACTGAGGGTGGGTGAGAACTACATCCAGGAGCCCGCCGACCTCATCGACTACATGGACGTATCGCCCATGCAGATTATGAGTGTCTCCGCGGCCCTGATCCCATTCTTGGAACATGACGACGCCAACCGGGCCCTCATGGGTTCCAACATGCAGCGTCAGGCCGTCCCATTGCTGCGGGCCCAGGCCCCGGTGGTGGGTACCGGCATCGAAAGCCGGGTTGCCCGGGACAGCGGCCAGCTGGTCACATCCGAGATCGACGGCGTGGTGACCTCGGTCAGCGGCCGCGAGATCATCGTGACTGACGAGAACGGCGAGGAATTCGCCCATCCGCTGATCAAGTTCTCCCGGACCAACCAGGGGACCTGTTTCGACCAGCGCCCCATCGCCACCAAGGGCGACGTGGTGGAGGTCGGCAGCGTCCTGGCCGACAGCTCCTCCACCGACCACGGCGAACTGGCCCTGGGCCAGAACGTACTGGTGGCCTTCATGTCCTGGGAGGGCTACAACTACGAAGACGCCATCATCGTCAGCGAGCGTCTCTACCGCGACGATTACTTCACCTCCATTCACATCGAAAAACATGAGATGGAGGCCCGGGAGACCAAACTCGGCCCCGAGGAGATAACCAGGGACATCCCCAACGTGGGCGAGACCAGCCTCCGGGACCTGGACGAGCGCGGCATCATCCGCGTCGGCGCCGACGTCGGCCCCGGAGACATCCTGGTGGGCAAGGTCACACCTAAGGGTGAGACCGAACTTACCGCCGAGGAGAAACTCCTGCGCGCCATCTTCGGTGAAAAGTCCCGCGACGTTAAGGACACCTCCCTGCGGGTGCCCCACGGCGAACGGGGCAAAGTCATCGACGTTAAGGTGCTGACCCGCGAGAACCGGGACGACCTTTCCCCAGGCGTGAACGAGGCCGTCCGCGTCTGGATCGCCCAGACCCGGAAGATATCCGTGGGCGACAAGATGGCCGGACGCCACGGCAACAAGGGTGTGGTAGCCCGCATCCTCCCCGAAGAAGACATGCCGTACCTGGCGGACGGTACCCCGGTGGACATCATCTTGAATCCCATCGGCGTGCCTTCCCGGATGAACCTGGGCCAGGTGCTGGAGACCCACCTGGGTTGGGCAGCCCGCGGCCTGAACTTCCGCGCCAACACTCCGGTGTTCGACGGAGCGGGGGACTCCTCCATTGAGGACGCCCTGGCCCGCGTCTGGTTCACCGAACAGGCAGGCGCATCCCACATGGGGCCGGTCGATGGAACACCTGAGGTTGATTACCCCCAGGTTGACCGCTGGCTGGAAGAGAAGGGCTACAACCCCAGGGAGATATTCGACGAATCCAACATAGGCGCGGCCCGCGAGGCCTGCCTGCGCATGTGGCTGACCGATGAAGCCGGAGTGGATACCAAGGGCATGACCCTTGAGGACATGCACGAAGCCGCCCTGGGCGTACACCGGGAAAAGCGCATCGCACCGCCCACCTTCGGCAAGTTCGAACTCAGCGACGGACGGACCGGAGAGAACTTTGACCAGCTGGTCACGGTGGGCAACATCTACATCTTGAAGCTCATCCACTTGGTTGAGGACAAGATTCACGCGCGCTCCACCGGCCCCTACTCCATGATCACCCAGCAGCCTTTGGGCGGCAAAGCCCAGTTCGGCGGACAGCGCTTCGGTGAGATGGAAGTCTGGGCGCTGGAGGCCTATAGCGCCGCATACAACCTGCAAGAAGTGCTGACGGTCAAGTCGGACGACGTGGCCGGACGCGTGAAGACCTATGAGGCGATCGTCAAGGGTGAGCCCATCGGGCAGCCGGGCGTGCCGGAATCCTTCAACGTACTGCTCAAGGAACTCCAGAGCCTTGGCCTGGCGGTTGAGCTGTTGAACGAGGAACAACGGCCACCCCTCACCCAGGGCATCACCGATGAGTCAGACCTATTCCAAGCGCTGGAGACGATCTAATGGTCAGGATGGCAGACAGGGCGGAAACTCCGGGGACCAATTTCAATGCGATCCGCATTTCCATTGCGTCCCCCGAGCAGATTCTTAACTGGTCCCACGGTGAGGTAACCAAGCCTGAGACCATCAACTACCGCACCCTGCGTCCGGAGAAGGACGGCCTGTTCTGTGAGCGGCTGTTCGGACCCACCAAGGACTGGGAGTGCTTCTGCGGCAAATACAAGCGCATCCGCTACCGCGGCGTGGTCTGCGACCGCTGCGGTGTGGAGGTGACCCGCTCCAAGGTACGCCGGGAGCGCATGGGCCACATCCGCTTGGCCGCGCCCGTCGCCCACATCTGGTTCAGCAAGACCACCCCCAGCCGGCTCGGTCTGCTGCTGGACCTCTCTCCCCGCAACCTGGAACGGGTGCTCTACTTCGCCCAACACATAATCGTGTCTGTGGACGAAGACGTCCGTCAGGAAGCGCTGGAGTTGGAACAGGCCAAGTTCGACCTGGAACTGCGTAAGGCCCGCCGCCAGGCGGAAGCCCGCGTCAATGCCCTGAAAGCCCGCCTGGGTGAGGATGTCTCCGGAGAGGGCGAACCGGCCCAAGATGACGCCGCCGAGGAAGCAGGTGATACACCTGTTGACGAGGCAGCCACCGAAGAGCCCGTGGCCGAAGTGGAAACCGCGGCGGAAACGGCCGCTGGAGACACCGAAGCCGCCGACGCACCTGTCTTCGCCGAGGAAGAGGAAGTCGAGATGGACCCGGTGGCCATCCAGGTCGAGATCGACGCCATCAACGAACAACTGGCCACCGAAGAAGGCCAGCTGGAAGAGCAGTACAAAGCGGCCATCGACGAGCTGGAAGACCTGCGGGTCCACAAGCTCATCGCCGAGTCCCGCTACCGGGAACTGAAAGAGGCCTACGGCGATGTCTTCGAAGCCGGCATGGGCGCCGAAGCCATCATGGCCATCCTGAAGACCACCAACCTGGAGGCCCTCAGGGACGAGCTCATCACCGAAATGCACGCCACCTCCGGCCAGCGCCGGAAGAAGGCCATCAAACGCCTGCGAGTCATCGAGTCGTTCCGCAACAGCGGCAACCGGGTCGAGGACATGATCCTCTCGGTGCTGCCCGTGCTGCCCCCCGAACTGCGCCCCATGGTGCAGTTGGACGGCGGGCGGTTCGCCACCAGCGACCTGAACGACCTCTACCGCCGGGTGATCAACCGCAACAACCGTTTGAAGCGGCTGATGTCCCTGGGCGCCCCCGAAATCATCATCCGCAACGAAAAGCGGATGCTGCAGGAGGCCGTCGACGCACTGATCGACAATGGCCGCCGCGGCCGCCCCATCCAGGGCAGCCACAACCACAAGCTAAAGTCCCTGTCCGACCTGCTGCGCGGCAAACAGGGCCGTTTCCGCCAGAACCTGCTGGGCAAGCGGGTGGACTACAGCGGACGCTCGGTCATCGTGGTGGGCCCCGAGCTCAAGATGAACGAGTGCGGCCTGCCGAAGCGCATGGCCCTGGAGCTGTTCAAGCCCTTCGTCATGCACCGTCTGGTGATACTGGGCATCGCCCCCAACATCAAGAACGCCAAGCGCATGGTGGAACGGGCTCGAGGCGAGGTCTGGGACATCCTGGAAGATGTCATCAAGGACCGCCCGGTGCTGATCAACCGTGCTCCCACACTGCACAGGCTGGGTATCCAGGCCTTCATGCCGGTGCTGATTGAAGGTAACGCCATCCAGATCCACCCGTTGGTCTGTTCCGCCTTCAACGCGGACTTCGACGGAGACCAGATGGCGGTGCACGTTCCCCTCTCCCGCATGGCGGTGCTGGAGGCCAAAGAGGCCATGCTCAGCACCCACAACATGCTGTCGCCCGCTTCGGGTGACCCGCTGGTCGCGCCCACCCTGGACATGGTGCTGGGCTGCTTCTACCTGACCGAAATCAGGGAAACCAGTGAGGGCGTGGGCAGCAAGTTCAATGACTTCGACGAGGCCCGGCTCGCCCACGCGTCCGACCTCATAGACCTGCACGCTCCCATCCACGTGAGGGAAGTCAGGCATCACGACGGGGAATGGCTGGAAACCACCTTGGGCCGGATGATCTTCAACGAGATCCTGCCCGAGAAGATCGGCTACCAGAACATCCTGATGGACCGGAACGCCCTGAAGGACCTGACCGCCTCCCTGTACCGGCAGTTGAGCAACGAAGAGACTGCCAGCGTGCTGGACAGCATCAAGGACCTGGGGTTCCATTACGCCACCACGTCGGGTATCACCATCGCCATCAACGACATCCAGGTCTCCTCCCGGAAACAGGGAATCCTGGACGCAGCAACCGGCCTGGTGAACGACTACGAAGAACAATATATGTCCGGCCTCATCTCCGAAGATGAGCGCTACGACAAGGCTGTTGACGCCTGGACCAAGGCCTCTGACGAGACCACCGAGCTGGTACAGGAAGAACTGACCAACTACGGCGGCATCGCGGTCATGGCCGTATCCGGCGCCAAGGGTAACATCTCCCAGATCAAACAGATGGCCGGCATGCGCGGCCTGATGAGCAACCCCAAGGGACGCATCATCGACCTGCCCATCAAGTCCAGTTTCCGTGAGGGCCTCACCGCCCTGGAGTACTTCATCTCCACCCACGGAGCCAGGAAGGGTCTGGCCGATACAGCCCTTAGAACAGCCGACAGCGGTTACCTGACCCGGCGGTTGATCGACATCGCCCAAGAGGTAATCATCCTTGAAGAGGACTGCGGGACCTTCGACTCCTACTGGATAACCCCCAGGCCAGAAGACGAAGGCAACAAGACTCTGCCGGAGCGTATCACCGGCAGACTGGCAGCGGCGCCGGTGCCCCACCCGGAGACCGGTGAGATTCTGCTGGAACGGAACCAGGAGATTGACCTGGAGATAGGACAGACGCTGGTAGATGCGGGCGTAACGGAAGTACCCGTACGCTCACCGCTGACCTGCGAAGCCCACCGGGGCGTCTGTCAGGCCTGCTACGGCCGTCTGCCCGCCACCGGACTGACGGTGGAGATGGGGCAGGCCGTGGGCATCATCGCCGCCCAGAGCATCGGCGAGCCAGGCACCCAGCTGACCATGAGGACGTTCCACACCGGCGGTATCGCCGGTCTGGACATCACCAGCGGTCTGCCCAGGGTGGAAGAGATCTTCGAGGCGCGGGTGCCCAAGGGAGCCGCCATCCTAGCCGACATTGACGGTCTGGTGGAGATGGAAGCCGACGAAGAGGGCCGCCGCCTGCGCATCGTCAGCCGTGAGGAGTTCCGCGAGGACTATATGGTGCCGGAAGACGCCCACATCATGGTCGACGAGGGCGAAGACGTGGAACCGGGGATGGTCCTGGCCACCAGCATGCCCGCGCTGAACGGCCGCAAGACCAAGGCCGCCATCGCCAAGGCCATCGAGGCTGCCAACGAGGCCGCCGAGGCCGGTGAGGGAGAACCCCTGGACCAGGTCGTCGCCAACGTCGGCGGCAAGGTCGAGATAGACTCCGGCATCATTTCCATCGTGTGGGACGACATCGAGGTCAGGGAGCACCTGATCCACGCCTCAGCCTACATGCTGGTCAAAGACGGCGACATGGTACGGGCCGGGGACCCGCTGATCAGCGGTCCCATGAACCCCCATGACATCCTCCACATCCGGGGTAAAGACGACCTGCAACGCTACCAGGTTGACCAGGTGCAGCAGGTCTACACATCCCAGGGTGTGGCCATCCATGACAAGCACATTGAGATCATCCTCCGGCAGATGCTCCGCCGCGTTCAGGTGGAGTCCACCGGGGATTCCGACTTCATTCCCGGCCAGATGGTCGACAAGTTCGCGTTCCAAGACCAGAACGCCAAGGTCCTGGCGGAGGGTGGCGAGCCCACCACCGCCAAGCCCGTTCTCTTGGGTGTGACCCGGGCCTCGCTCCTAACCGACAGCTTCCTGTCCGCGGCCTCCTTCCAGGAGACCACCAGGGTCCTGACCCAAGCGGCAGTCAGCGGCGCGCAGGACTGGCTACAGGGTCTGAAAGAAAACGTCATCATCGGCCGGCTCATCCCAGCTCGGGTCGATATTCCGGGTATGGAAGAGCTGCTCAAGCCTCAACCGGTGCCGGAAATCGCGGCAGTCTCTCCGGGCGGTTGGCTGGGCGTTACCGACGCTCCCGCCGGCGCCTTTGAGCAGACCGCCGAGGGCGAAGATGGGCCTCCTGAGCCGAACATCTTTGCCGACAACGAGGACGGTGAGGACTCCCCGTTGGCCACTTTGGCGGCAGTCCTGGCAAGCCAGGATGACGACGAAGATGATGATGATGACGACTTCGACGATTTCGACGACGATGACGACGAAGACGAGTCCGATGACCTGGGCTCCAACGGTCTCGGTCAGGATGGAGGCGAAAGCCTAGCCTTTGGAGAGGACGATGCGGAGGGGAGCAGTGAACCAGCCGCTCCAACGGATGACGAGGGAGACGAGTAACATCGAGTCTGTTACGGGGCCGGACCTATCCGTAGACCTGGCCCCGAACAATCTCCATCATCTGCGATTGGCAAACCCGGTGATGATTGCCTCCGGAACTTTCGGTTACGACGGTTACGGCAGGGGCATCACACAAGACATGCAGCTGGGCCGATTGGGCGCGGTGGTCCCCAAGACGTTCACCCGCCTGCCCCGCGAGGGCAACCCCGAGCCCAGATGGTATCCCAAGTCCTTTCGCGAGGCGTGGGAAGCCGGCGACACGTTATTCCTGAACGCCATCGGGCTCACCAACCCAGGTATTGAGGCCGGCCTGCGCGATGTCACCCCCACCTGGGACGATTACCGCGCCACCGTGCTGCTCAGCTTCTCCGCCGATTCGGTGGACGAGTTCGCCGAAATGACCGCCATGGCGGACCAGGGCACCGGGTTCCAGGGCATCGAGCTCAATCTCAGCTGCCCCAACGTGGAAGACGGCTCCCTTTTCAGCCACAGCGCCGAACTCACCGCCCAGGCTGTCGCAGCCGTCCGGCGCAGCACCAAACTTCCGGTCATCGCCAAATTGGCGCCCAACGTCCCGGACATCACCCCCATCGCCCGCTCCGCGGCGGACGCCGGCGCCGACGCTCTTACCATCTCCAACACCATGCCGGCCCTGCACATCGACACCCAGACCCGTCAGCCGGTGTTGGGCAACATCACCGGCGGGCTCTCAGGCCCCGGTCTAAGGCCAATCTCCCTGAATCTGGTATATCAGGCCTCCAAGGCTGTGAATGTGCCCATAATCGGAGTTGGCGGCATTTTCAGCGGTGAACACGCCGCCGAATACATCCTGGCCGGCGCCACAGCCGTACAGATAGGGAGCGCCAATCTGGTTGGGCTGTCAGCCCCCTGGCGGATACTGAACGAATTCAAGAGCTGGGTGGCCGCCACGGGCGCCGCCAGTATCGCGGAATTGTCCGGCTCCGGACGGCCTGGAGTGAGCGTCTAGGCCAAGGCCAGCTCCGGCCTGGAAAGGGCGTGCATCCCGTGAGAGGGATGCAATATAATGGTCATTGGTCCAATTACGGCGGTCACGGCGCGAGCCTGGCCCAGCGTCAATCCACGAGGTCTAACCGCACATGGTATCCGTTCTTCAAAAAGTGCTTGGCGACCCCAATCAAAAATCCCTCAAGAAGCTCTATCCCATCGTGGATGAGATCAACGACCTTGAGGCTGAAACCCAAGAATTAACCGACGAACAACTCAAGGCTAAGACCGAAGAGTTCCGTTCCCGTCTGACCGGCAAAGAGGACCTGGAAGACATCATGCCGGAAGCCTTTGCCGTGGTCCGTGAAGCGGCCCGCCGCAACCTGAAACAGCGCCATTACGATGTGCAATTGATCGGCGGCATGGTCCTTAACCAAGGCCAGATTGCCGAGATGAAGACCGGCGAGGGCAAAACCCTGGTGGCAACCCTGGCCGTCTACGCCAACGCGCTGGAGGGCAAGGGCGTCCACGTGGTCACCGTCAACGACTACCTGGCCCGCCGCGACCCGGTCTGGATGAGTCCCATCTACCATGCCTTGGGTCTGAGTATCGGCTGCCTGCAGCACGACGCCAGCTACATGTACGACCCCGAAATAACCGAGGCCCCCAACGGTATGGAATACCTGCGGGCCGTCTCCCGGTCCGAGGCCTACGCCGCCGACATCACCTACGGCACCAACAACGAGTTCGGCTTCGACTACCTGCGGGACAATATGACCCTGGATGCAGCCAACCGCGTTCAAAGGGAACTGCACTTCGCCATCGTCGATGAGGTGGACAACATCCTCATTGACGAAGCCAGGACGCCGCTCATCATCAGCGGCCCCGCCGAAGAACCGGTCCAGCTCTACCAGAGTTTCGCCAAGCTGGTCACCCGGCTGGATGACGAGACCGACTTCACCATCGACGAGCGCACCAAGGCCATCTCCCTCACCCAAGAGGGCATCGCCAAGATGGAGAAGTGGACCAACACAGACAATCTTTACGACCCGGAGAATTATCACCAGGTCCACTACATGGAGAACGCCCTGACCGCCGAGGTCATGAAGATCCGGGACAAGGAATATGTGGTCAAAGACGGTGAGGTGATCATCGTCGATGAGTTCACTGGACGCTTGCAACCAGGCCGGCGCTGGTCGGATGGCCTGCACCAGGCTGTGGAGGCCAAAGAGGGCCTCAAGATCCAGCGGGAGAGCATCACCTACGCCACCATCACCCTGCAGAACTACTTCCGTATGTACGAGAAGCTGGCGGGGATGACCGGTACCGCCCTCACCGAGTCCGACGAGTTCTTTAAGATCTACGGCTTGGAAGTCGTGGCAGTGCCCACCAATCTGCCCCTGGCCCGGGAGGACAACTCGGACCTGGTCTTCCAGACCGAAGACGGGAAGTGGAAGGTCATAACCGAAGACGTGGCCCAGTTGCACGAGGAGCAAAAACCGATTCTCATCGGCACGACATCCATCGAAGCATCGGAATACCTGAGCGAACTACTCAGAAAACGGGGCGTCCCACACCAAATACTGAACGCCAAGAACCATGAACATGAGGCTTCAATCGTCGCCCAGGCCGGACGCCTGGGAGCGGTGACCGTCTCCACCAACATGGCCGGCCGCGGCACGGACATCGTGCTGGGCGGCGCCGACACCAGCCGCTCCGACTGGCAGGAAGAACACGACAAGGTGGTGGCCCTCGGCGGCCTCCACGTCGTCGGTACCGAACACCACGACGCCCGCCGCATCGACAATCAGCTGCGCGGCCGCGCCGGACGCCAGGGCGACCCCGGCAGCTCCCAGTTCTATGTCTCATTGGAAGACGAACTAATGCAGCGGTTCGGCGGTGAGAAGATCAAGACGGTGATGGGTTGGGCCGGACTGGACGAAGAGACCCCCGTTGAGAACCGCATCATCACCAAGTCCATCTCCAGCGCCCAGGTGAAGGTGGAAGGCCACCACTTCGACATACGCAAACACCTGTTGGACTACGACGATGTCCTGAACAAGCAACGGGAAATCATCTACGGGGACCGCCACGAGGCCCTGAGTGAAGAATCCCTGAAACCCAAGTTCGTGGAGATGCTGCGGAATGAGTTCGCCGGCGCCGTGGACCGGCACCTGCCGGGACGGCACGGCGACGACTGGAACGGCGGCGGTCTGATCGACGAACTGGGACGCATCTGCCCCCTGCCACCAGAACTGGCCAATGAGGACCAGGTCTACCAGTGGAGCCGGGAGCAGGTCCTGGAGAATCTCCAC
>MDTE01077229.1_pt1 | contig 12710 bp, 13 predicted proteins | sample 811231 | NCBI WGS metagenome assembly MDTE01 (sample SAMN05326651, study PRJNA326480) | marine metagenome | isolation source: seawater | place: Indian Ocean: Red Sea | collected 2010
CCGCCACGAATTCGACGTAGTCGTACTGCCCGGTCTGTCCGATCAGTTCCACCACACCGGGCCATGAAATCAACGCGTGGGTGCCAACACTTGGTTTACCCGCATCAAGTAACTCCCGAAGCCGGTTCGGTCGCATGTCTCTATCTCCTTGTTACGAACTGTGAGTAGTGTTCCATAGTCTGTCTAACCGAGTTCATCAACAACATCGTCTATTTGAGCCTTCAAACTCGATCCATAATCTTCCCAAAGGTTAAAAAGAATCCCCATATCCGTCCCCATGCAGAAGTGGCGCACACCCATATCGAGATACCGCTTGGTATCGTCCGGGGAACCCGTTTCAGCCCGAGGTTGAATCCCCATGCTCAGCGCGGTTTTAATGACATGGTGCTCAGCCTCAGTGACCGCCGGATCACGACCAGTTCCAGCCTTGCCAATGCTCATCGAATAATCGCCACCACCAAACTGGACCATATCGATGCCATCGACACCAAGCACTTCATCAAGCCGACGTACCGTTTCCTCTTTTTCAATCATCAACATCACGACCGCACGCTCCAGTGCTTCGATGAACTCCGGGAGCGTCCCACCAGGACCGTGCCCAACATCACGACGCTTTCCTACACCATGCAGGCCCCCGGTGGCCGGACTCTCAGCCCGAACCGCCTGCACACATTCCCGGGCATCCTCTGGCGTTCGAACATCCGCAAAGAGCAGGTTTTGAATACCTGACCCAATGGCACGCACCGCCAGGTAGGTTCGCGGCTCCTGTTCAATCTTCATCATCGCGCTGAAATTGTCGAAAAGATCGACCGCACGCCCAAAGTTCTCGAGCGCATAAAGATCGTAAGGCGCGTATTCCGCCACGAATTCGACGTAGTCGTACTGCCCGGTCTGTCCGATCAGTTCCACCACACCGGGCCATGAAATCATCGCATGGGTACCAACACTTGGTTTACCCGCATCCAGTAACTCCCGAAGCCGGTTCGGTCGCATGTCTCTATCTCCTTGTTGGGATGACGAACCTCGGTCATAGTTCGGAAACCCAATGAACGGTTTCCCCTAAACCAAAGACACTACTCAATTTCCACTGAGCATACCGACCGAACGAATCGTTCCGCGCTTCCTATGCCGATGCCGAAAAGTCTCATTACGGAAAATACGTTTCGAGCCAAGCTCACTCTCAGCATCAGTTGAAGAAAGGCTGGACACAACCTAAGCGGTAGCTCCAAAACAAAAGAAGCTATTCGACCTTGTATTCGGCCAGCGCGTCCCAATTGATCGTAAGGCCAAGACCAGGGCCAGACGGAAGCTTTACCGTCCCCTGGTCAGTCAACTCAAGTTTCTCATGAAACATTACGTCATTTAGACCGGCCACATTCGAGTTGTAATACTCGAGGATCAGTGGCATGGGAAACGCCGCCAAGAGATGGATATGGATCTCCTGCAACCCATGCGGGGCAATTGGGATTTCATAGGCTGCAGCAAGAGCAGCCACACGGCGATACTCGGTAATACCTCCAAGGACCATCGCATCGGGATTAACAATGTCAACAGCACCTGTCTCAAAAAGCTCTCGAAAACCCCACGATGTGTACTCATTCTCTCCGGCAGCGACCGGAACTGTTGACAACCGTGCAGTTAACGCGCTGCCCCGCATGTTGTCCGGAGAAACAGGTTCCTCAAACCAGAAGGCGTCGTACTCTTCAAGAATTCGACCCATTCGAACCGCATCAGCATGCACATAAGCATTGTTGGCATCAACCAGCAGATCAATCTCGGACCCAATAGCCTCACGAACCGCTCGCACCCGAATCTCATCCTCGCGTAAAGGCACCGCCCCAATTTTCATCTTCACGGCATTTGCACCTTGCTCTACATATCCAAGCATCTCTTCCTGTAGCTCAGATAGCCCCTTACCGTCTTCGTAATACCCACCGGCAATATAAGCCCGGACCTCATCTGTATAGCCACCTAAAACTTGGTAAAGCGGGCGCCCGTGCGCCTTGGCAACAATATCCCAAATCGCAATATCAATAGCCGATATCGCTCGCGTCGTCAGACCTTTTCGACCAAATATTTTGGGCTGATACAGGGAGGCCCAAATACGCTCCACGTTAAAGGGATCCTCCCCGATAAGCACAGCCGCCATATCGTTGACAGTCGTAACCACAATGTCACTGCCGGGCGCGGAGGAAAATCCGCCCCCCCCACCAATCCCAACACCTTCAACCCCTTCATCAGTCGTGATTCGCACCATCACATTTTTTGATGCCACATACGTGTATTTACCGTTGCTTATCGGCTTGGAATAGGGCTTTGCATATAACTCGGCCGTAACGTTAGTAATCTTCACAAAAAATATTTCCCTGATTCACGGATCTGATGGTTCTCTCAGAGCCTACCTAAGACATCAATAACTCTGAAACCATCATCCCGCATGGCTCACAGTAAACGTGGTCTCGCCTTGCACATTCCGGTCAACAGTTATGTCAACATCGTAAACACCTGGACACGTGGCGTTATTGATGTAGAAAGCAAAAAATCCTCGGCGGATAGACGACTGCGGCTCAGTCTCGTACTCACCATTACAACTACCCGCTGAACGCCAACGGAAGCCCAGCACAGCCCCGTCCCGAACATCCCGAAATTCCACACTGATGTAGACACGTTCACCAATGATAAAACCAGTCACTTCCTGTTCAGGCCGCTGAAGCCCATCCACACCGCGGGTCGTCGTAATACGACCTACCACAGCCCGAGGCTCAACCGACGCAGACGTAGATGCTGTCTCCGGTATCTGTACGGTCAGGTCAGCGAGAGGACTTGTAGACGAAGTTGGCACATTCCGCTCTGGTGACACAGTAACTGGAGCCGAGGTGGCCTGAAGGCTTGGTGAAGGACTAGCAGTCGGGCTCAACACGACACGCCGTTCCTCCGGCAGCTGCACGGGCTTCGGAACTATAGGCACCGTAGGACGCACTGTAACTTTCCGTCTGGGAACAATTCGAGCCACCGGGGTCAATGCCACTACGGTTACCTTTTCCGTCATCTTCGGTTCTTCAAGAGTCGAAGCCTCGACGTTCGAAGTTGTCGTCAAAGTGCCTACTTCGGAAATCGCATCGTCACCACAAGCGGAGAAGACACCGACCACAATCAAGGCGAACACAAGTCGCCGCAACACGCCCAGCATCGCCCTACTCATCGACCAATTTGACCATGGTGCTGACCATACACATGGAAGTCCTGCTTACACGCCCGACCTTCATGCAAACAACATATCCACGATGTCGGCCTGACGCTCATTGAGTCTAGCAATCCCCCACAGTCAACGGGTTTATTTAGATATCGAACATAGCCTTTAAAACGTTACGCCAGAGCATCGCTAACCCTGTATCAACAAAACCTCTTTCAGACGACTTACCACCTGCTCGGAAACCTTTCGCACGCCACCCTCTACACTGGCCCCAGCAGCCAAAGCATGGCCACCACCACCAAATTCGGCCGCAACGTGATCGATCCGTGGACCATGAGAACGCAAGCTCACTCGGGTATTACCCGGATCACTCTCGTAAAACACAGCCGCGATTACCACGTCAGCAATATCCTGTAATGCATGAGGAATACCCTGAGCTTCACCCACCGCCAAGCCAACATCTGACGCCATTTCAGCGGTCACGGTAGTCCAAATCAAACGCCCATCAGCCGTGCGCTCTGCTGCTGCGAGAGCAGCACCAAGAAGCCGAGACGCCTCATAAGTACGGGAACTGAGCACCTGCCTAGCAACCCCAGATGTTTCACCACCAATATCTAACAGGGCAGCAGCAGCCCGGAGAGTGCGGGGCCTCGTGTCTCTGGTTTGAAAGCCCAGTGTGTCAGCCACCAGCCCCGCCTGTAGGGCTATAGCACCCTCAACAGAAAGGCTAACCCGCAGATCAGCAACCAGCGTCCAGACCACTTCAGCGGCAGCAGCAGCATCCACCACATAGTTCACGTTGCCATAAAAGGAATTAGTTACATGATGGTCAATATTTATAACCGGGCGAACAGCCAGTAAAGCTTCACGAATCTCGTCATCAACGCCCAATAATTCAGGAGTGGCCGTGTCTAAAGCAAAAACCGCGTCAAATCCCCGAGCATCCGGCGGACTCTCAAGCAAATTCTTGGTGAGAGGCACGATCTGTGACAGGCCAGGAATCTTAGCCAAAACATCGTCCACAGCATCCGGTTTGTGAACTGCAACAACCGGCGCTGCACCTAGCGCCGTGAAAACATCAGCCAGACCAATCACCGAGCCCAGGCTATCCGGATCTGGATTGCTATGCGAAACCAGCAATGGCCGCCGAGAACGACGAATGTGAGCAATCACAGATCGACGTTTATCACTTTGAGTCATGTTGCCCTGAATAGGCACCCATCCGTAACGCAAGCAAGAACCAGAAATTATTTCACAGATATAACCCCAGCCTTGATAAACATTCTGTGAACGCTGTGGATATAAAGCCACGCACATGCTAGCTTCAATTCTTCGGGCAGCAACTCTCTACACATGTTTGGACGGGACACCACATGAGCGCGGTGAACGCAACAGAACGCATCCAGTTACCCCAGGAAACTCCTCGTGAACAACGAATCGACCTTCCTATGGCAGGTACCCAAGAACCCACCGTTCCCAGTGGCGTGTCGCTAACCGAGCGAGCTGCCCGTGCGTTCACAGAAATCCTCGACGGCAAGGGTCAAACATCTGGAGCGCTTAAGGTCGCTGTCAACGGAGGCGGATGCGCTGGATTCCAGTATGCGATGGCCATCGCACGGGCTCCGGAGCCAACGGACATCGTGCTTGAATCACGCGGGGTGAACATTTACCTGGACACCAATACTGCTCACATGATGGTCGGAGCTGAAATAGACTTCGTTGACAGCATGATGGGCCGAGGATTTACGGTCCGAAATCCCAATGCGCAATCCACCTGTGGCTGTGGAAGTTCGTTTAACACTGACGGATCTGGCGTACAAACTGGCGCCTGTAACAACTAAATCTTCCTGATCAACTTCGCTCCATACGGAACGGATCTGGCTTTTAAAACACCGTGACCGTGGTCACCTATACGTCTGACTGATAACCGAGCGATCGAAGCACGGCTTCAGCAGCTTCGCGCTCATTCCATGGCTGAACGTCCTCAGAAAATTCAATCGTCCTTTCATGACCCTTACCAGCGAGCAAGACGGTGTCACCAGCAACAGCCATTTCAAGAACCTTTTTGATGGCCTCAGCCCGATCATGAATGATTTCAAATATTGCTGAGGTCTTCCCAACTCCAGACATCACATCACACGCGATATCGTCCGGCTGTTCAGTCCTCGGATCTTCATTCGCAATTACCGCTACATCAGCAAAACGTGCCACCTGAAAACCAAGCAACGGTCGCTTGCTTGAATCCTGATCTCCGGCACTTCCAAACACAACGAGCAAGCGTCCGGTTGTACTTTCACGTAAACCCTCAAGACACATGCTTAGTGCTGCCGGGGTGTGGGCATGATCAACAATCACCGAAAACGGTTGCCCGCAAGAAATAACCTCCATACGGCCCTCTACAGCAGGAAAGGTCGCCAACCTATCCACCGCTGACGTGATCCGACCTTCGACACTGCCGACACACGCAACAGCGGCAGCGACATTTATCGGAACCCATCTACCAACAATCGGCATTCTGGCTTCCCATGCCCCCCAGGGAGAAGTACCCGCAAGCAGCAGGCCAGTTTCTGTCGTATCCACCATTTGAACCTGCACATCTGCTGGGCTGAACTGCCCAAAGGTCAAGACATCACTGGTAACGCCATCGGAAAACCCCATCACAACCGAGTCGTCCGCGTTGAGGACAGCGGCCTTTCCGTGGCGATCGACAGGAGCAGCATCGAGTAATTGAAGCAACTTTCGCTTTGCATCTTGATAGCCCTCAAGCGACTCGTGTAGATCAAGATGGTCATGAGTAACATTAGTTATCACGGCTCGATTAAACGCAAAACCATCAACACGCTCGAGTTCCAACGCATGAGAAGCAACTTCGAGCACCGCCCACTCATCACCGGCCTCGACCATTGACTGAAGTAGCCGGGCAATGACAGGAGCCTCAGGCGTCGTCAGCCTATCCTGTCGAGATAACTCCATACCGCCTGCACGAGCATTCACGGTCGTCAGTTCACCTACACCACCGACATATGCCCCTAACATCCAAGCAATAAGTCGGGATGTCGTAGTCTTGCCATCCGTTCCGGTAACACCAACCACTCCAAGACGCTGGTCAGGCTCACCCCAGAACCTTCTGGCAAGAGCAGCAAGCCCGCGTCGGCCATCGTTCGCAATGGCCAGCCCAACTCCGGCGGGAATATCTACCGGGCGTTCTGCGACGACTGCCACAGCCCCCCGCTTAATCGCCTGCTCGACGTACAGATGACCGTCGGCTTGCAAGCCTAGACGACAAACAAAACACGCACCCGCCCGCACTTTTCGTGAATCGTTGACAACGTCCAATACCGGCCCGGAAGCATTTCGAACCATACTTATGCCCGGTATCGAATCGATCAGATTCTGAAATTCCACCTAACCCTCACACTGACAGCGAAGTTCTGCGACCTCGCCAACCGTTAATCGCGGATCTGAGTTCCAGTACACCGGAATGCAAGATACATCCACGAATCTTCTGAATGGATCTGTCGAATGCTCCAGGGTACTGCTTAAGTTGCGGCTGAAATCCAAGCTTAAATCTATGTACACCTGCCATCGGATCGTCAGAATTCTCGAGATCAGACATGCCCCACAGATCGTAAAAACGACAACCTCGAGTTTGTGCCCACTGCATCGCCGCCCATTGAACGGCATGCGGAGCCATTAGATTCCGCTTGGTGTTTGAGGAAGCCCCATACAGGTACACCGCCGTGTGACCGTAGGCCACGGCAATTACAGCAGCCAGTGGACTGCCGTTATGCCGAGCAACAAAAAGCCCTGCGTCCTTCCCAAAACAACGACATGCTTCTCGGTAATACGATGGATGATGCACCGCAAATTGTTCACGAGACGCGGTTATCTTTGTGAGTTCATAGAAATCCCGGAAGGCGTCTTCGTCCTGCCGGACATCCACCACAACACCCCGACGGTCCGCAAGACGGATGTTGTATCGCATTTTTGACTTAAATGACTTCAGTAACTCGTCGGGATCCTGGCCGAGTTTGACCACCCCAGTCCGAGGAATCTGAATAAATCGACTTGATGAAGCAAAACCCTCATCCACAAGTATTCTGGCATGTGCCTCGCTCGTGGGCTCAACCCGCAGGAAGGATGAGCCGGTTTGACGAGCCTCTTCGACAATAGCGTTCACCAGGGCCCGAACATCTACGGATTCAGTAGCGAGAGGCCCACGAGGTACATAGGCAAGCCCCATCGATGGACCCAAACGGGTAAGACGTCGAGTTCGCACAAGAATTTGGACCCCGCCACGTATCGAGGATTTGTCGCCAACAACAAATCGCTTGGTAGTCCATCCATATTTCGACTTAAGGTCCGCCCACGCACTCGATTGAAGAAAACTAGCATCAGGGAATGTCTGAACAATCGAATCCCACTGTTCACGGTCTTTGAGAAGGCGGACTTCGGGACGCAAGCTAGCGCCGAGTAGCTACGTGCATCGCGACAGTTCCGAAAGCAAGCCTTGTCACTTGCACATCGACAAATCCGTTCGCCTCAAGCTGGGCAGAAACCTCATCTGGCCCCAAAAAGTTATCGACAGACTCAGGCAACCACGTATACGCGTCTGGATGCCGACTGATCAACCTGCCCAAAACAGGCACCCACCGTCGAAAGTAGAGCCGGAATAAAAACCTAAACACCGGTTGTCGAATTGGGGTCATTTCAAGAAGAACTAAGCGCCCGCCAAGACGAATAGCCTTCGCCATTGCTGAGAAGGCAACGGGAAGTGAGTCAAGATTTCTCAGTACAAAAGCGCTGACCACTACATCAACCGACTCACCTAACAGAGGTAACTCAAGAGCATCACCGGCCACAAAATGGATCCGATCAGAGCCAGACATTTCCCTCGCACGTTTACGCCCAATCCGAAGCATCGGTGCCGAAAAATCAAGCCCAATGATGGTTGTCTCACCTTTATCTCGGCCTGCAAATTCGAAAGCGAGATCCCCCGTACCGGTTCCAATATCAAGCAGAAGACCCGGCCGTGCAGCCAGTGCTGCTGTTGCCGCATGCCGACGCCATGACCGATCCATGCCAAAACTTATGAGTCGATTTAGTAGGTCATAGCGTGGAGCTATGGAATCAAACATCGGCCGAACCCACACCGACTTTCTAACTGGCATAAGCGTCTTTACCGATTTCTATCCGTCGCGTAAGTGACCAACTCAGCAAGCGAGTCAAACGCAGGATGCGAAGGCAGGCGTGCAAGCGATCTTCTAGCCTTGTCTGCAAACATGCTTGCCTGCCGAGAAGCCGTCTCAATCGCACTAGATGAACGTATTGCCTCGATAGCAACAGCAGCCTCGCCCGGTGACAATTGTGCACCTTCCATTAATCGTCGTATACAAGGCTCGGGTTCGGATTCAACATCCATATATTCAATTGCCGGAAGAGTCAACAAACCAGCTTGTAGATCACCGCCCACCGGCTTTCCAGTGACATCTGGGTCCCCAACCACATCCAAAATATCGTCCGTGATCTGAAAAGCCATCCCAAGAGACCAGCCAAAGTCATGTAATGCACTGGCCTCACTCGGAGTGGCCTCAACGACGACGGCGGAAGCGTCACACGACAAAGCAACCAACGAGGCTGTCTTATTTCCGATCTTCTCAAGATATTGGGCCCTGACCGCATCCGCCTTCCCATCAAAAACAGGATCGACAAACTCGCTCCGGCACATCAGGTGGATCGTCCGTGAAAATTGCCGAACAATGATTGGCTTGTCCAGCCTTGCAATAAGGTCTGCGGCCGTCGCAAACAAGTAATCTCCAGCGAGCACGGCGATCGCGTCAGACCATGCAACATGAATAGCCGGACGGCCGCGACGTGAAGCTGCCGCGTCAACAATATCGTCGTGCACTAAGGTCGCGCTGTGTAGAGCTTCCGTGCCCGCAGCAAGGTGAACAAGGTCATCAGTTTCAACACCATAGCCAGCCCCAACTAACAACGTGATCGCGGGCCGTAGCCGTTTGGCGGGTCCACCCAACACACTTGACAGCACAGAATGCAGGACAGGAATTTCACTTTCGGCTGCACATTGACTAAGGACTTCCTCCACACGCTCCAGTCCAACCTCAATCGGAGTAAGAATTGAATCCAGATCGCGAATCAATTGTGATCCCATTACGAGCCCAATTCACGCGTAAACAGGCGAGAAGCATTCTGTGTCGTAGCAGCCTGAAGTGAAGCTAGGGACATATTTCGAACACCGGCTATCACCCGAAGCGTCTCCACCACATGAGCGGGTTCGTTACGCCGCCCCCTATGAGGAACGGGGCTCAGGTAAGGTGCATCAGTCTCCACCATCAACCGATCGATAGGAATAGACGCGGCCATTTCTCGAACGGGCTCACTGTTCTTGAAGGTAATGATCCCGGAAATTGAAACATGCATGCCAAGCATCAGAAACTTGCGAGCAGCTTCTGCACCACCGGTAAAACTATGCATCACACCACCCTGAGGTCCCAGCTCTTCTTTCAATACATGCTCCACCTGATCCATGCTATCCCGCTGATGAACGACTACAGGAAGTTTCAACTCCCGAGCTAATCGGCACTGTGCTCTAAACGCCTTTTCCTGAACATCACGAGGGTGATGTTCGCGAAAAAAATCCAAGCCGGTTTCGCCAATGGCACGTACCACCTGATCATTCGCAATTGAACGAATGCTAGCTATGGCCGACTCATCAAAGTACTCGCAGTCATGTGGGTGAACACCCACTGTGGCGATCCATCCCGGCACGTCATGACAGACCTCTATCGCTCGTCTACTAGTTGAAAGATCCGTGCCCACCACTAAGACGTTCGTAACGCCTGCCGCAATAGCGCGCGCATACACGTCCTCCAAGTCGTTTTCGAAGGCAGCATCTGCCAAATGCGCGTGACTATCAAACAGACGTATTACCCATCCAGACGGGGAAAAAGAGCTGCTCCACCTGGGACTTTATGCCCTGCTGAAAACACGCCACTCGACGCACCCCATGGCGCCGGATTCCCGGAAATGCCAAGCTGAGCATCAATGTTGTCGGCGGTTTGTGGCATAACAGGCCGGATCATGGTGGAGATCTTAGGCAAAGCATCCAAAACCGTAGCCAAAACTGTCCGAAGCCGTTGGCGTTCCGAGTTTTCGCGGGCCAACTTCCACGGCTCAGTTTGCTCGATATATCGATTTACACCGTTGATATATTTCCAGATCGCCGACAGGGCTTGGTGAAATCTCCAGTTCTCAAAATTCGTCGCCGTGACTTCCCAAGCTGTCTGCTGCAAAGCCAGGAGACTCGTTTCGATTTCGGTAACCTTTCCGATTTCTGGAACCACCCCATCTTCGTAGCGCTTTAGCATCGAGATACTCCGTAAAACCAAATTCCCAAGATCATTCCCCAGATCGTCACGATAACGACGGGCAATAGCTTCCCAGGAGAAATCACCATCACGATCAAACGCCACTTCCCGCAATAAAAAGTATCGAAGGACGTCAGATCCATACCGCTCAATTACCTGAGCGGGCGTAACGACATGACCACCGCTTTGGGTTAGTTCCTCCCCAGCGAAACTAACCCAACCGTGCACGGCAATTTGCCGCGGCAGTTCAAGGCCGGCAGACATCAACATCGCCGGCCAATAGATCGCGTGAAAACGAACAATATCTTTACCAATCACGTGAACATTAGCCGGCCAACGAGATGCAAACGCCTGACTTTCCGAGCCCTGCCCAAACCCCACACCTGTTAGATAGTTGATTAACGCATCAAACCACACGTAAATCGCATGATCCGGGTTTGTCGGCAACCGTATACCCCAGGACGCCCCAGCCCTGGAAATACTGAAATCAGACAATCCCTGGCGCAGGAAGCCAAGCATTTCATTACGTCGGGTTTCCGGCCAAACAAAATCTGGACATTCTTCATAAAGTTCAAGTAGTCGTCCCTCGTACTTAGAAAGGGCAAAGAAGTAATTGTCTTCTTCCACCCATTCCGGTGAGGTGTGGTGGACGGGACAACACTTATCAACTAGTTCTTCATCGCTAAGAAATTCTTCACACCGATAGCAGTACCAGCCCTCATAGCGCCCCTCGTAGATATCGCCCTTCTGAAACACCCGCTCGTAGAAGGCATAGACAGCCTCGTGGTGTCGCTGTTCCGTCGTACGAACGAAATCGTCAAAAACAACATCTACCGAGTCCCAAGCGTCGATATATCGACGCGATATACGGTCTGCAAACATTTGGGGATCCGTTCCGACCTCGCGAGCAGCCCGACTAACCCTTTGGCTATTTTCATCCAGGCCACCAAGCAGCAGCACATCTTCGCCTGTCAGCCTTCGATACCGCGCCATAGTGTCAGCTGCAATCATTTCGAACGAATGCCCGACATGCGGCTCTCCGCTTGGATACGGAATCGAAGTGGTTATGTAATAGGAGTCCACGACACCCTAATCAATTTCAAACACTGTAGGACCATGCTGATTTTACGCCCTGTCATGATCACCACTGACCTCTCGAGGTAAAGCAGTAACCACACCATAGACCTCTTGGCGAGAAACACCTAAATCTCGGGCGACAATACCGGCCGCCTTGCCAGGCGACATACCACTAGCCAAGAGATGCCGGAGACGCTCTTCCATAACCTCACGATCAACTGGCTGCTGATCAACAATCGTCGCAGTATCCACCACGATCGTGAGTTCGCCGCGAGCACCATGCTGACCTATTCGCTCCGAGATCTCTACAAGCGATGACTCGATGATTTCCTCATGAATTTTTGTTAGCTCCCGACACAATGCAGCTGGAAGATCCCCAAGCCAACCAAGCAATTCATCCAAACGTGCGGCTGCCCCATGAGGAGGCAGATAAATTACAAGGGTTCTTGCTACTACGGAGCTCTTGCGAATCATCCGCTCACGACGACTTCGGCGCTCAGGTAGGAATCCCAGAAAGGCCATCGGCTGGCGAGCAAAAGAAACCATCGAAACGGCTGTCGTTAAGGCAGACGGACCTGGAACTGGAACAACCTTCATCCCTTCAGAACGCACCCGAGCAACCAGGTCGGGACCCGGATCAGCGATGCCAGGAGTACCACCATCCACAACCAGCGCTACGTCTCCAGTTCGGAGACGCTCAAGAATCGCATCTTCTCGACTCTCGGAACTGTCTTCCCGATAACCAATCATCCTTGGATTAGCTTCCAAATGAACAAGCAGCTTTTTTGTGTGGCGGGGATCTTCAGCCACAACCGTAGGAACCTCGCGTAATATCCGGGCAGCACGAAAAGTTAAATCCTCAAGATTTCCTAACGGAGTAGCCACGACGTAGAGAATCCCCATGGCTCAGTCTACGCACCTTCGCTTGCTACACAGACGAACTACGACTTGGGCATAGCCTTAATCGCGGTATAGGCAGGTCGCGGGGAGAGGTCACTGCGCAGGATGCCAAAGGCCCACTTCTCATCGGTGTTAGCGACCACCTGTTGGAA
>MDTE01195553.1_pt1 | contig 12710 bp, 13 predicted proteins | sample 811231 | NCBI WGS metagenome assembly MDTE01 (sample SAMN05326651, study PRJNA326480) | marine metagenome | isolation source: seawater | place: Indian Ocean: Red Sea | collected 2010
AGTCTTGTAGCAGAAATACTAATTAAATAAATGAGAAAAATACTCCCTGTAATGATTGCAAAAGGTCATAGCAGTCGATTAAGAGATAAAAATGTTAAAGAATTTAATGGCATGCCGCTTTTTAAATGGAATTTATTGAAGTTGAAGTCTATATTTGATGTAGTTGTTATAGACTCTGACGATCAATATATACTTCAAACGGGATCTGAGGTTGGCGCAATTGCTCATGAAAGAAACAAAAATGTTGTTGGAAATGACGTGCCGAGCATAAAAATTTTTAAATCTATATTAGAAGATTTTAAAGATTATGATGGAATAATAAATATTCAAGCTAATTCTCCAAATGTAAAGAAACAACTAATACATAAAGCCTACAAAATAATTTCAAATGAATATTCTGATCATATTCTAACAATGAATGAGGATTTAACATGGAATGGATCTGTATGGTGCATCACAAAAGAAATAATTTTTAACACTAAAGATTTTTATAATATTCAACCTGATATGTACCTTTTGGATGATTCAATTGATATTCATACACAAGAAGAATTTGATGAAGCATTAATAAGGGAGAGCTAGTTAATTGAAACAACCTGAATGCAAGCTTTGTTTTTCCAATGATATTTCAATTATCGTAAAAGGAGATGTTGAAGTTACTGTTTGTAAATCATGTGGATTTCAATTTATAGACAATTATAAGAAATATCTTACTGAAGACCATTTTGATAATTATTATAAAAGGAGAAAAGAGGATAATGTTTCTGAAAAAAATTCACTTAGAGAAAAACAATATCAAATTGATGTAAGCTTTCTATCAAAATATTTAAAAGAAAATCAAAATATTTTAGATGTTGGTTGTTCTAATGGAAAATTTATTTCAATAGTAAACACTGTAAAAGATGGTTTAAATTGCGAAGGAATTGATATTGATGAATCAGGGATCAGTGACGCAAAAATAAAATATGGAGAATCAGTAGTTTTCAAAAAACAAACTCTTGCTAGTTTATATTATAAAGACAAATATGATATTGTAATTTTCAGAGGAACATTTCAATATCTTGCAGATGAACTTCACCAATCAATTTCTACTCTTAGAGAAATACTAAAAAATAATGGAAAAGTTGTAATATTTTCATTGCCCTCAACAGATTCATTTATGTATTTTTTGCTTGGTGAAAAATGGGGACTATTTCATCCAGAGATGAGCTTAATGTTTAACGAAAATTCATTTACTTATCTAGCAGAAAGATATAATTTTTGCATCGACAGCATAGAGTACCCATATTTAGGGGACATTTATGCTGATCAAAAAAAAGATTACGAAAATATAAAAGATATAATTAAGGGTAAAACTGATAATTCAAATCCATTTTGGGGGAGTTTAATGACAATAGTAATGTCAAAGAATAATTAATATGGAAATAAAAGAAAGAATTCAAAAAAGATCAAGATTGCTAAATGAAAACATTGATCAAATGATCGATGATATTTTTAAGATTTCAGAACTAATTGTAGATTCAATAAAAAATAGAAGAAAAATAATGTTCTGTGGAAATGGAGGAAGCGCTGCTGAAAGTCAACATATGGCTGCAGAATACTGCGCTACTCTAAATCATAAGAATTTTAGATCAGGCATACCTGCAATTTCGTTGACTGTCGACACATCTTTTTTAACTGCTTGGACAAATGATTTTAATTATTCTGAAGTTTTTTCAAGACAAATCGAAACTCTTGGACAAGAAAATGATGTCCTTATGTGTTACTCAACTAGTGGAACAAGCACTAACATAGTTGAAGCAGCCAAGATGGCAAAGTCCATGGGAATAAAAGTTATATTATTTACAGGTAAAAATAAAGATTTACCAATAAAGGATTATTGTGATTACATTATGCATGCCCCTTCATTAAAAACTGCAATTATTCAAGAATTTCATACTATTATCGGTCATGAAGTTTGTATGAATGTAGAAAATGAACTTTTTAGTTTCAAATGAATATAAAGTGTATTTTTTATGATTTTGACGGAGTCATGACAGATAACAAGGTCATCTTATCTGAAAATGGTGAAGAGTCTGTCATAGTCAATAGAAGTGATGGATTAGCTATCTCATACTTTAAAAAGCTTGATATACACCAGTATATTATTTCATCTGAACAAAATCCTGTAGTTACAAAAAGAGCAAATAAATTAAACATTCACGTTTTTCAGGGTATTTCTAATAAAGTTGACAAGATCAAAGACATAATAAAACAGCATAAATTAAAAATTGAGGAGGTTGTTTTTATAGGAAATGACTTGAATGATATGGATGTCATGAATTATCTTGATAATACATTTTGCCCTTTAGATTCTCATCCAAAAATTCTGAATACAGCAAATAAAGTTCTTGACCGAAATGGCGGAGATGGTGTTATTATGTGCCTTTATAATTATCTTGGGGAGTCAAATTGAGTAATATATTTGTTATAGGAGAAATAGGCATAAATCATAATGGTGATATTGATATTGCTAAACAGTTAATTGATGTTTGCGTTGAAGCAGGAGCAGATGCAGTAAAATTTCAAAAAAGAACCATTGATCTTGTATACAAGCAAGAAATGCTTGATGGTTTTAGAGAAAGTCCATGGGGAACTACTCAAAGAGAACAGAAAGAGGGTTTAGAGTTTAATTTTGATCAATATCAAGAGATAAATGATTATTGTAAAAAGAAAGATATAAAATGGTTTGCATCGGCTTGGGATCTTGAGAGCCAAAAATTTCTCCAAAAATTTGACTGTGAATACAACAAGATTGCGTCAGCAATGATCGTATATGAAGATTTACTTGAATTAGTAGCATCTGAAAAAAAACATACTTTTATATCAACAGGAATGAGCACATATGATGATATTGATAAGGCAGTTGGAATATTCAGAAAACATGAATGTCCATTTGAATTAATGCATACTATCTCAACCTATCCTATGAAAGAAGAAGATGCGAATTTAAACTTAATAAAAACTCTTCAAGACAAATATGAATGCGATGTTGGTTATAGTGGTCATGAAAGTGGTGTTTCAATATCTGTTGCAGCGGCAGCACTAGGAATTACATCGCTTGAGAGACATATAACACTTGATAGAGCAATGTATGGATCTGATCAAGCTGCATCTTTAGAGCCTGCAGGATTAAGAACTCTAGTTGGGTCTGTAAGAAAAATTCCAGGTGCTATGGGAGATGGAATTAAAACAATCATTGAGGCTGAGAAACCAATTGCAGAAAAACTAAGAGAACATTTGTAGTCAAGCTAAGCCTTAAAAAGTTAAACTTTTTGCAACGTTGACTCATTTTCATAAACTTAACAAAAAATATATTTTTGAAAAGTAAATCAAACATAACTATTGTTGGCTCAGGATATGTAGGCATGTCTCTTGGAGTTCTACTGGCTAAAAATAATAAAGTAATCATTAATGATATAGATGAAGAAAGAATAAAAAAGATTAATAATTTAGAATCTACCATCAAAGATGATGAAATTTCTGAGCATTTAAAAAACAGAAATTTATCTATAACTGCAACATCAGACAAACATTTTGCTTATGGTGATGCTGAATTTATAATAGTAGCTACTCCCACTAACTATGATGAAGAAAAAAACTACTTTGACACTTCAATTCTAGATAAAGTAGTTGATGATGCAATCAACATTAATAAAACAGCACTTATTATAATAAAGTCAACAATCCCATTGGGCTATACAAATCATTTACAAAAAAAGTACAAAACAAAAAGAATCACATTTTCTCCAGAATTTCTTAGAGAAGGACAAGCTTTAAAAGATAACTTATATCCTTCAAGAATAATCATAGGAAGTGAATGCAAGAAAAGTAAAAAATTTACTCAGCTTTTAAGAAAAGCTGCTGAAAAAAAAGAAATTGATATTTTATATATGAATTCAAATGAGGCTGAGGCAGTAAAGTTATTTGCAAATAATTTTTTGGCATTAAGAGTTGCTTTTTTTAACGAATTAGATTCATATGCAATGGCTAAAGACCTTAGTGCAGAAAATATAATTAAAGGCGTATGTCTTGATAGCAGAATCGGAGGAGGCTATAACAATCCATCATTTGGATATGGTGGATATTGTTTACCAAAAGATACCAAGCAACTTTTATCAGATTTTAAAGATGTTCCCCAGAAAATAATTAAATCAATTGTTTCTTCAAACAAAATTAGAAAAGATTTTCTCTCAAATCATATTATTAGTTTAAATCCAAAAAGTGTTGGTATATACAGATTAACCATGAAACAAGACAGTGATAATTATAGGTCATCAGCTGTTCAAGATATTATGAATAATCTTGTAAAAAATGATATTGAAGTAATTATCTATGAACCTTCCATAAATGGCACTAATTTTGAGAACTTTAAAATTGAGAATGACTTAAGAAAATTTAAAAAGGAAACAGATTTAATAATAGCTAATAGATCATCTGATGAAATATCTGACGTTTCAGAAAAAGTTTTTTCTAGAGATATATTTAATAATAATTAGAGAGGTAAAATCTAATGTCTGATTTAATACCACGAAAAATTCTTGTTACAGGTGGGGCAGGATTTTTAGGATCTCATTTAATAGATAGATTAATTGAAAGAGGAGATAGTATAGTATGCCTAGATAATTTATATACTGGGTCAAAAAAGAATATAAGTAAATATCTCAACAATCCAAAATTTGAATTTATTTTGCATGATATTGTAAATCCAATAAATTTAGATGTTGAGGAGATATACAATCTTGCTTGCCCAGCATCTCCTCCGCATTATCAATTTGATCCAGTACATACTTCAAAGACCAGTATTTTTGGTGCAATAAATATGCTCGAATTAGCAAGAGAAAAAAATATAAAGATTTTTCAAGCCTCAACAAGTGAAGTTTATGGAGACCCTGAAATGCATCCACAGCATGAAGATTACTGGGGTCATGTCAATCCCATTGGCTTAAGATCATGTTATGACGAGGGCAAAAGATGTGCTGAAACTTTGTTTTTTGATTACAAAAGACAATATGACGTAAAAATTAAAGTTGCCAGAATTTTCAATACCTATGGACCAAGAATGGATCCAAACGATGGCAGAGTTGTATCAAATATTATTATGCAAGCCTTAAAGAATGAACCTATCACATTATACGGTGATGGATCACAAACAAGATCTTTTTGCTATGTTGATGATCTTATAGAAGCATTTCTAAGAATAATGGATAAAGATGAGAACTTCACAGGACCAATTAATATTGGAAACCCAAACGAGTTTTCAATAAATGAGCTTGCTGAAAAAATAATAAATTTAACTAATTCAAAATCAGAAATAACATTTCAGAATCTTCCAAGCGATGACCCAAAGCAAAGGAATCCTAATATTGAGCTAGCCAAAAAAGAAATAAATTGGGAACCCAAAATCCAACTTGAAGATGGCCTTAAAAAAACAATATCTTTTTTTGAAAATTCAATCAGAGAGGGCATTTAGAGTGAAATCAGTTTTAATAATAGGCGCATCTTCAAGTATTGGAAAAGAACTAATTGACGTATTTTTAAAAAATCAATATACAGTAATGGGAACTTACAATAATTCAAAATTACAGGAACAAGAAAATTTAAGTTCAATTAAACTGGATCTCGACTGCAACAAAAGCATTGATGAATTTAATGATTATATTGATCTAAGCAAATTAAATTTTGACGTTTGTATATTTATGTCAGGAATTCTACCTGGTAAAAATCTTGATGAATATTCTAAAAAAGAAATTGATAATGTGATGTCAACAAATTTTAGTGGTTTTGCAAAATTATATAAGAAGTTAAAAAATAATTTGGTAGACAAATCACATTTAATAATAGTTTCATCGATATCTGGTCAAAGAGGCAGTTATGATCCTATTTACGCAGGAAGCAAGGGAGCACTAATTTCTTTTGTGAAGTCACTATCACAAATAGAGCCTTTGAGAACAAGAGCAAATGTTGTTGCTCCTGCATTAATTCAAGATTCAAAAATGTTTCAAGATATGAATCCTTCAAGACAAAAATTTCATATTGAATCTACTCCAACAAAGAAGCTCACAAAAAAAGAAGACATTGCTAATATTATTTTTGATATGACAAAAGAGCATTGGTCAAACGTAAACGGTGAAGTTATTAAAATTAATGGCGGCACTTATGTCTAATAAAAAAAGTGTCGCAATTATTGGTTGTGGAGCATTTGGAGCTATGTCGGCTATAAGATTAGCCGAAAATGACTTTGATGTAACTGTGTTTGAGAGTAATAGTGAATGCTTAAGAGGCGCATCATATAATAACCAAAACAGACTGCATTTAGGCTTTCATTACCCAAGAGATATTGAAACTGCAAGACAATGTATAAAAGGGTTTGAAAGATTTAAAAATGAATTTTCCGAATGTATTTCTTCAGACTTTCAAAATTATTATTTTATTTCTTCAAAAGACTCACTAACTAATAAAGATGAATATAGAAATTTCTGTAAACAGCTAGGGAATTTTTATGAAGAAGTTTCATTAGAGGATTTACCTCTTGATATTCAAAATATCAATTACTCAATTATTTGTGACGAAGTTGTTTATGATTGCAACATACTTAGAGACTTAATTCTACAGAGACTGAAAGAATGCGAAGCAAAATTAATAACGAAAACTAAAGTAGAAAGCATTAACTTGTTAAACAAAAAATATACATTAAGTTGCTCTGATGAAAAAGAATATAATTTTGATCACGTAATAAATTGCAGCTACGCTGATATTAATAGATTGACCAAAGAACTTGGTTATGAAGTTAAAAATGTACAATTTGAGTATACTTTTATTCCAATTGTAAAGATTGATACTGCAAAAGTCGGCTTAACAATTATGGATGGTCCTTTCATGACACTTCTTCCATTTGGTAAAAGTGATAACTTTCTTTTGTACCATGTAGAGCATAGCGTACTTTCAAGAGAAGATAATATCAATTTGAATCCATTATGGTTAAGTATGAACAATTCACCTATAAATAAAATTAACTTAGAGTCCAAATTTATTTCAATGCTTAATGATTGTTCTGAATATATTCCAATTTTATCAAAAGCTGAAATGATCAATTTTCTTCATGGCCCAAGGATGGTTAAAGCAAAATCAGACAAAACTGATGCAAGACCGTCCATAATTGATTCTTATGAACATGGATATCATACTGTTTTTTCGGGAAAAATTGATCATTGCGTTTGGGTTGCTGACGAATTGGTGCATCGATTGAGAACATGATCCACAATGGTTATTAGAAAAATCTTTAATGAGCTCAAATTTTTCTTTTTTGGAAACTTACTTTCATATTTGCATACAAAAAATAATAGTCTTTTAAGAAAAAATAAACAACTTCATAATCAATATGAAGGTGAACGAATTTTTATATTTTATTCTGGTTCAAGTATCTTAAATGTTAACTTTACTGCATTTAAAAACGAATATGTCATGGGAGCTAATTTATTAGCACTACATAATAATTTTAAAGAATTAGATGTAGATTTTTATGCATACACTGGAAGTTGGAATTATAGCTTAGGCAAATACATGGCTTGGGGACTGCATGAAATTTACGATGGTTTAAGTCACAAAACAAAGCTTTTTTTAAATTCATCATCTTATTATTGGATAAACAATTTAAATTACTGTGGAATAGTTGATGATAGAGAAAAATTTAAAAAAAATACTTATTTCATAAATAATAAGTCCTTTATTTTAGATAGTGGAAATGATGTAAATTGTAACTTACCAAAAAATCTCCATGGTGTCGTTTCAAGGAGTATTGGAATTGCTATAGATTTGGGTTTTAAAGAAATATACTTAATTGGTTCAGATTACTCAAAAGATCCTATTAGGGTAGGTCATTTTTATGGCACTACAGATTTTACTACCAGTAGAGATGAATATGAAACAGAAATTTATGAAGGGATTCAAAAGTTTGCTGATGACAAAAAAGTAAGCATATTTAATTTGGTTGATGAGGGTTTTTCAAGTCCATTTTTCAAAGAAATAAATAAATCTGCACTTGATAAAATTTTGAAAGTTTGAATCATCTGAGAACTCTTTAATGAGGTAAGTTTAATATGCACAAAGAAATAAATGATATGTTTAATATTAAAGATAGAATAATAATAATAACTGGTGCAGCTGGGTTGTTAGGCAAAGAGCATGCTGAAGTGATCGCGGCTTGTGGAGGGATTCCAGTTCTACTTGATATTTCTAAAGAAGCTGTAAAAAATCTTGCATCACTAATATCTGAAAAATATGAGATAAATTGTTCAGGATATTCAGTCGATATTACAAACGAAGAAGCTGTAAAGAATTGCTCTCTTGAGGTTTTGAAGGTTTATGGCAGAGTTGATGGATTGATAAATAATGCAGCTAATAACCCAAAAATTGAGTCTAATGACTCGGAGAATTTTTCACGTCTGGAAAATTTCCCATTAAATAATTGGAATCAAGACATAAGTGTTGGACTCACAGGTGCTTTTCTTTGCTCTAAATATTTTGGTTACGAAATATCAAAGAATTCAAACGGCGGCACTATAATTAATGTTTCTTCTGATTTAGGGCTAATTGCCCCTGACCAAAGATTATATCGAGATCCATCTAAAAGAAATGATGAACAGGATTGCAAGCCTGTAACATATTCCGTAGTCAAATCAGGGATAATTGGATTAACTAGATATTTGTCAACATATTGGGTTAATGAAAATGTAAGGTGCAATGCTATTTGTCCTGGAGGTGTCGAAAATGGCCAATCAGAAGAATTTATTAAGAAGATTTCAGAGAAAATACCTTTAGGGAGGATGGCTAAACCAGATGAATATAGAAGCACTCTAATATGGATGCTGAGCGATTCATCAAGTTACTTAAATGGTGCAATTATTTCTGTTGATGGAGGTCGAACTGCATGGTAATGAATGATTAGATATGAATAACTATAAAATACTAAGCTACATAATTATCAAAGAAGACAGAGTAAAGGTGCTTGTCTTATTTATTGGGATGCTTTTTCTTGGTTTTACAGAGATGGCAGGTGTAGCAAGCATTGTTCCTTTCATGAGTATGGTAACTGATAATTCTATTATTTTTTCAAATCAATATTTGAATTATATTTATGTCAGTCTTGAATTTGAAAATATTGATGATTTCCTTTTTTTTTCAGGTATTGTTGTTTTGTGTTTTATGTCATTGGCAAATTTTTTTACTATTTACATGAATTGGAAAATACAATCTTTTGTTTTTATGCAAGAGTATCGACTTGCATTGAGAATGCTTAGTAAGTACTTAACACAAAAATATGTATTTTTTTTAGGAAGAAATTCATCAGATCTCAATAAAAATATTCTTACTGAAATTGGAAGAGCGATGAGTGGCGTTATTTATCCAATTCTTCAGGTAATTTCAAAATCCATCATTGTTTTTGCGTTACTTCTTTTATTAATTCTTGCTGATCCAGGACTTGCGGTATCAATATTTTTATCTCTCGGATTAATTTATTTTTCACTTTTTTATCTTGTCAGAAAAATGCTTCATAAAATTGGAAATACCGTTGCTGATTCAATTTCAAAGAGATACAAAATTCTGAGTGAGATATTTTCAAGCATTAAGATACTTAAACTCAAAGGTGGAGAAAATGAATTTATAGGTAACTATAGTGGTCCTTCAAAGAAATATGCGAAATTCTCAGCCATAAGTACAGTGATATCTCATGCTCCAAGATATTTGCTTGAGGTGGTTGCATTTGGGGGCATAATGGTGATAGTTATTTATCTTATTTCAAAAGGAGAAAGTAATAGCTATGTAATTTCTTATATGGCTTTATATGCATTTGCTGGATATAGATTGCTTCCCGCTCTTCAAGCTATCTATGCTAATTTAACTTTAATTTATTATAATTTCGCAGCTTTAGAAGCCATTTCAGTTGATTTAAAGCTAGAAGAAAAACCAATCGTAAAACCATCTGATGTAAAAACCTCAAGACCAATTTTAAAATCCAATATTGCACTTAGTAATGTAAATTTTAGTTATCCAAATACTAACAAAGAATTACTCAAGAATATCAATCTCAAAATCACTAAAGGAACTTCAGTTGCATTTGTTGGTGAGACTGGCGCAGGTAAGTCAACTTTAATTGATATTATTTTAGGATTACATATCCCAGATAAAGGTAAATTACTTTTAAATGACTTGCCTATGGACGAGGAACTATATTCGTCCTGGAGAAGTTCAATTGGGTATGTGCCACAAGATATATATCTATCTGATGACACGATATTAAATAATATAGCTTTTATGCGACCAGAAAATCAAGTCTCATATGAAGATGTTATTGAGTCAGCAAAAATTGCGAACATTCATGAATTTATTAATGATTTGCCTGAAAAATACGAAACTAAAGTTGGTGAGAGAGGTGTTCGACTTAGTGGTGGCCAAAAACAAAGAATTGGGATTGCGCGGGCTTTATATAACAAACCAGAGGTTTTAGTTTTAGATGAAGCTACTAGTGCAATGGATACTGTTACAGAAGAGTCTGTAATGAAAGCAATTGAAAATCAAAAAGATAATAAAACAATAATCATGATTGCGCATAGAATTACAACAATTCAGAATTGTGACATTATATATATGCTTGATAATGGAGTCATAAGTGATTCTGGCGATTATGAGGAACTTTCCCAAAAGAATAATAGTTTCCAAAAAATGGCTAAAAATAAATAGTTTTATTTTCAATAAATCTTATACAGAATGAATTTCTTAATAAATTTGCCAATCAAAGAAATAAAAAATGGTAGTCGATTCACTAATTTAGTTTATTTTTTAATAAGCTTTGTGACGATAATTTATGTTTCTCAAATTTATAGAATTATTTTCAAATCATCTGACTCTTTGTTGCTAATAAGGTTTACCGAAGACTACGTGTTGATAGGATTATTATTTGCCATAATCTTGTTTAGAGGAAAATTGATTGTAAATAACGTAGCTCCTTTTTTAATAATATTCATATATTTATCATTGAATTACTTATTTGCTATTTCAGATTTTGATCAATACAGAAGATTCATTATCATGATGTTGTGGTACACAATTGCAATAAATGCTCTAAGATTTTTACAACCAAAAACTTTTTTCTATATTATTGCATCTTTAGGGATACTTGCTGCAGGAACTATGCTCATCAATGTCGAACAGACAATTGCAGACTATGTAATAAATAGTTCTAGAATTCACACAGAAGGTGAAGGCATGGATATTAATATAAATGATATCTCACTTATTTTAGTAGCATTTTTGACAATATTAACTGTAATGAGCAAAAATGTTGCTGAAATTAAATATCGGAATACATTAATCTTTCTTTTACATATTTGTACAATTTTGATTCTTTTAATTGGAAGTAGTAGATCCGCATTACTTTTTTACCTATTAATAGTTGTATATGCATTTATCAATATGCCTATCAAATATTTAATTATTCCTTTTTTACTATTTGTAACCTCCATATTTGCTGCAATAATTTTTAGTGAAGAATTAATTATAATTTCAAGATTTGTTGAATTTGATTATCAAACATCAGGAAGGATATTAGCTATTCAAGATTCCTTATCTAATTTTGCGGATAATCCTATGTTTGGAATTGGAGAATACAGGCAAGAAGCTATGCAAATTCAGCAGATTGGTGATCCTGATCATAATTTTTATACAAGATTACTAGGATCTAATGGAATAATAGGGTTCATTTGTGTTGTTACTTTTTTATTAGGCCTTATAGCTCCAGTTATAAAAGATAAAAAAACAAAAGGTATTTTTTTATTACAGTCTTTCTTTCTATATTCTTTGGTTTTTTCACCAGGTGGCCCAGGAATTATTATAGTCGCTTCAACAATATTTTATTTAAGCCAGAAAAAAAATAATAATCCGAATATTTCAATGCCAATATCTTAATTAATTTTATAAATGTTTAAATCTAAATTACTTATATATACTGATTGTGACTTTTTTGCAGGGTGCGAAAAACCAATTGAAAACATAACTAATTATCCCAAGATAATAGATCAATATGATGTAACTTTTGTATATCGTTTTAGTAAAAAATATGCGGATGACCTGACTTATAGAAATTTTCATGCAAAGATTAAACCAATTTTCATACCCAATCCAAATGAAATTATAAAAAAAGTAAATCAAAAGAGCTTAATATTTCTTCCTTACAAAGTTTGCATTAGAATTCTAGAAAGATTACAAATTTTTAACCTCATATATTTTTTTAAACAACTAAAAATCTTAGTAAAAGAAAGGCCATACATTGTTCATATTAATAATGGAGGATATCCAGGAGCAGATAGTTGTAGAATAATGGCAATCACATCAAGACTGATGAAAATAAATAAGATTATTTTTACAGTAAATAATATGGCTGTTCCGGTAAGGGGTTTAGTTGATAAATTTATAGATTATTTAGTCAATGTATCCGTTGACAGTTTTGTAACTGCATCAAATGCTGCATCAGAGCAGTTAATTAATATAAGAAAAATTGATTGTGAAAAAACTCAATCTATTCCCAATGCTGTGTTGAATGATGAAATCAAAATAGATGAAAATGTTTCATTAAGAGAAGAATTTAATATTGAAAAGGATTCACTTCTAATAGG
>MDTE01050976.1_pt1 | contig 12708 bp, 11 predicted proteins | sample 811231 | NCBI WGS metagenome assembly MDTE01 (sample SAMN05326651, study PRJNA326480) | marine metagenome | isolation source: seawater | place: Indian Ocean: Red Sea | collected 2010
AAATTTATGATTAAAAAAACTACAACAATATAAGTTGTCGGTTTATCGATTAAAAATTGATTTAATATATCAAAGACTTTTGTTAAATCAAGGTCTCTCATATAAATAAAATCAAAAATAAGGTCTATGAAGTCTATTTCAGATGTGTATGCAAAATTTTGCATTTTAGAAAAATAAATTTTTTGATAGAAAAGATTTAGGCTATAAATAACCAAACTAGCTATTAAATAAATATTTCTTTTTATTAAAACAATACTAAAAATAATTATCACAAGAGAAATTAGTGAGACAAAGTTTTTGGTTAAAACCATACCACCAAAACTTAGAAAAAAGAATAACGAAGTCAAATTCTTGTTTTTGTACATTTGAACGAAGTTGTACAAATAAACACTTATAAAAAAGCTCACAATTCCCTCAATCATTAAGGAATTTATTAAAAGATACTCTAGCCAATCATTGTTAGTTATGATCGAAACAAAAAGAATTGATGAAATAAATTTATTTTTTTTTAATATTTTAAGGTCTGCAATTAACAAAATACTAAAACTTAAAAATAAATAAGAATTAACCTGAATAAATTGAAAATTTTGAGAACTGAATCCAATTTCAAAAAGTAGTGCTTGAATATAACTAGGCAGTAAACCTTGTCCTTCAATTAAATTATTTTCAAGTGCAAAAAAGTAATTATTTTCATATATCATGCTTGCAAGATCTAACCATTGAGCCAGTACATCAGTATTCAATTCTTTATAAGTTGAGTTATTAATTAAATCAGTAAAAAACAAGTAATTGAATATTTTATATATAGATAAAATTGAAACAATCTTAATAACTCCAACTAAGCTTTTTGTTTTAAAAAGAATTAGAACACACCAAAATAATGATGTAATATAAAAAGTTGATTGAAAAGTCATTTTTCCCCCAACGAACATAAGAACTGAATCACAAATAAAATAGCTTGTTAAATACAACACTAACGCAACAGACCTTCCACCAAATAAAAATTTATTATTTAAATAATCAGATAAATATACAAAAAATAAAGTACCAAGAATAAATGATATTATCTTCGCAAAAGACACTTTATCTAAATTTATTAGATTAAATCTTTGAATAAAATTAATTCCACTATTGAAAATAACGGGAATTGAAATAGCTAACAACAGGTTATTTTTGATAAAATTTATATAATCGTTTTTGAAAATACTCATAATCAAGTAACTAGTTTATCCAAATTATTAGAACTACAAACAATATTTAACTTTATCTAAATTAAGCAGGTTTTATTCTTGTGTCAATTCTAAGGACAAGCCTTTTATTTTTATTTAATACTTGACCAGCTTTATGTGTAATGTTGGTGTCAAAAATAGCAGCTGTACCTTTTGGACCAGTAATTTCTTCTATTTGAGATAAATCTTTTACTTCGACAACATTTTCTTCCTGCAAAGCTTCCCTTTTTAAAAGTTCTTGCTGGAGTTTTGTATTCCACTCTTTCTTTGCAAAAGTGACACCACCATCACCCTCAAAAACATCTCTTAGATAAATCATAAATTTCAAATACCTCGTTTTGTCAAAATGCATTTTATAAGGTAAAACATCTACTTTTTCACCATTATTTGAAGATTCAGCTAAAAATATTTTAGAAATTTCAACATCTGTTGACTCAAAATAATTTTGAATAAATTCAATCAAATTACGATTTAAAAAAATATCATTTAAATATTTAAAATATCTTATTTTTTTTGAATCTTTTTGTGTTATTGAAATAACTTTAACAAAATCAGTTTGTATATGAAAAAAATTATTTGAAGCTTTACGAAATGCTTTTAAAGTTTTAGTTTCCAAATTTTCTGCATCTGTTGCTGATATAAAGTCAACTATCTTTAAATATCCATTCATTTGAACTTCGTTATGTAAGTTTGATAAGTTTTTGATCATTTATTTTATTTTAAATAAACTTCCACAAAAATTTTATCTTTTCATAACTAATTTATTTCTAAACCTCTAATATCATTTTCTAAGCGAATAAAAATATCAGAGGTTAAATAAATTCTTTGCAGTTCATAAGCGGACAGAATCAAATTTAAAAAATAGTATTGATAACTGTAAAAAAAGATTAATTTTTTAATTGTATTCAAAATAATTTATTTTCTTTGTATAGTTCTTATAAATAAGAAAATAAATTATTTTGAATACAATATATGTTTATAGAACTAAAGATCAGATTTTAGCAAATGTGCGGAGTTTATTTTTCGACTCGAAATGAATCTGCTGGAAGTGATAATAAGTTTCTTATTAGAGGTCCTGACTTATTCAACCAAAAAAAAATAAACGACTTTTGTTTCGAGCATTCATTGTTAGCTTTAACTGGTGAGTTTACTCCTCAACCGATTTCTAAAAATAAAGTGCATTTGATGTTTAATGGGCAAATCTACAACTATGATGCCAATAAATATTCTTCAGACTCGTACTTTATATTGGATGAGTATATTTTAAATGATGAAAAATTTTTCAAGAATCTTGATGGTGAATATGCAGTTGTTATTTATGACCAAAATAAACAAATTGTAATTTTTTTAACTGATATATTTGGAACTAAGCCATTATTTTACTCTTGTGATGACGATAGCCTTTCTGTTTCCTCATTAAAGTCTTCGTTAGAAACTAACAACAATTTTAATATTGTAAAGTGTACTCCAAATACTATTTACAAATATGATTTGCAAAGTAAAAAATTAACCAAAGTTGAAGAGTACTTTAAATTTAATACCGATCAATATAAAGAATCCTTTGATGATTGGAATGACTTATTTATTAAAAGTGTTAGTAAAAGGTTTTCTAATTTAAAACATGACATAGTTCTACCTTTAAGCAGTGGACATGATAGTGGAGCAATTGCATGTGCTTTTGATTTATTAAATATTAATTATTTTACTTATTCAATATTTAACAATGAGCACAAAAAAATTCTACTAAGGAGATTGCTAAAAAGAATTATGATTGCACCATACAAAACAAGATTTAAAAATAAGTTGAGTAAGGAACAGAAAAAAATAAATCAGTCACATCTAGATTTTAATTCTGATAATTTTTATTATGGTCCTGATATTGACAACTTAAAAATTGATGGAAAAAAAGATCCTGGCGCAATCGGGCTTTCCCATGTCTTAAGAGAAGCTTCTAAATTATGTGAAAATCTTAAAATTGTAGCTTCTGGTCAAGGTGGAGACGAAATATACTCTAATAATCAGGATTATAGTTTTGGTAAACCTAATCCATATAAATTTCCTGATGACTTAGAACTAGTCTTTCCTTGGGAAAATTTTTACCATGGTGCACAAATGAGTTATCTATCTAAGGAAGAGTCAATTGGTGGAAGCTATGGTTTAGAAACCAGATACCCCTTTCTTGATAAATACCTTGTACAAGAGTATCTAAATTTAAGTCCAGAATTAAAAAATCAGACATATAAATCCCCAATAACAAATTTTCTAAACATCCATAAATATCCTTATAGACAAGGCAGTGAAAAAACTGGATTTAATCCATAATTTATAAAAATTTCACGTCTTTTAAGTTAGGTTTTTTATATTGTTAATAAAAGCTATAATTTGTTTATAAATTAACAAAATTAAAATTTGTGATATTAAAAAAAGTAAATTTAGTTGAACCAGAAATGTTTCTTTCAGAATCTGTTGCGATAGTTGGGTCTAGTTCAAAAATAATGTCTTTAAACAAAGGAGAACTAATTGACACTTATGAGAATGTAATTAGATTTAACCGTTCAATTACTAAAGATTTTGAAAAGTTTGTTGGTAGCAAAACCACAATAAGGGCAGTAAACAATCATGTATTTGATAATAAAGATATTTCAAATCAAGGATATACAAATTCGCCATCTAATTTTGTTAAAAAACTAAGAAAAGAAAATATATTGTTTATAGGACCAGATGATGGACCTTGGAAAAGGAGAAGAAAGAACACACATCGATCATGTAATTTATTTAAGTTTGACTATCAACAACTAGATAAAATTAAAGACATTATGGGTATTAATACAGAAAAAAAATTACAAATTGGAACAATAACAATTGGCTTGTGTATATTATCAAACATAAAGCCACATATATTTGGATTTGATTTGCATAATATTGCTAGATCTCATTATTTTGAATCAAGACCAGGATCAATTGATACAATAAACCACGATCCAGATAATGAAACTGAGGCCCTACGTTCTTTATTAAGTAAAAAGATGATTAATTGTGATTAAAAAATAAAATGAAACAAATACTGTTTAGATTTACTAAAAAATTATTTCATATTTTTTGCAACTTAATAAGACAAGATATTAAGACTGATTTTTTAGGATCTAAATATGGTGGATGGCAATTTTTAAAACCAACCTCAAATAAAATTATTAATGTAGTTTCTGCAGGAGTAGGCGAAGATGTATCATTTGATATAGAACTTATCAATAAATTCAATTGCAAAGTCGTATTAATTGATCCAACTCCTAGAGCTATATTACATTTTGAAGATATTATTAAAAATTTAGGAAAGAGAAAAATTAGGGATTATGATTCAAACTCAGGCCAACAATTAATTGACTCCTATGAGCTTTCTAATATTAAATTAGAAAATTTTAAATTAATTAAAAAAGCACTTTTTGACGAATCAGAAAAAAAAGTAAAATTTTTTCTTCCACAAAACGAAAATCATGTAAGTCACAGTATTTCAAATTTTCAAAATAATTTTTCTAAAGACACAGACTATATTGAAGTTAAAACAGTAACCCTTGATAATGTAATGAAGGATGCAGGGCTTTTAAAAATTGATTTATTAAAGCTAGACATAGAAGGAGCAGAAAATCAAGTCATCCCCTACATGATAGATAAAAAAATATTTCCGGATCAAATACTTGTTGAGTTTGATGAACTTAGGACAAAAACTCTCAGACCTTACTTTGATGCCTTTATTATATTCATTAGATTAATTTTTAAAAAATATTATTTAGTGAATACAAACAACTTTCCAAATTTTTTATTTGTAAATAAAAACAAAGAGTGGGTAAGTTAAAATTTATTTATTGTATATTTGTCAAATGCTTTAATGTGTTTAGACAAAGTTTAGTGGTTAATTTTTTAAAAAAATTATTATTAGTTTCATGGTAAAAGTAATTGCAGAGCTTGGAATAAATCATGAATCTAGCGAAAAAGTTGCAAAAGAACTCATAGAAAAAGCACATAAATCAAATTGCTGGGCAATTAAATTTCAATATAGAAATTTACAAAGATTTTATGGTTCAACTAATGAAATTGGAGATGAGCTTATTCACGATCAATTAAAGAATACACACCTAAGCCTATCAAGTATAAAGTCTTTAACTGAATTTGCACACAAAAAGGGTTTAAAAGTTGGCATAAGTTTTTTTACTTTAAAAGATTTTGATGAAATTATACAAAAAAATATAGAATTTGATTTTTTTAAAATACCATCTGCAGAATTTTTAAATACAAATCTTGTTACAAATGTTTTGAAACAGAAAAAAATGGTAATTATGTCTACTGGAGGTCATACATTAAAAGATATAAAATCACAAATAAGAAAATACAGCTTTCAATCTCCAACAGTTCTTATGCATTGTACATCAAATTATCCCACAGAAATAGGGAGCCAAAATTTAAGTGTTATACCTGAATTGAAAAAAATAAAAAATATAGAAGTTGGTTATTCAAGCCATGATATTAATTATGAAGTTATCTTTTTAGCAGCTGGATTGGGAGCAGAGTACATTGAAAGGCACATAACTTTAAATAAATTTGGAAAGAGCTTAGACGATAGTTCTAGCTCAGAATTAGAAGAATTCTACTCAATGAATAAAATTTTAAATAATTTTGTAACAATTATGGGAGATTCAAAAAAACCAGTTAATCAAGGTGAAATTATGAATATGCAGAATCTTGGAACAGGTGTTTACATAAGCTCAGATAAAGAGAAAGGAGAATTTATTTCCAATAAAGACATTGAAATTAAAGCCCCAAGAAAAGGATTAACCTTAGACGAACTCCATCAATATATACATAGACCATTAGTAAAGAATATTAAAAAAGACGAACCATTAACCAAAAGTCATTTTATTAAATCAATTACGCTAAACAAAAAAGATTTTGCATTTATTGAAAAATCAAAAATCTCAATTCCTATCAGGTTCCATGATATGAATTCAATATTCAAAACTTTTGAAATTTCTAATTTTGAATTTCACTTATCTTATCAAGACCTAAATTATTTTTCTAATCTTACTTCTTTAGATGCAAAAAATTTTGAAAATAAAACTTTTTCTTATCATTTACCTGATTACTTAAACAATTATCAATTATTTGACCCATTAAGTAAAGACAAGTTGATAAAAAAACAATCCTTAAAAAATTTAAATGATGTATTAAAATTTAGTAAAAAATTATCTGATAACAAACAAATATTTGTATCGAGCTTAAGTCAAAATGACTATAAGGATAAATTTGAATATTATTACAATTTAAAACTGTTTATTGATAAATTAGCTACTGAACATAATATATTATTTTTGCCGCAATGGCTTCCAAAAAAAGCATGGTATTTTGGTGGCTCTTATGATATCAACCTATTTTCATCTCATGAAGATATTGAGTTTTTACGTGAATTTGATATTAATATTTGTTTAGACACTGCTCACTTAATTATGTCAGCAAATTCTGCTGAAGCCGATTGGAGAGTTTGGTTTAAAAAGTTAAAGCCTTTAATAGGCCATCTTCATTTATCAGACTCTTATGGTACTGATGGTGAAGGTGTTGAATTTGGGCATGGAGAATTAGGAAATCCAATAGATATTCTAAGTTTTGAAAAGGTAAAAGTTCTAGAAGTTTGGCAGGGGCATTTAGATAATTTTGCTGGGTTTAGGAAAGCAGTTAGAGATTTAAGGAAAAATTATTAAAGATAAATTTTTTATAACCGGTATAAACGGACAAGACGGTGCTTTTTTAGCCAAAAAAGCAGTAGATGATGGATTTAATGTTATTGGAATTCAAAGACCTAAGCCAGACTATAGAAAAGAACAAGTTACCTACAGGCTTAAAGAATTAGATTTATTAAAAAAAATTGAATTACAAGTAATAGACTTAACAAGCAAACACCAAGTAGAAAATTTAATTAAAGAACATAAACCAAGTTATTTCGCACATTTAGGATCTCAAAGTAGTGTTAAAAAAAGCTTTGAGTACAAAAAGCTTACTGAGGAGTCAAATTTAAAAATTACTGAAAATATAATTAATGCGTTAGAGAAATACTCAAAGGACACAATCTTTTTCTTCCCATCCTCAGCAACTATTTATGAAGGGTACCAAAATGTTGAGGTAAATGAATTAACAGACCCTCTTCCAAAAACAGAGTATGCAAAATCTAAACTAATTTCACAGGAATATATATCAAAAATGATAGAAGAAAATGACATGCAACTAAATAATGGAATAATGTTTAGTCACGAGTCGGAATACAGAAGACCCAATTTTTTTTCAAAAAAAATTACACAATTTTTAGTTGATTATGCAAGTCATGGCAACAAAAATTTAAAAGTAGGCAATCTATTTATTGAGAGAGATGTAGGTTATGCAAAAGAATATGTGGATGCAATTTATAGATTAATAAGAGCAAACAATAGGGAAAATTATATTATTTCTTCAAACAGATTATACAAGCTGAGTGAGTTTGTTAATAATTGCCTTGACTTACTAGAGATTGAATATGAAATAGTAGCGGAAGGTAAAAAAATAAATTACATAGATAAAAAAAGCAATTTTAAATTTATTTCATCAGAAGATAATGAATATAGAAAGTATGATTTAATTGGAATTAAAGGAAATAATAGTAAAATTTTTAGAGACTTAAATTGGAAGCCAAAAATCCAACTTAAAGAAATATCAAAAATAATGATTGATTATGAGCTTAAATTTAGAACATAGTGAAATAAAAAATATATTAACTGGTCCAATATTTACAGTTTTTACTTCTTTCTCAAGCAACGGGGATATTAATTATTTGGAAATAGAATCTTATTTAAATTTTTTATATGAGAAGAATGTCAGAAATTTTTATGTCATGCCATATAATTCACGATACTCTCAGTTAACAGAAGATGAAATATTTAAATTAAATGAATTTGTTATTCATACAGTTAAACAAATTGATAAAGATAATTTTGTAATAGTTAGTGATTGTATACATGGACCAACAACTCTATCTGCAGAATACGGGTATAAAGCATTTGATAATGGTGCAGATATGTTTGCTTCAATAGTGAGAGAGAAATATTTTTCAAATAATCAAATTTTCAAACACTTTGATTATTTGTCAAAAAAATTAACCATGCCACTTCTTGTACACGAGATGCCTTTTTTATCTGGATATGACGCAAAAAACTTGAAATGGCCTCTAAGTTTAATTGAAGAATTAAAAAATATAGAGAATATTGTTGCTATTAAAGAGGATGCTAAAGATTTGGAATATGGAAAAAAAGTAATCGATATTTTAGAGCCTGAAATAAGAATTATTTTTGCTGGAAAAAAAAGATATATAAAAGATTTATTTCCCCATGGATTAAAAAGTTATCTAAATGGTACTTCAATTATAAATCCTGATATAGCTTTTACATTTTGGAACTCTCTTAATGAGCATGATGATTCTTTAGTCAATTCGATACTAAGACAAATTGAAGATCCGTTTTGGGACAATATTGTTTCAAAATATGGTTGGCATAGGTCAAATAAGGCTCTGTTACATTCAGCAGGATTAATGAGCAGATATGACAGATTGCCAATGGAGCATTTAAATGAAATAGAGTTTAGAGAGATTCAACTATTTTTCGATGAGCATAAAACAAAATTTTTAGCTCCAAAAGAATTATGATTTATGCTTTTATTCCCGCACGAAGTGGGTCAAAAAGATTAGCAAACAAAAATATTTTAATGCTTAAGAATAAAAGGCTTTTTCAGTGGAGTGTTGAGTTTGCAAATAAGTTGGAAAAAGTAGACAAAATTATTTTCTCAAGTGATTCGGGTAAGTACATAGGTTTATGTAAAAGTCTTAATTTGAATAAAGAATTAATAATAGATAAAAGAGATAAAAAAAATTCTAGTTCACAGGTGAGAATTTTTGATTATTTGAAATCTGATTTTCTAACAAATAATAATTATTTTACAGAAGATGATTCAATATTAATGTTGCTTCCGACCCAACCATATAGAAGCTTATCTCAAGTTGAAGAAATGATTGATTATTTTGAAAAAGGTAAACATAATATTTTTTCCTGTCGTGAGTACTCATTCCCACTTAGTTTTTCATTTGAGATTAATTCAGATGAGCTTTATAAACCAGTTTTTGATAACTCACCTTTGGTGACTGGTAATACAAGAAGCCAAGATCAAAAAATTTACTACCACCCAGATGGATCAATTTATTTAGTTAGTATAAGTAGTCTGAAAAAAAATAATAATTCAATTTATCATGATGCTCGACCATATATTTTAAATAATAAAAACTACATTGATATCAATAATGAATTCGACTTATTATTAGCCGAAAGTTTAGACAGAGAAGTTATAGATGAATAAATGAGTACAAAAAATGAATAAAATATCTGTAGCAATCCCAACTTTTTTCTCATCTAGATTTATTGACCAAACAATTAGCTCTGTTAAAGATTCTCCGTTAATTGAAGAAGTTGTCATTTGCGATGATTCAGAAAACTCTGAAGAATTTCAAAATCTTGAAAAAATTGTAAAGAAAATTTTAGAGAAATCTGAAATTAAATTAAATATTTCAAAAAATAATAAAAATTTGGGTGGTTTTAAAAATAAATATCTATGTGTTGAAAAAGCATCAAATAATTATATTTATCAAATTGACTCTGATAACATTGCTAATTCAAAAACTTTCAAATATATTTCTGGAATTGAGCTCGACTCTCTGGATGCATCTATTCTCCACTTACCATCAAAGATATATTTGTTTAAAGAAAGAAAGTATGAAAAATTTTTTAAATTATCAAACAATGTTACTTACTTGAAAGACACGAAGCTATTAAGTGGTAATGATATTAAGCAAATATTGCTAAATAATGAAAAATTTGTAAAAAATAAGAACATTGGATGGCTATTAAATACTGGGAACCCATTTTTTAGAAAAGATTCGTATTTAGATTTTTTAAAACCTGGTTTAGATGAATCAGAAAGTACCTTAGCGGCGTGTTCAATAGCTCTTGTCTATTATTGGCTGAAATCTGGAAACCTTATAAGTGTTTCTAATTTTTTATCCCATTATCACCGAGTAAGAGACGATAGTTATTTTGTCAGTCGTGGTGATATTGCTATAAAATCAATTGATAACTTTAAAGAACAAATTAAAAAACTATAAAATGAATATATTCAATACACCCACAGATTTTTTAGATTTTTCGGTTAATAATTATCCATCAAGAAATATTAAAAAAAATTTTGAAGCGTACTTCTATAATTATTTTATAAATAACAATTTTGATAGCCAATATACTTATCTTCCTATTCAGTGGACAAATTATTTTGTTAAAAATGGCTATGGAAAAAATATTGATGAATTAAAAGTATTTCTAAATAATAATTTAAAACCTAATCAAAAATATTTCACTATTGTTCAATATGCTGGTGGGCCACTTGTTCAACTTGAAAATACTTTAATTTTTAGCATGGGAGGTACATTTAATACAAAAATTCCCAAAAGTTCAAAAGTAATACCCCTGCCTTTGATATATGATTTAGAAGAAGCACCAAACGAAATAACCAAAAAAAATTATTTAGCCTCATACATGGGAAGACCAACTCATAAATTACGAATTAAATTAGAAGAAAAATTAAAAAGTGAAAATAGCTTTTATATCAAAAACTTAAATTCTATGAATTCGGAAATTTCAATAAATAATCAATTAAAATTCCAACATATTATGTCTGAATCATACTTTTCTCTTTGTCCAAGAGGATATGGGCCAACTAGCTTCAGGCTTTATGAGTCAATTGCAGCTGGAGTTGTACCGGTCTATATTTCTGATAGTCACTTCTTGCCTTACACTGATAGAGTAAATTGGAAAGAATTTTCATTAATTTTAAAACCTAGAAAAATTAACAAACTTAATAAAATACTTCAAAGCAGCTTAGATAAAGGAGATTATTCAAATTTAAACAAGAATCTTCAAAAAGTAAGACATTATTTTAATTTTTCTTATATGAGCAAATATATATCAAGTAAAGTTAAATAGAGTGTTGGATTTCCTAAATAAGTTTAAACATTTTTTAAATCGAAAAATATTTAAAAACTTAAAGTATGAATTCGAGGAATTTATTCCAAACTCATTAAGTGACTCAAGAACAACTCATAATTTAATAAAAATAAACATTAATCAGTTTTCAAAAAACTTAAGCAGTATTCATAATTTTTTTGAAAAATTTGAAATAATAAATTTAGATTCTTTACATATTAATCACTCATTTAATGAAAAAATAAAACAAATGTTTGAAAAGCACGGTTCAGACAAGTCAAAGCACGGTTATCATTTACTTTACTCAAATATTTTTGAGCGATTGCCTATTAATCCAACAATTTTAGAAATAGGATTAGGCACAACCAACTCATTAATTCCATCAAATATGGGCGACAAAGGTATTCCCGGTGCTTCTTTGTTTGCTTTATCCGAAATCTATCCAAACTCAGAAATTTTTGGTGCAGATATTGATATTAATATTTTAATGAACTTTAATAATGTTAAGTCCTTTTATTTAGATCAAAATAATTTTAAAACGTATAATAACAAGTTGATTGAAGGAAAAGAATTTGATTTGATAATTGATGATGGCTTGCATATGCAATCAGCTAATTTGAATACTTTAAGATTTGCTTTAGAAAGATTAAAACCTGGAGGTATTTTAGTTATTGAAGATATCTCCAGTTCAGCATTAAATACTTGGAATATAGTAAAAGGATTATTAAGAAACCCCTATACATTGACCATGTATGAGTGTTTTGATAATTATGCCGTTTCTGTGGAGTTAAAAAATTAAATCAATTAATTAATAAAAAAAACAGGAGATAAAATAGGATTGTGCAGTTCATAAAAACAATATTCAAAGATGTTTTGTATGTATCTAAAATTACCGGAACACAAAGAAAAAAAGTATTAATCCTTACATCTGTTGTATGCAGTCAATTAGCTGTTTTAGTTGACGTATTTTTAATTGGTCTTTTTGCTTATCTAATCGCAGATCAGAAAACAAATATTGAATTCGTTGACAAAATAGCATCATTTTTTGAATTAAACAGATATCTAATCCTTTTTGTTGTTGTAATCAGATTCTTATTTTTATTTCTACAAAGCTATATATTGAGGCGAATAGAATTTACTGTAACTAAAAACCTTAAAGAGTTTATACTTCGAAGAATTTTTGAAAGAAGAACCTATTCAATATCTGATGCATATTTTTACACTAATGACTTAAGTGGCCATATTGGTTATTTTTATTCAAATTTTGCATCATTTCTAAATAGTTGTATAAATATTTTAGTTTTCAGTTTGTATCTTATAATTTCTAATTTAAATGTATTAATTATATTTTTCTCTGGGTTAGTATTTTTGTTTTTTCCTATAAG
>MDTE01067203.1_pt1 | contig 12708 bp, 8 predicted proteins | sample 811231 | NCBI WGS metagenome assembly MDTE01 (sample SAMN05326651, study PRJNA326480) | marine metagenome | isolation source: seawater | place: Indian Ocean: Red Sea | collected 2010
GGGGATTGGGATTACATGTTTGTTTGGGATTGCAATGACATTGATTCCTATGTTAATTTTCGGTTATGCTGAGGATTCATATGATGACGATTGGCATGAGGAAAATATGGATATTGACTGGGATGAAGGAGGATTAAATGGAACTTTTCAATTAGATGAAGGTGACCTTCAAGAATGTGATCTTTGGATTGATACTGACAAGTACTTCTCTTCAGGGTCCTCAGATCGCATTGAAAAAAGTCACCATCAGATTGATGGTGATTGTAATGGTGATTTAATTATCTTTCGAGAATCAATTATAATTGAATTTTCCATGCTTAATGATTCATGGGGTGAGTTTACATATTTCCCAGATTATTATCATGGATTAAATGATTCAATAACGCTAACTCTTCCAGGAGTTTTCAATGGCAGCCTTGGATCACAAAGTTTTGATGTAAATATGACGCCATTGAAATATCAAGTAAATACCACTAATTGGGTTCATTGCTCCCAAACTATTACCGTTGAAGATGATAATCAACCTTTTGACGTTTATTTTGAGACTTACTTTTATCCCCAAGAAGATTGGTATACTACGCCACCAAATTGTGCTAATATGAGTTATTTTTCTTATCATAATATTGTAGTTGGCACAATTGATTATGAAACGGGTTTTGGTGAATTTTTCTTTAATGAAAAAATTGATGATGACACAGTTTTTCGTGCACAATATTATACATATTATGATGACGATTTTGATATTTTTGAAATTGTCTCATGTCTAGCTCCTTTAATTTCTCTAGTATTTTTTATATTTTGGATAGTTCAGGTGGTACGTGCTTTCCAAGGTGGGTTGACTAAACAAGGGACTGGGATGCTAATTGGAATAATCCCTGCTTTCTTTGGCAGTATTTTTCTTACATTTATAATCTCAATAATGCTGTTTGGCTTCTGATTTAATAGATTCAATAATTTCACATATTACGACGATATTGTCCACCTACTTCGAATAGAGCTTGAGTAATTTGGCCTAGTGAGGCAACCTTCACTGTATCCATTAGTTCTGCAAAGACATTACCACCACTTCTTGCAACTTGTTGAAGGCTTGCTAAGGCGGCAGGTGCTTCATCAGCATGCAGGGCGTGGAATTCTTCTAGTCTCTCTAGGCAACCAACCTTTTCTTCAGGTGTGGCCCTGCTCAACTCCATGTCAAAGGAGTCTGCTGAAGATTCATCAAATGCCTCAGCATCAGGATTCTCAAACATGTTGACACCCACAATAGGTAATTCACCCGAGTGCTTTAATTCTTCATAATACATTGATTCATCTTGAATCTTGGATCGTTGATACATCATTTCCATGCTTCCTAGGACCCCTCCTCGCTCGCTTAGTCTCTCAAATTCACGAAGAACAGCCTCTTCTACCATATCGGTTAATTCTTCAATGAGGAAAGAACCTTGCAGAGGGTTCTCACATTTGTTCCATCCAAATTCCTTATTGTTAATCATCTGGATAGCCAATGCTCTACGGACAGATTCTTGAGTTGGAGTCGTTACCGCTTCATCATATGCATTAGTGTGCAAAGAGTTTGCATTGTCTTGTATTGCAAGTAATGCCTGTAATGTGGTCCGTATATCATTGAAAGCCATCTCTTGAGCATGCAGGGAGCGACCAGAGGTTTGGATATGCATCTTACATTTCTGCGCTCTTTCATTACCATTGTATAAATCCCTCATTGCTATTGCCCAAATTCTTCTAGCGACTCGTGAAATCACAGTGTATTCTATGTCCATGCCATTGGAGAAGAAAAAGGAAAGATTGGGTGCGAAGTCGTTAATATCCATTCCACGTGAACGATAATATTCAACATAGGTAAGGCCATTTGCTAGGGTGAAAGCCAGTTGTGAAATGGGGTTTGCTCCTGCCTCAGCAATATGATATCCAGAGATACTAACTGAGTAGTGGTTACGAACATTGTTATCAATGTAGAACTGTTGAACATCACCCATTAACTTGAGGCTAAAATCGGTAGAGAATATACAAGTATTCTGTGCTTGGTCCTCCTTGAGAATGTCCGCTTGAACAGTACCTCTCACAGTTGAGAGTGTTTTGTTGCTTATTTCTGCTAGTTCATCTTTAGAAGGCTTACGTCCCTTTTCCTTCTGGAATTTAACTTCCTGTTGTCTAATTGCAGCATTGAAGAACATTGCCAGTACAATAGGGGCCGGCCCATTTATGGTCATAGAGACACTTGTATTTTTATCACATAAATCAAATCCATCAAACAATTGACTCATTTCATCAACTGTAAAAATTGAAACACCTGACTCCCCAACTTTTCCATATACATCAGGTCTTATTTCTGGATCTCTTCCATACAATGTTACTGAATCAAAAGCCGTTGAAAGTCTAGCATACGGTGAAGATTGACTCAACAAGTGGAAGCGAGCATTTGTTCTGCTTGCAGGGCCCTCTCCGGCAAACATTCTTGTTGGATCTTCGTCAGTTCTTTTGAAAGGAAAGACTCCTCCAGTAAAAGGAAAACTACCTGGTAAATTTTCTTTTCGCAACCAGTTCAATAGAGCTCCTTTGTCAGTTGTACGAGGCAGAGAAACTCTTGGTATATTTGAGCCCGAAAGTGATTCCACTTTTGTAGGGACTGAAAATTCTTTGTCTCTTATTTTGTATTTGAATAGTCCACTATCGTATTTTTCAACTTTTTCTGGCCATTCTTCGAGTAAATTACGTGCATTTGGATGTAGGTCATCCAAGACTTCCTTCGCTTCATCCCGCAATTCCAATGCTTGCTCACTTTTCCCTATTGCTTCTAAGTGATTGGCTGCTTCAGCTAATTGTTGAGCCAATCTTGATTTCTGGACTTCACCATATGTTCGTTCATGGTATTCGCGAACTGAGGATGCTACTTCAGCAAGATAATGTACGCGTTCAGGGGGTATGATGTGCCTGGGTTCAGGCATTCCTGATTGTGGTAAAATAGGCTTTTTTGCGTTTGGTTTGGAACCATTTGACAATGTTATCAGATTTGCTAAACGAAACCATAAATCATCAACCCCTGTATCTGCAAATTGGCTAGCAATTGTCCCACAAACGGGTAACTTATCATCATCTGTGCCAAAAATATTCCTATTTCTTCTAACTTGTTTACGTACTGCTCTCAATGCATCTACTGCGCCCCGCTTTTCGAATTTGTTGATAACTACAATATCTGCAACATCTAACATTTCTATTTTTTCTAACTGGGTGTGGGCCCCATATTCTGCAGTCATTACATAAAATGTATGATCGACTAGTTTTGTGATTTCATCGTCTGCTTGGCCAATACCACTTGTTTCAGCAAATATCAGGTCAAAACCGACTGCTTTGCACACGGCAATCGCCTCGCCAAGCCTGTCACTAACTTCCTTTCCAGAGCCTCTGCTAGCAAGACTCCTCATGTAGAAATTAGGATTTGATAATGCATTCATACGAATGCGGTCACCAAGTAGTGCACCACCAGTCCGTTTTCTTGTTGGGTCTGTACAAAGAAAGGCAACTTTCATGTCAGGCTCATCGCGAATAATTCTAAGCATTAATTCATCAAGTAATGATGATTTCCCAGCACCTCCGGTCCCCGTAATTCCAATTACTGGGATTTTAGCAGCATCTTTTTGTGAAGTACAATGAATTAATTTATCATTAAAATCATTATTTTCTCCATTTTCTGCTAATGTAATTAACCGAGCAATCGCTCCATGGTTATCTGATGTAATTGGTTCATTCAATTCATCCAGCATATTTTTTTCAAGTAGGTTTAGATCTGATGTTCGTTCCATCAAATCATCAATCATGCCTACTAAACCAAGGGTTCGCCCGTCATCGGGCGAGTAGATTTTTGTAATACCTGCCTCGTGTAAATCGCGAATTTCGACAGGTGTAATTGTTCCACCGCCGCCTCCAAAAATCCTAACATAATCTCTTCCTGCATCATCTAACAATTTTCTTATGTAGGTGAAATATTCCACATGTCCTCCTTGGTAAGAAGACAATGCTACGGCGTGCGCGTCCTCTTGTATTATTGCATCAACTACATCTTTTGCAGAACGATCATGTCCCAAGTGGATTACTTCAGCCCCTGCTGACTGAATTAATCTGCGCATCACATTGATTGCAGCATCGTGACCATCGAAAAGTGAAGCAGCAGTAACGACTCTTCTTGGTGAGGTAGGATGTTGAGTTGTGGAGTCAGAATTTGTACTATCAACAGCACCTTCAACCTCTTCCATATTATGCCCGAGTGGGCACTCGCTCAAGATATCTCCCTTTGTGGCGGCCGTAGGCCGCCACTTTTTCCTTTCACTAAGATTGTAGATTTAATCAAAATTACTTAAGTGCGTCAATATCATTTTCATGTCTATCTAACAAACGATTACGTCTAACTGATAACTTAGGAGTAATTAATCCGTTGTCTGGAGTCCATTCTTGATGATCTAGAATCACGGCTCCTGAAATTTCAAAACCTTTCCAGTTGGGGGTAGTCATTACATCTCCTTTCAGATTTTTCAACACCCAACTCCTAACTTCTGGAGATTCACAAATCTCTTGGAAAGTGCCGCTATTATCTAGACCTGAAGATGAAAGACCCGCACGAAGCGCTTTTTCATTAGGATGAATAATAGTGAATGTTTTTATTTTATTTCTTCCATCAACACAGCATTGTTCTACAATTGGAGATAATTTGAGTGATTCTTCAAGAGGTGAAGGTGCTACATATTTTCCATTTTCAAGTTTGAATTGTTCCTTTACTCTCCCTGTGATTTTAAGGAACCCATCATCTAATCTACCTAAATCTCCAGTTCTAAATCCACCATCAGCAGTCATAACTTCAGCAGTAGCTTCCTCTTTTTGCCAATAGCCTTGCATGATATTTGGTCCGTAAACAACAATTTCTCCATCTGTGCTGTCAGGGTCATCCCATGCATCTTGATCTATATGAATCCTTACTCCAGGGACTGCTCTGCCAACGGAACCAATCATACATCTCTTGTCAGATTCCCATCCATTTAATGATACAAGTGGGGCTGTTTCGGTTAATCCATATCCTTCGAAAACATCAAACCCAACACATTGGATAAATGAGGCAATTTCTGAATCTAAGGCTGCACCCCCTGATACACAAAATCTTAGTTTCCCGCCAAATCTACCTCTTACTTTACCCATTACAATTTTATCCAGTTTTTTATCTAGGAAACCCTTTGGTTTAACAGCTACACAATCAACACCTTCTTTGGCACATCTCGCTTTTGCTTTCTTGAATGCCATCGCCCCCAATCTCTTTTTTATTGGGGATGAATTTAGTCCTTCCATTACTTTACCATACAATTTATTCCATACTCTAGGAACAGCAAATAAAGCATGGGGCTTTATTTCTTGACACTCATCAGCAATTTTCAATACATCAGAAATTAGGTTAATGTGAATTCCAGAATGAATCATGAAATGTAAATCTCCCATTTGTCCAAATGAATGAGCCCATGGGAGGAAAGATGCTGTTCTGTCACCTTCAAAAATTTCAAAACGCCCTTGCATGGCTAGAATGTTGTGTAGAATATTCCAATTGGTTAACATGACACCCTTTGGATTTCCAGTAGTTCCACTAGTGTAGATTAGAGTTGCTAGTGCAAATGGGTCACGCTCCGGCTCTCCCAAATCATCAGATTTTCTTCCGCTTGAAACAAATTCACTCCATGTTTGTAGGTTAACACCTTCGGGTGGTGTAGAATTAGGTTCATCATCACCTAACAAAATGATTCCGCAACTAGGCCATATGTTATCATCAAGATGCTCGCATAATTTGTCTAGTACATCAGTATCAGCGGCAATTAGGACACTGGGACTAGAATCACCAATAATATATGACCATTCAGAACCATGTTGGTGAGTGTACATAGCAGTATATGCAGCACCCAAGGAATTAGTTGCATAAGAAATGGCAGCCCATTCAATAGAATTGTTTAGAATCATAGCCACTCTATCGCCTTTCTTAACACCCATATCACGTAGGCTCTTTGAACATGAATCAACTAAGTTTCCAAATTCTGAATATGACATATGGATTCTAGGTGCGCCGGGTGCAGGTATATGGCCAAAGGCAAGAATATCAGGATTCCTTGCTACTGATCTAGTCAATAAATCATGTAATGTAAAGGGGTCATCCTCTGAAGGGCCACTCCAATCTCTGTCAGGTTCATTTACTGGTAAATTCATGGGTCTCTTGTCTCCACTCATAACATCGCCATTTCGGGGAGAACTCATATCCCTCATGAGTCTTCGGTATAAAATTTAAACCAACAAACAATCATTTTGGATTAAATATTGAGTTTAAGCCCTTTTTTTTGTCTTTAGTCCATTTCTAGAATATTTTTCACTGCCTCTCGCCAATCTTCACCTTTATTTCTATTTGAAAATGGATTTGCAGGTGATGGATGAGGGATTCTCTCTATTTCAATATCCATCCCATCCAATGCCTTTTTTGCCTGCTTTTCTGCATAAGCTCCTACACCAATCACTCGTTGAGCATTTAGAATTTTGACTACTGTTCGAAGATGTTCATCACAAATTGAAAGTAAATTTTTTGCAGCGTCTCCCCGCAACTTATCAGGAGTTAGATTTGTTCCATTAGAATCGAACATCAATAGTGGGCAATGATTTACAACAAATAATTTCTTATGTGCATTTTCAGCATCTCCGAATATATCTTCTACAATTCCCCATAAACGTGTTCCTGATACCTCTCCTCGTTGACAATTTAGGCCCATCACGGGTCGCTTTGGATGTAGTTTTGTTGGCGACCTTACTTTGCCATCCAATCCTAGGTAATCCGTGACTTTTGTAATGTCTCCAAAAGGCACACCTGTTTGACCCATGCCCCATGGTCCAGGATTCATACCTAGCAGGATTGTTTTTGCACCCAAATCTCCAAATTTAGTTAGGTAGTTATTGTGTACATCCCATGCGTAATCAAGTGGGTTGTATACCCAAGCAACGGGTTGCTCTATTTTTACTGCAATTTCTTCACAATCATTGCTTAACTGCTTAGCAGCTTTTGATAAATTATTCAATTTACCACCAAAACCTGTTCTGCAATTTTAGGAATTTCAATTCCTACTGATTCAAAAGCTTCTTCCACACTATCAAAAACCTTACCCTTATGCCCTTTTTTCACTCTTTCAGACACTATTTTCCAAGAACTATTTTCACCAATTCCTGGGATGGCTTCCAATTGTTTCTGAGTTGCTTTGTTGATATCAATTCCTAATTCCACCGCTGTAATGGATCTTTTTCCATGGCCTGTAATTATTACATCTGAAATTGTTTCAAGTGGGGAATGGTATGGCAATCCTACTAGAATCGGATATGCTCCAATTTGTCTTCCGAAAGTTATTCCAGGCTTTCCTCTACAAATTTCTGAGCGGTGAATTTCATCTTCTAAATGTCTTGGTAATCGGATACGATCATCGTGAGATTCCCAACGGATTTCACGCAGCAATTGACCCATAGGGAACATTTCTGATAATAACGGCGCATCGATTTCATCTCTAACAAATTGTTTGAATGAAACAAAATCATCTTCTGGTATTTCTTGAAATCCATCTCCTTGAACTTGTCGGATGTTGATTCTTCTTAACCACATCCCATCGTTTTTCAGTTCAGTAAGTAATTCACGGTTTTGACGATAAGTTGATTCTGTTTCTCCATTTAACCCAGCAATGAAATTTAACCCGGGCAATAATTTAGGTAAACCTCTTTCACCTCTAAATCTACCAAATTCATTTATGTGTCGTATTGCAGTTTTCAATTGTTTAGGATCACAATTTAACCAATTTTGTTCATGGACCACAGGGTCTGCTGATTCCAAACCTAATGATAGTACTCCACCATCACTTAGTGTCTCGCACATTGTACGAGTAATTTCTGTTGCTGGTTCAATGTTTTCGGCAATAATACTTGGATTTGCATTATCTGTATGCAATATTTCTATTCTTTCATCATCTCTCAATTTATGTAAAAGTTTGGCGATCGGCTCAGGATTTGGGATTGGATATTCTAATTCAACAACCCCTTCAGCCATATATGTGTAAATGTCAGTCATGCCACCTAATCTTACATTATTAACACCTGAATTTAGAGCAATGGTTACTTCTTCAACTACTTGCTCCGGTGTCCTCCATTGGGGCAGTCCTTTCTTTGGTTCGATGCAGAATTTACACCCCCGTTTGTATCGTACACAACCTTGGTAAACTTCAACTTCATATGTTAAAGGACCTTTAGAAACACCTCTATCATTTGTAATTTCAAGATCTGGGTGTGTGGTTACTGCTTTACTAGATGCTCCAAGATTTGCAAATTCATTCCATTGTTCTAGAGTTCTTCTTTTATGTTTGAATTCTCCACATGTTAAGTAATGATTTAGGGTAGCATCAGTGTCTTGAAGACAAAGGAATAGATTTGACCTCAAAGGAGTCCAACCATTATTACGCCATCCACGTATGGCCCAGCCACCAGTAATGAAGGGAACATTTCTTGGGAGGGTTTTGAGCAATAAATTAACTTCTTTCAGAGAGATAGGAGTACCACGAAGATATTTTCCTGGCACAATGGCGCCTGCTAATAGAACGATACCATCACAATTTGATAAATCAGGCCTACGTTTTAGTCTCCAATCATCTATGGTAACATAGTCATAATCCAAATTATGAGATTCAAGAACCCCACAAATGTAACGAATGTGAAAACCAACATATGGGGGGACTCCAAAAGCCGCTGGCTCGTCTTCATATCCATCAATTACTAACCATGTCAGATGAATCCCCAATCTATCGGGATAGGTCATTAGTTGTCAGCAGTTCGGAGAAAAATACTCAAATTTGCATTAACGACGTTCTCTGCGTCCGCCTTGGTGATTGTTTCTACGCCCACCTCGGTTATTGTTTCTGTTTCCGTCTCGGCCTCCGCCGCCACCTCTTTCTTTTGCTTCTTGAACAGTAATTTTTCTACCCCCAATCTTCAATGATTTTAGATTTGGCAAAGCATCTTTACCTACAGAATAACTAGCGAATGTGACAAATGCAAAACCCTTACTTTTCCCTGTTTCTCTATCTGTTGCTAAGTGTACTTCCTTTAATTCACCATGCTCAGCAAATATCGCAGTGAGTTCTTCTTCATTTGATTCGTAAGGTAAGCCGCCAATGAATAGTTTGAATCCCATTTGTTCTTTAGCTGCCTCCTTTGCTGCTAATAGGACTGTACGTTCTTTAGCAAAGGAATCTTTATCGACATCTCCATTTTCTACTTTCTCCATACATGGTCTGCAGCGAATTGGTTTACCAGGTGTTGGTTTGAAAGGAACTTCACAATCATCTTGACATAGTGTACAGTTGGTTTTGAACATTTCACGTCGTGGTCTACCGCCTCGGTCACCTCCGCTCCTCCCTCCTCCAAGGAATTTCTTAGGAGTAACGTGAACCTCTCCTCTTCTGTAGTCTGCTAATACTGATAGGTATGGCCTTGATCCATCGTGTGAAAGTCTTGCTTCGGCTTCAGAACTCCAACGCTCTCCCCCTCTATTGAGAGAATCTAATCCGTGCCCTTCTTCAATAAAACCATGTCCATAATCATCCGCTAAAGCGCGGTATCCAATATAATCGCAGCGAGTACATGAGACATTGAAATCTATTACTGAATCACTAGTTTCTAGGATAATCCCGCAAGCAGGACAGGCTGAGTGGAGTACACCATAGCGTGGTTTACTCTTTGTTGAAAGCCTCATTACAGGGTTAACTTGGATAACCTCTGCGCGAATTAAATCACGTAGTCTCAAAGCATCGCCAGGTGAAGGAAGGAAACGGTCAACTATTTCTGCAACAAATACGTCTCCAAATAATGAATCAGCAGGTAAGTCACGAATCGGTTTACCTTCTACATGGAGGATTTTGACTTCGACTGTTTTGTTTTGCAATTTACTTACCTCTCCAATGACAACATCGCCAACATTTAATTCGCGTGGACCATCAGTTGATGGTTCTACAGAAATATTGCCGTCATTGTTTGTAACAATTCCAATTCTTGTAGCAATTATTTTTCCTTCAACTTCTGCCACCCCAGAGCCTAATTCTCCAGTTAAGGCGATATTTTCACCAGGGGTGACGAATTCTCCTTCAGTAACAGAACTTGACATGTTAATGGAACTCCTAGTGACATCTCTATGAGATGGATTACAGTTAGGCCGACCTAGCAGGGGTTTTTGAAGCCGCCTATCGATAAAAACGCCAACATTTCACAGCACTTTCTGCCATAGGTTTTCTATGGTGTTCATATTGTGCTGGTAAACGAAAACTTCCTTCAAGTAGTAATTCACTATTCCAACCAGCATCTCTTGCAATTGCTTGAGGGTGTGATACATTTGCAGAATGTAGTAAATGAATTACCGGGGCCGAAGAAGAAAATGCCAGTTCTAGAAAAGGCCGATCAGCTTTTGGATTTTGAAATCCCCAAGGTGGATTCATTATGATTAGGTCATATTCATTTTCATTAAGCCATTGTTCACAATCTACAATATCTTTACAGATGATTAAGGATTTATTTTCTAGATCCATATTTTTGATACCTACTCTTATTGATTCTACAGCCTCTTCATCCTTTTCTATAAAAGTTGCAGTGGATACTCCTGCCAATAGTAATCCTATCCCAAGGATTCCATTACCTGCCCCAAAATCAATAATGTTGCTTTCTTCAGAAATATCTCCGCACTCAATTATTGCGGCAATCCATCGTGCTGCAAAGTCCCCTTCTGTAGAGTATTGTTCTAATTCTACTGATTTTTGTGGGTGCTTGGGTAGTTTAGATAGAATCATCGCTAACTTGCGTAATTCTCCGCCCATGTTATGGCGAGACGGCAAACAACCATCAAACCAACCCCTATTTTTTGCCAATGATTGACTTTATATGGATTATTCTGGGCTATTAATTCAATCCAGAGAAGGAATCTCTAATTATCTGGATTTGAATCCATTGGAATCAAATTCTTTAGGTTATTAGTGGCAACCATAGTGGATTGCTTGTGTTCTCCGTTATTGACTTTACCAATTGAATTATTATTGTAATTAGAATTATGTTCTATTGCTTGCATTGTTTTTTCAGTCTGTGATTGAGAGTCTGATAGGTTTCTGCCACTTCTGATACTAGCAAGAGCCATCGCTTCTTGTCTTAATTTCATCATCATATTTTCTCCCGGTAAATTACCACCACAGAACCTACAAAACTTGGTGTTGTCATCTTGTTGTTCAGAACATGATGGACAGTATACCATATTATCAAGCACGGCATGACATTGAGCAATTTAATGTGTCGTTGATAGTAAGGGTTAACAAAAAAAAATCATACATTCAATTCGCGTTACTAATGAAGATATTCCATACATCTAGTCCAGCAGCAGTTGCCCTTTCTGAAACTTCTTGGAAAGCGGGGCTATCCAAGATTTGCTCTGCTTCTAGTCCTCCTGCTTTGAGCAATTTTATCGTTTCTAATAATTCCTCATGTACTTCTAATTCGGGATCATTTTCTTCTTTTTTGGGTGGTAAATCATCAGGCTTTTGTTCATTTATTGTAACATTAGAAACAACCTCTTTTTCTTCAACTTCTACAGGTTGAGGTGAAATATTGATTGCACTTAAATTTTCATTTTTTGTTTCAGTCTTTGTGGATAAATTTTCAGATTTCTTGGGGTTACCGCCACCTAGGTTTGGAATTGAAACAGGACTGGTGGGCATAACAAAGGGTGTAGTTTCAGTTGTCTGTACGGGCTTAGATGCAATTTCAGTTTCTTGCTTTGGTATATTTTCTTGACCAAAACTATGTGTAAACCCAGCTATTTTTCCCGCAAAATCAGAATCTACATTATTTTGCTGTTTTGAATTGCTTGTTTGAGTATCATTGTTTGATGGTGGGTATGTAACCCAGACTTTTCCTTGAATACTGGTTGGAGATTTAGCTAAAGGTAGCGTTTCAATTAGATTTAGCCAAGGGTCTCTGAAAGTGGTCCATTTTGTAGGTGTAAATTCATCAACATTGCGTGATGGTGTGACAATAACTTCTTCTTTTGTCCATTCGTCTTTAATCAATGGCCCAACCCAACGACCAAGATCTTCTAAAGCAATATCTAGGAACATAAATGAAGCACTTTTTGGGTCTAAACCATTATCTTCGATTTCATCAGCTTCAGAGCGTGGTCTGTAGAAAACTGCCCAGCAAGGATGTTTTAATTCCAATGTGGACGAATACTTTTCAAAACGTTCACGGTGGCGACGTTGAATTAGGACAAGAATTTGTGTTCTTTGATGGCCCGATTGCCAACAATGGGACATTTTTGTCGGCGCTGAGCCTGAAATGCTAGTTAGACTTTCATCTTTGATAATCTCAACGTTGCTCATGATTATCATATGCGAGAAGCCACTTAGTTAGAAGTATTATGCAAAAATGAGTTCAAGTTCTTCAATTGCGAGTTCGGCCAATAAGATACATCCTCCGGCTGCCCCCCTAATGGTGTTTTCACAAAAAGCCGAGAAAGATAGTGTAGAACCAACTAATCCCAAGTCATAAACAGTGATTGCCATACCGGACTTCAAGTTGGTTGCAGGATTATTATCATCAGAGTCAGCACCAGCCCAGCGA
>MDTE01044016.1_pt1 | contig 12707 bp, 14 predicted proteins | sample 811231 | NCBI WGS metagenome assembly MDTE01 (sample SAMN05326651, study PRJNA326480) | marine metagenome | isolation source: seawater | place: Indian Ocean: Red Sea | collected 2010
AATTGTTTCATGCAACAGGGTTCACAAAAAGATTTTAGGAGTTGCCATGACCTGTTCTACGGATAATTTTTATTACAGAATAAATTCTAATACTATTCCTTTTTTGAAAACTATTTTTGAGCATAAAGATATTATTAAGGTTGGTTATGACATTAAATCTAGTATTAAAATTCTTAAATCGCTTGAAATAGAAATAAACGGAGATTTATTTGATGTAGAAATTGCCAATCATCTCATAAATCCTGACACAAGAAGCTCTCTAAATATAATATCAGAACACTATCTAAACATCTCAATACAAGAACAAAGTGATATTGTTGGAAAGGGGAAAAACATTTTAAGTTTTTTTGATATTGATGAAAAGATTGTTTCAATTTACGCGTGTAATAATGCAGAAGTAATTTTAAAATTGCAGGAACTCTTGAATGCTGACTTATTAAACAACAATTTATTAGAACTTTTCAATCAAGTCGAGATGCCTTTGATAGAGGTTTTAGCTAGTATGGAGCTTGAGGGAATCGCTATAAACACTGATAGATTATTAGAATTTAGCTCTGAACTTAATAAAAAATTAATTTTTTTAGAACGCGAAATCATTAACCATGCTGGTGTCCAATTTAATGTTACATCTCCAAAACAACTTGGAGAGGTTTTGTTTGAAAAAATGAATCTAAGTGAAAAACCAAAAAAAACAAAGTCTGGTCAATACGCAACGTCTGAAGAAGAGCTAACCAAATATAAAGACACTCATCCAATTATTAATGATGTTTTAAGTTTTAGAACCATTAAAAAAATTTTATCTACCTACGTCGAGGCATTACCAGCACTAATTAATCCTGATACAGGTCGAATTCATACTACATTTAACCAATCTGTAACTTCAACAGGTCGACTTTCTTCAACAAAGCCAAACATTCAAAATATTCCAATACGTACTGATCTAGGGATGAAGGTTAGAGAAGCATTTGTACCAAAAAATTCAGACTACCTAATTTTAGCGGCAGATTATTCCCAAATAGAACTGCGAATTATGGCTTCTTTAAGCAAAGATCCTGCTATGATATCTGCATTCAAGAAAAATGAAGATATACATGTTGCAACAGCATCAAAAGTTTACAAACTTCCAAAAGATAAAATAGATAAAACAATGCGCTCTAGTGCTAAAGCAGTTAATTTTGGAATAATTTACGGGATTTCAGCATTTGGTTTGTCACAAAATATTGGTGTTAGCAGAAAAGATGCAAAAAAAATAATCGAAAATTATTTTAATGAATTTCCAAATATCAAGGAATATATGAATTTATCTATAGAAAATGCTAAGAAAACTAAATATACTCAAACGCTATTAGGTAGAAAAAGATTTTTAAGAGATATTGACTCTAAAAACGGTATGATTAGAGCAATGGCCGAGCGAAACGCAATCAACACTCCAATTCAAGGAACAGCGGCTGATATAATTAAAGTTGCGATGATCAATATAGAAAAACAATTGATAAAAAATGATATGAAGTCAAAAATGACAATGCAAGTTCATGATGAACTAGTTTTTGATATGTATAAAAAGGAAGAAAGGTTGCTTAGAAATATAATAAAACAAGAAATGGAAGGGGCAATCAATTTAAACGTTCCTCTTGTGGTGGATATAGGCGTAGGCGAAAGTTGGTTAAGCGCTCACTAGCTACCCTTTCGAACAAAAAGAAGGTACAAAATAACAAATGCTAAAACACCAATAAATGATGTGCCTGTGTTTTGAATATTAGAAACTGGATCCCACCCAAGAATAGTGTCATTAATTAAAAGTTGTACAATAACTCCAAAGCATAAAAAATATAAAGATATCTCTATACATCTTTTTAAAAGTGTTGTTATCTTATCAAATAATTTATTCATATATTTATAGTTGACGTTTAAATGTACTAAAGTAAATATAAAAATAGCCCAACTTTAAAAAAGATGGGCTATTTTAAAATAATCAATTTAATTACTTAGAAGTTAGTAAGTTCCACACAATTAATATTCCGATTAAACCTACAAACCCGCTAGATGCTAAACCATCAATAACACCAGTGATGTTGTTAATAACATCGATGTTTAACTCTTCTCTAATAGCGTCTTGTCCGTAAAGGAAAGTAGCTGCAATTCCAAGACCTAAAATAGTCATGATTAATCCAGTTAATCCTTTAAAAAACCCGTTAAAGTACTTAAATACATTGTCCATAATTAATTTTTTTAGTTAATACTGTTGCCAAACATAGAGGATTATTTGTTTAAAAATTAAGAGATTATAAAAAAAATTTCAAATAACAAAAAACTATAAAATTATCCCCAATCATTATTGTTTTTGTTTTTAATATATTGTAAGTCAATTAGTTAGATGTTTTTTCGCGATGTTTTTTTGTGTTTTTTAACATAGTTTTTGAACAAGAAGTTGTTTAAAATTACAGGCCTATCTATTCAGCTGAAAGACAAGCAGTTATATAAAAAACATGTTAAAATAATGACTAAATTAACATTAAATATCAAAATCTCTAACAGAAACGATGTTTTTTAAAAAATCTTGATGGTTATTAACTAAGTAAATGATTTTTTGTGCAACATGCGACGGATCAATAAGTTCGTTGTTAGTATAGTATTCTTTGAATTTATTTTGTAGTGGAAAGTCTTTAGGTGATGTGTTTCTAATTTTTGTTTGCATATCTGTATCGACAATTCCAGGATAAACTGAAATTGCTCTTAAGTCTTTATATTTTTCTTCACACAAAACATTTGTTAACATATCAAGTGCAGATTTTGAAGCGCAGTAAGTATTCCAGGAGCCAATTGGTTTAGTTGCCGCGCCAGAACTGATATTTAAAATTAACTTTTCTTTATCTGCGTAGGTTTTAATAAAATTTCTACATAACAATGTTGGAGCTATTAAATTTAAAGAAAGTTCTTTAACTATATCTTCTGGATTTTTTTTTGCAAGAGGTTTGATCTCTCCTATTGAAGCGGCATTATTAATTAATACAACCTGATTTGTTTTAACTTCAGGAAAAATTACTGTCTTGACCTTATTTAGATCAGAAAGATCAATGTTGGTAAACGTAAAGTTTTCGTGATCAAGAGTGTTGGCTCTTGAAAAACCAAATACATAATGATTTTGAAGTAATAAGGAACGGCTTAATTGCAATCCAATCCCTTTGCTAGATCCTGTTATAAAAAATGTTTTTTTCAATTATCTCATTGCTTGTTCTAAATCAAAAATCAAATCTTCAGCATCTTCAATTCCTACCGACAAACGTATTAATGAGTCAACAACCCCCGTCATTTCTCTTTCTTTTTTTGGAATTGCAGCGTGTGTCATAGTCGCTGGGTGACCGCATAATGATTCAACACCCCCTAAGCTTTCTGCTAAAGTAAAATATTTAGTGCTAGAAACGATTTTAAAAGCGTCATCAATACTGTTTCCTTTTAAGTTAAAAGAAACCATACCACCATATCCATCCATTTGCGCCGAAGCTATGTCATGATTTGTATGACTTTCCAGTCCAGGCCAATAAACCTTGTCAACTTTATTATGTTGAGATAAAAACTTAACAACGGCTTGAGCGTTTTCACAATGCCTTTGCATTCTTAAATGAAGTGTTTTAATCCCTCTTAGAACTAAAAAACAATCCATTGGTCCTGGAACAGCCCCGCACGAATTTTGAATAAAAGCCAGTCTTTCTGCTAATGCGTCATCTTTACACACTACAGCCCCCATAATTACATCTGAATGACCTGCCATATATTTAGTTAATGAATGCATAATTATATCAGCTCCTAGTTCTAACGGTCGCTGTAAAAAAGGAGTAGCAAATGTATTGTCTACTACTAGTAATAATTGATTTTCATTGGCGATTTTTGAAAGCTTTTTTAAATCTATAATATTTAGCATTGGGTTTGTAGGTGTTTCTGCCCAAATCATTTTTGTGTTTTTATTTAAAAACTTGTGCACATTTTCAATATTATCAAGTGCTACAAAATGAAATTTAATGCCATAATTTAAAAATACTTGACTAAAAATTCTATAAGATCCTCCATACAAATCATTTGTTGAAATAACTTCATCTCCAGGCTTTAACAGTTTAATTATCGCATCAATAGCGGCTAATCCGCTTCCAAAACATAGTCCATGACTTCCGTTTTCTAAAGAAGCTATGTTTTTCTCTAATGCTGTTCTGGTTGGATTTGCTGTTCTTGAGTATTCGTATCCCTTGTGTTCGCCAGGTTTTTTTTGAACATATGTTGATGTTTGATAAATTGGAGTCATAACTGCTCCTGTAGATTCATCAGGCTTTTGTCCTGCATGAATAGCTTTAGTTCCAAATTTCATTTAATTTTATTTATTAGATACAAAAATATTAAATCTAAGAAGAATAAATTTTAATTTTGTCAAAAAGAATTTTTGAAAAAAATTATTTTAGCACATATAGCTTTAATCTTTGCAAATTTAATTTATGCGATCAATTTTACTTTAGCGAAAGATGTAATGCCAGAATATATAATGCCTTCTGGTTTTATTTTGCTAAGAGTTAGCTCTGCAGTTTTTTTATTTTCTATAGTATATTTTCTATTCATTAGAGAAAAGATTAAAAAAAAAGACCTTGTCAGGCTTGCTGTGTGCGGATTATTTGGTGTTGCCGTTAATCAACTATTTTTTTTCGAGGGGCTTAACTTGACCTCTCCAATAAACGCTTCAATAATAATGACAACAAATCCAATAATTGTATTGGTTATTTCTTTTATTTTTTTAAAAGACAAAATAACTGGTTATAAACTATTTGGTGTTTTACTGGGCATTTTTGGTGCATGGAATTTAATACTTAACTCTAATAATATGAGTTTTTCTTCGGGTTCTGGTCTCGGAGACATTTTCGTACTTATTAATGCCACAAGTTATGGTTTATACCTAGTTTTGGTTAAACCACTAATGAGTAAATACAATCCAATTACAATACTTTTTATTGTTTTTAGTTTTGGCCTGATTTTTGTTTTTCCTTTTGGTTATAATGAGCTATCTTTAGTTAATTGGACCGAGATACCAAATAATATTTGGTTTGAAATAGGTTTTGTAGTATTGTTTACTACTTTTTTTGCTTATTTGTTAAACGCCTTTGCCCTTAAAAACGTTAGCCCTAACACTGTCAGTATTTACATATACTTACAACCTGTTTTAGCATCATTTTTTGCCATCTATTGGGGAGCAGATGAACTGAAAGAAGATAAAATAATTGCTGCCCTTTTTATTTTTGCTGGCGTCTATTTAGTAAGTAAAGAAAGTGAAAAAAGAAGTAAACTTTCATAACTTTGTAAAAAAAAAATGATACAATCCATGACCGGTTATGCAAAAGCCGAGGTTTTTTATAACAATTCAACTTATTTAATCGAGTTAAAATCATTAAACTCCAAACAGCTAGATTTAAAAATAAATATTCCTACTGTATACAGGGAGAAAGAAATAGAAATTAAAAAATTAATAGCAAAAGAATTACACCGAGGTAAAATTGAGCTTTTTGTAAATAAAAAATCAATAGACAGCAAGCCAGTTTACCAAATTAATAATGAAGTAGTTGCGAGCTATTATAATCAGATGATCGAGTTAACCTCAAAATTAGACAAAACTGGTAATCAAAAAAAAGATACTGGCAGTTTAATCTCTTCATTGTTAAAAATTCCAGATGTGGTTGTTAAAAAAAATGAAGAAATTAGTAAAAAAGAATTAAAAAATCTTCTTTCAGGAATTAACGAGGTAGTAAAAAAAATACTAGTTTCAAGGTCTAATGAAGGAAAGGAGCTACTTAAAGACATAGTTAATAGAATTAATCTCATATCAAAATTGTTAATTCGTGTTAAAAAATTGTCAAAAACACAAGCCTCAAAAATAGAAGAGAAGATAAAATCTAAAATTAACAGCAATTCTAATTTAATATTAGATCAAAATAGATTTGAGCAGGAAATGATTTATTATTTAGAAAAATTAGACATGACTGAAGAAGTTGTTCGGCTGAAAAGTCATATTAAGTATTTTGAAGAAGTCATAAAGGAACAGTCTCCAGTTGGCAAGAAGCTAAACTTTATATCACAGGAAATTGGAAGAGAGATAAACACCATCGGGTCGAAATGTTCTAACGCAGACATACAAAAAATTGTTGTTGAAATGAAAAATGAATTAGAAAAAATAAAAGAACAGCTTTTAAATATTTTATAATGGGTCATTTAATAGTAATATGCGCTCCTTCTGGAGCTGGAAAAACTTCTGTTGTTAAATATTTGCTTTCAAAAAATAAAAAGTTTGTGTTTTCTGTTTCTGCATGCAGTAGAGAAAAAAGACCTTATGAAGAAAATGGCGTAGATTATCACTTTATAAGCCCTGAAATATTCAGAAAAAAAATTGAAAATAATGAGTTTTTAGAATGGGAAGAGGTTTATCCAAATCAGTTTTATGGGACATTAAAGTGTTATGTTGATGAAAATATATGTAAAAATAAAAATATGATATTTGATATTGATGTTGTTGGAGGATTAAATATTAAAAATATTTATAAAAACAAATGTCTTTCCATCTTTATTGCCCCGCCATCAATTGACGAGTTAAAGAACCGGCTGGAAAAAAGAGGAACTGAAAGTATAGAAAACATTAATACTAGAATCAAATACGCAAAACAAGAAATGTTAAAAAAAAGTGAATTCGATGTTGTTGTTTTAAACAAAAATTTATCTGACTGTTGTGCTAAGGTTGAAAAAATTATTACTAATTTTATTTCTAAACAATGAAAATAGGCTTGTTTTTTGGAAGTTTTAACCCGCTACATATTGGGCATAAAGTAATAGCTTCTTATATGCTGGAATTTTCTGATCTTGACAAAATATTATTTGTAGTTTCCCCTAAAAACCCATTTAAAAAAAAAGAATCTCTACTAGAAGAGAATCATAGACTTATGATTATTAGAAGAGAGTTTGAAGATGTGCCGAATATTGGCGTTAGTGATATTGAGTTTAAGCTTAATCAACCATCATATACAATAGATACATTAATTGCGTTAGAAGAAAATAATTCCGTAGATGAATATTCAATAATAATGGGTTCTGACAATTTAATTAACTTCAAAAAATGGAAAAACTACAAAGAAATCTTAAAGAACTTTTCTATTTACGTTTATCCGAGGCCAAATTATTCAATTGATTTTAAACATCATAATATTCACATTGTTAAAGATGTTCCCTTAATGCAAATATCCGCCTCATTTATACGAAATGCTATTAAACAAGAAAAAAACGTTTCTTTTCTTGTTCCTGAAAAAGCTTGGAGTTATATTGATGAAATGAATTTTTATAGATAATTAATGAAAAAAATTACCTACTCCGTATTGTTTTTGCTTTTTTTGTCTAATTGTAGCCTAACAAAACAAACACAGAACCACCAGCAAACTTTTAAAGGATGGTGGATTTATGGTGAAGATCAGCATATCTTTAAAGATGAGGAAACCCTTGATGAATATGATATTGAGTTTATAAATGAAGACAGCCAAGAGCTCTCCGAATTGTACCTACAAACATCTGAAATGGAGTATTTTCCTCTTGAATGTAATATGTACGGGTATGTTAAAATTAGAGAAAACAACAATAAAATTCTTGTTATTAGTAGTTTTGAAATCTTACACATCATTGGGTGTGGAGAATAAAAATTACAAATTCATTAACATCTCTATTTCTTCAGCATCAATTGGAATGTTTTTCATCAGATCATCAGGGTTGTTATCAGTAACTAATATATCATTTTCAAGCCTAATACCTATCTTCTCTTCTGGAATGTATATTCCTGGCTCACAAGTAAAAACCATTCCTGCTTGCATCGGCCACTCCATACTTCCCACATCATGAACATCTAAACCTAAATAATGAGACGTTCCATGCATAAAATATTTTTTGTATAAAGGGTTTTTATCGTCCTGCTTTAACACATCATGTCTGTCTAATAATCCTAACTTGATTAGCTCTTCTTGCATTATTTTTCCAATTTCTTTATTGTAATCAGCAAACATCGTGCCTGGCCTTAGCATTTTAGTTGCTTCTTTCATTACGTGTAAAACCGAATCATAGACTGCTCTTTGCCTAAGAGTAAATCGTCCACTTACAGGAACGGTTCTTGTCATATCAGAAGCATAGTTAGCATATTCTGCACCAAAATCCATTAATAAAATTTCATCTTCTAAACATTTAGAATTATTTTGAATATAATGCAATACACAGGAATTAATACCAGAGCCTATGATAGGTTGGTATGCAAAACCCCTTGATTGATTGTTAATAAATTCATGTATTAACTCGGCTTCTATTTCATATTCCATAACTCCCGGTTTAATAAAAGGAAGAATTCTTCGAAAGCCATTCTCAGTTATATCACACGCCTTTTTTATAAGATTAACCTCAACAATAGATTTTATTGATCTCAATTTATGCATTATTGGGGCAGCATCTTTAATTGACATATCTGCGTAGTTTTTAGAAATATATATCCTAAATCTATCATCTCTTGTCTGGACGTTATTTTCTGCTCTACTGTGAATGTTTTGATTTAAATATAAATGACTGGCTTTTAGCATACTCTTTTTTAAATACTCCTCAAACTCACTAAGCCAATATACCGTTGAAATACCCGATGTCTCAAAAGCTTCTTTTTTTGATAATTTTTGACCCTCCCAAATTGCAATGTGTAGATTTGTTTCTTTTAAAAATAAAACCTCTCTTTTTGTCTTGTCTTCATGATTGGGAAAAAGTAATAAAATTGACTCTTCCTGGTCTACTCCTGATAGCCAAAACAAATCATTATTTTGTCTAAATGGCATTGTTCCATCAGCATTAGTAGGCATTACATCATTTGAGTTAAAAATTGCCATGGAATTTTTTTGCATCTCAGACATAAATTTTTCTCTATTTGAAACAAAAAGACTAGAAGATATTTTTTCGTATTTCATTTTTTAATTTTTAATTTTTCAAAAATAATTAAAAACTGCATTAAAACATTCTAAATTAAATATTAGTACGTTTATAAATTCTACACTATCTTTGCAAAAAAAATTACATTAGAGTGAACAACCCTTCGGTTTCTTCAGTTGTTAAAAAAGTCTTGATGGCGCTATCAGGCTTCTTTTTAATGGTGTTTCTTTTACAACACTTGATTATTAACTTGTTTTCTGTGTTTAGCGCTGAATTGTTTAATAGCGTCTCGCACTTCATGGGGACCAATTTTTTAGTTCAGTTTATTCTTCAGCCGGTTTTGATTTTTGGAGTTATATTTCATCTTGCAATGGGCATGTACCTTGATTTTCAAAATAGAAATTCTAGACCGATTGGCTATGCGGTAAATAACCCAAGCGATAATTCTTCTTGGATGAGTAGAAACATGATAGTAACTGGAGTCATGATTCTGCTGTTTATGGCTCTACATTTTTACGATTTTTGGGTTCCTGAAATTAAATATAAGTACATAGATTTTAAGCCTGAATCTTCAGATCGATACTTTGAAGAATTAACTCATAAATTTAAGGATTCTTGGAGAGTCATCATTTACTGCGTTTCTTTTGTTTTTCTATCGTTACATCTACTTCATGGATTTGGATCTGCTTTTCAATCAGTTGGTTTAAAATCAAAAAGTCGGGCTTCAAAAATTAAATTTCTTAGCAACATTTATGCCATCATTGTACCAGCTGGCTTTGTGTTCATTGCATTATTTCATTTCATTAAACAAATTGGTTAGATATGTCAAAATCAAAGAACAAGTTGGATTCGAAAGTTCCTATAGGAGAACTTAAAGATAAATGGACAAACCATAAAAACACAATTAATTTAGTTAATCCAGCTAATAAAAGGAATATAGACGTTATCGTTGTAGGGACGGGATTAGCCGGAGGGTCTGCAGCCGCTACATTAGCTGAATTAGGATATAATGTCAAAACCTTTTGTTACCAAGACTCACCGAGAAGAGCTCATTCTATTGCTGCACAAGGAGGTATAAATGCCGCGAAAAACTATCAGAATGACGGGGATTCAGTATATAGACTTTTTTATGATACAATTAAAGGTGGGGACTATCGTTCTCGAGAAGCAAACGTATACAGATTAGCTGAAGTGTCCACAAATATAATTGATCAGTGTGTTGCTCAGGGAGTTCCATTTGGAAGAGAGTATGGTGGTCTGCTAGATAATCGTTCTTTTGGTGGTGTTCTCGTTTCAAGAACTTTTTATGCAAAAGGACAAACAGGGCAACAGCTATTGCTAGGTGCTTATTCGGCAATGAATCGACAAATCGGTAAAGGAAAAATTATTCCTTTCAATAGACACGAGATGATTGACTTAGTTAAAATAGACGGCAAAGCAAGAGGAATTATAGCTAGAAATTTAGAAACTGGTGAGATTGAGAGGCATGGAGCTCATGCGGTAGTAATAGCTAGCGGTGGGTACGGAAATGTTTTTTTCTTGTCAACTAATGCTATGGGGTCAAATGTTACTGCGGCTTGGAAGATTCATAAAAAAGGAGCTTTTTTCGCAAACCCTTGTTACACGCAGATTCACCCGACCTGTATTCCAAGAAGTGGAGATCATCAATCTAAGTTAACTCTAATGTCTGAATCTCTTCGAAACGATGGAAGAATATGGGTTCCGAAAAACATTGAAGATGTTAAAAAAATAAGATCTGGTAATTTAAAGCCTACTGAAATTTCTGAAGAAAATAGAGATTACTACTTAGAAAGAAGATACCCAGCATTTGGAAATCTTGTTCCTAGAGATGTTGCCTCAAGGGCAGCAAAAGAAAGGATTGATAATGGTTTTGGAGTAAACAAAACTGGAGAAGCTGTTTATCTAGATTTTGCTTCTGCAATCGAAAGATACGGCAAGCAGCAAGCAGCCGTTGAAAGAATTCAAAACCCTACAAAAGATAAGATTATAGAGTTGGGTGAAAAAATTGTTGAAGCTAAGTATGGTAACCTTTTTCAAATGTACGAAAAAATTGTTGCCGAAAATCCATATAAAACTCCAATGATGATATACCCTGCCGTTCACTATACAATGGGTGGTGTTTGGGTTGATTATAATTTAATGACCACTATTCCTGGTTGTTACTGTATAGGAGAGGCTAACTTTTCTGACCATGGCGCAAACAGACTAGGAGCTTCAGCATTAATGCAAGGTTTGGCTGATGGCTATTTTGTTTTGCCTTACACGATTGGAGATTATTTGGCAAATGAAATAAGTACAGGGCCGATATCTACATCCTCAGTAGAGTTTGATCAAGCAGAAAACGAAGCCAAAGAAAGAATAAACCAATTATTTTCTATTAATGGAACTAAGCCTGTAGATTATTTTCATAAAAAATTAGGGCAACTTATGTGGGAGTATGCTGGAATGTCTAGAAACAAAATTGGGCTAAAAAAAGCAATTAAGGAAATAGCTGAGCTTAGAAAGAGGTTTTGGACAGATGTTAGGGTTACTGGATCTAAAAACAGTTTAAATCCTGAGTTAGAAAAAGCAGGGCGAGTTGCTGACTTATTAGAACTTGGAGAGCTATTTGCCAAAGATGCTTTAGAAAGAGAAGAGTCATGTGGCGGGCACTTTAGAGAAGAATCGGTTGAATTAGACGGCCCTCAAAAAGGAGAGGCTAAAAGAGATGATAAAAACTATTCATACGTTTCTGCCTGGGAACATTGTGGCGAACCATCTGAAGCTAAATTACACAAAGAAAAATTAGTTTTTAATAATATTGAATTAAAACAAAGAAGCTACAAATAAATATAAAAATGAAACTACAATTAAAAATTTGGAGACAAAAAAATAGAACTGACAAGGGAAAGTTTGAAAATTATCATATTTCAAATATATCAGAAGATTCGTCTTTCTTAGAGATGTTGGATGTCTTAAATAACAAGTTAATTAATGATGGAATTGAGCCGGTTGCTTTTGATCACGATTGTAGAGAAGGTATTTGTGGGATGTGTTCGCTTTATATAAATGGTCGTGCACACGGTCCTGATAGAGGTGTCACTACTTGTCAGCTTCACATGAGAATGTTCAATGATGGAGATACGATACATATTGAGCCTTGGAGATCTAAAGCAATGCCAATAATTAAAGATTTAGTTGTAGATCGGTCTGCTTTTGACAGAATACAACATGCCGGAGGATTTATTTCCGTTAATACATCAGGAAATTCGCAAGATGCAAATGCTATTCCTATTGAAAAAAATGATGCAGATAAAGCTTTTGATGCTGCTGCATGCATTGGTTGTGCTGCTTGTGTTGCAACTTGTAAAAATGCTTCAGCAATGCTTTTTGTTTCCGCAAAAGTTTCACAATACGCTTACTTGCCTCAAGGAAAAGTAGAAAGAAAAGAAAGGGTTAAAAATATGGTTGCGCAAATGGATAAAGAAGGTTTTGGAAACTGTACAAATACAGGCGCATGTGAAATAGAATGTCCTAAAGGTATATCGATAGATTATATTGCTAAAATGAATAGGGAATATTTATCTGCATCAATATCAAAAGGTAAAGACTAATACTACAAGCCCTTCCACCCTTGGGCTGTCAATTTATGTGAACTACCATCTTTAGCTATAAAGTTGTTTCCTTCTGATTTGTTATTTACAAAGCCAATTATAGTAAAGTCAGGGTCTTTTTTTAACTTATCA
>MDTE01143225.1_pt1 | contig 12707 bp, 10 predicted proteins | sample 811231 | NCBI WGS metagenome assembly MDTE01 (sample SAMN05326651, study PRJNA326480) | marine metagenome | isolation source: seawater | place: Indian Ocean: Red Sea | collected 2010
GAGTAACCGTAACCTCCGAAGACTTGGACCGCATCCGTAGTAACCTCCATCGCCATATCTGCAGCAAAGCGCTTAGCGTGAGCAGCTTCGAGAGTATTACGTTCTCCAGTATCCGCCTTCTTGGCTGCCTGCCAAGTTAGGAGTCTAGCCGCCTCGACCTTTGTTGCCATGTCTGCAATCATGAAAGATACACCTTGATGCCTGTATATCGGCTGTCCGAAAGTCTCCCTCTCGTTTGCATATTGAAGCGACTCTTCCATCGCACCTCGGGCGTTTCCAACAGCATGGGCAGCGATAGTAGGCCTTGAGAGATCGAAGGCGCGCATGGCGTTCATCCAACCCTCATTCTCTTTCTCTCCAATGAGATTCTCGGCTGGAACCCTAACATCTACGAAATCGACTGAACGGGTATCAGAACACCTCTGCCCCATATTTTCTTCCTTCTTTCCAAGAGCAATTCCAGGACTGTCTGCATCGACGATGAATCCACTCATCCCTTTGTAGCCAGCACTCGGATCAGTGTAGGCGAGCACGAAGAACCAGTCAGCATGTCCTGCACCTGTAATCCACATCTTACTACCATTGATGACATAGTCATCACCGTCACGCACGGCTTGGGTCGTGATGGACTGGACATCGCTTCCAGCACCCGGTTCGGTCACGCAGTACGAGGCTATGCATCCATCAGCGACTTTAGACAAGTAACGCTGCTTTTGGTCAGGGGTGCCTCCGGTGATGACCGGATATGATGCCAGCATGGTGCTGCCACACGCAGTGGCAAAGCCCGGATCTCCCCATCCAAACTCCTCACAGATGAGGACCTCTTCAAACGAACCCATTCCGAAACCGCCGAACTCCTCAGGTATCTTTACGGTCAGCAGGCCAAGTTCGTGGGCTTTCCTAATCGCATCTCTTGGGAAACTGCTTTCATGGTCCCACAACTCTGCATTGGGTTTAATCTCAGAAGCAGCGAAGTCGCGAGCCATCTGCTGGAGCATCTCCTGCTCCTCTGACAGCGTGAAGTCTACCATGGCCAATGGAACGGGCTTCCGCCCTTAGCGATTCGCACACCCTAGATGTAGAGCAGAGTCATGTACGATAGATATCCCAACACCATTCCTAATCCAAGCTTCTTTCCTATCTCTCGCTCATAAAACAGCATGGCCACGATGAATCCAGAGGTCAGGATAACGACCCAGATGTCACGCTGAGCGAACTCAGGCGCGACAATCAGCCCACCTGAATAAGTTGCTGCTACTCCGAGTATTCCTAGGATATTCATCACATTAGATCCTAGCACATTACCCACTGCAACACCCCCTTGTCCACGAAGCCCCGCTACTAGAGTCACTGCGAGCTCGGGAAGTGATGTACCGAGGGCAACTACCGATAGGCCTACAACCGATTCCGGAATTCCGTAGGTACTTGCCAATCCTGTGGCGCCTTCAACCAGCATCTCTGCACCGCTCCAAATCATCCAACCTCCCAAGACCGTGGCAGGTATAGCTAGATACAGATAGTCAGGCAACCAAGTATCGCTATCATCTACATCTGTACCTTCGGCCTTTGATTGCCTATACGAGTAGATGTAATAGGCAACTAGGCCGAGAAGCATTACTATTCCAAAAATGCGAGTTATCTCGCCCATCATGACAGCAATCAGAAGCATTACAGTTGCTGCTGCAACCGCTGCAGCATCTCGTCTGACTCCCTTCCCGGTATCGGATGCCGCTCCGATCATAGCCGCAGTACCTAGTACCAGCATTACATTGGCGACATTGGATCCAAGAACTCCTCCAACTGCGACCGCATCGGCATCGGTCCTGATGGCTTCCAATGCAACTGCTAGTTCAGGAAGAGAAGTGCCGATGGCTACTATTGTGAATCCGACTAAAAGAGGAGGAACTCTCATCCTACCCGCTATCGTGACTGCACCCTGGACAACGAACTCCCCTCCTAACATCAGTAAGGCGAATCCGATTACGATCAGGGGGCCGTCACCAATGCCTTCCATGTTTTCCAGCGGAACAAGTCCCACTCATGACCATTTGGTTGGCCGGTATTACCTCACGAGCACATTCTCTCAATATGCCTGATGACCAAATCAACTGTCGGCATAGTATAGTCCTCAAGAGTGGGAGAGAACGGCACAGGAGTGTCAAGAGCGCCCACCACCACAGGAGGAGTTTCGAGGCACCAGAAAGCCTCCTCCAGGATTCTGCTGCTGACTGTATTGCCCAGCCCACCGGTCCACTGGGCCTCTTGTAGTACGAGTAATCTACCTGTTCGCAATACTGAATCTATGCATGTTTGTGCATCGAAAGGAGCGATGGTACGTAGATCGACAACTTCGATTTCAATTCCTCTATTCGAAGCCTCGGATGCTGCCTTCAGGGCGATGTGGACCATGGCACCCCAGGTTACAATCGTCATATCCTTGCCCCCTCTCACAACTCTGGCACTACCAATCGAACTTTCACCCCCGGCAAGCCTCTCGTGGACGGATTCCCGATCGACGACTTGACTAATCGAATCCCCCCAACCTGTCATACCCCCTCTCAAGCCGTACAGGCCTATGTGCTCGAGATAGATGACTGGGTCATTGAGAGCGTGGGCCTCGACGAGCAGGTCGTAGGCATCCTGCGGAGTGCTTGGAAAAACAATAACTAGACCTGGGTCGTTGAGAAACCAAGATTCAATCATGTTGGCGTGATATGGGCCGCTGCGAGTCTTTCCTCCAAGTGGAATCCGTATAGTCAAAGGTACATCTGCACCCCAACGCCAGCGTAGTTGGGCGGCGTTGTTGATTAGAGCATTCATCGCCAAAGCAGCGAAGCCACCGAATTGAATCTCGGCCATCGGCCTCATTCCCCCCAGTGCTGCTCCAGTAGCCGAGTGGACGATTACAGCCTCTGAGAGAGGCATATCGAGAAGCCTGTCAGAATGCCCTTTGGCTTTGAGTGGCAGATTCATACCGAATGCACCCGCAACTTCCATGTCTTCACCCATGAACACGACTTCATCACCACTCTCATCCGCTATTGAGGCCATGGCATTCTGAATCGCGCGGCTGTAAGTAGACGAGTTCGCTGCATCCGAGAACTCAAGCAATACCTCTCCCGGCCCCAGTGGCGCCTCAGCAGCCTCGCGCGCTAAATCGAACCTTCTGAACTGCTCAGAGTGGCTACTGGCATCATGCAGACTTGTAACGCCTTTGGTCACCGAATGCCCTTCGGGCCACTGCATGTCTTCCATCTCCCTCCTAGATACATCTGCTAGGGCCTGTTCCTCGGCCTCCATCTGCTCAAGAATACTCTCATCGCACCCTAATCGTAACAATAATTCACGATGGTTTGGAATTGGATCTTTTTCGGCCCAATAGCTGAGCAGTCCACGATCTACATATCCAGGAGGATTGCCCGAGGACGCTCCTAGATACAAGTCGTCATGGTGGTGTGCATGGCCACAACCTCTCATGGTTTCGACATGGATTAAGGTCGACCCGCCCCCATCTGAAGAGAACTCTCTGGCAACAGCTGTCGAGGCGTAGAAGAGGCCTGGATCAGAACCATCGATTGTCCATGAAGGCATGCCCATTGCATGCCCCTTGTCCCCAAAAGTCTCAGCTCCCGATTGGCCTACGACATAGGTATCGAGCGCAATCTGATTGTTTTGGATCATGAATGCCATAGGAAGACCTCTAGCTCCTGCTAGGTTCATCGCCTCCCAGAACTCACCGCTGCTACTGCAACCTTCTCCGACGGGTGCTAGATGGAACCTGTCAATCCCCAATCTTCTTGCAGCCAGTGCAATCCCAGTAGTCGTTGCACTGGCAATTGGTAGGGGCGCAGTGGGGGGAAGCACCCTTTTCTCCCAATTACCGATGTGCAGATCCCTTCCTCCCGCCGCATCATGGCCTCCGTCCATGTATGAGTCGGACTTACCCATCTGGGCTGCGAAGACCTCAGTAGGAGTCTGCCCCATTGCCAAAGCAAGCCCTACATCGCGAATCATCGGAGCAACAACATCTGCACTCTTGACATCAACGCCTAGATCGACAGCACGCCGTAAGGCGGAAGCACAGGCGACAACTCCTTCCTGCCAGGTCGAGCGGAAACCTTTCCCTCCAAACCGGCCACCGTCCGGCGTCTCAAGCCCGTCCGAGAATAACTCTTTGAGATGCTCATCAACAGCTCTAGTTCTAGTCATCATCCTCTGCCATTCAAGACGCTGTTCAATTGATATTGAGGCGTAATGAGCCATCCTTCTCAGGCAGAGGGTAGCATCAATCAACAGCCTCGCAGTACGTCTCTCTAGGTGTAATTCACCAATTCTCATTGGCATTACTTCGCCCGAATGCACAGGACTAAGGGAAGGTGCCATCAATCGATCATGCAGAGATTCCTTGAGAGCTGCTAGAAGGTTCGACGAGAAGTCATGAAAAGATTCTCCATTGAATGAGTTTGGGGGCTTGCATCCGTCCCATGTCTCTGATACCAGTTCAAGATAACCATCGTGCCTCTCAGCGAAGAATTTCAGAAATCCGACTCTTGCAGTCTCTGAACTGAGAGGAAACGGGAAAGCGAGTGCATTCTCCGGTTGCCAACCCTCACCCCAGATATTCGGCAGTGTCGATTGCGAGGCGAAGTCGGCCATGTCAGCAGTAGCAGGTAGTGGCCCGTCTGTAGCAGAATTTCTTCTATTAGCTTCCTGCTCGAGTTCAGATTTACTCACACTAGAATCTCTCTCCCAGATCCGAACACTCCTCTTCCTGCCTTGGCCTGAGGAAGAACGGTCTAGTTTCGCCCTCACTCTCTTGCCACAATCATCACACCCTCTGTCGAGCCTCTCAGTCCCCGCCTTAACCTTCCAAACTTGGTGCCTTTCACATTCAGGACATTGCCAAACTCCTTGGCGCATGATACTCCGCAGAAGTAGTTAGTACAACAAATCTTCGATGTACTGTGAATTAATTAACCACAAATATAACAAAAATTGGGAAATATGGTAATACTGGGAAATAAATGAACATAAATACCACAAATAAACATTAATCCAGATTAAAATATACCACATTAATATTTAATTATGTTTGGATTTACTGTATCAGCCCACTCGTGTATGCCGCCTCTTAGGTTGTACACCTCGCCCTTTGCATGCCCATTAGAAACCAAATAACGAGCCACAGCAGCCGATCTAGAACCTGTCCTACAGTAGACGACGATGTCTCTGTCGAGAGGAATCTCAGCCATTCGCATTGGAACCTGATCATGCTCTATTCTTAGGTTGGTTCCCGAAAGTGTGGCAATCGCCTCCTCCTCGCTCCTGCGAACATCAAGCAGGAATACATCCCATCCCGAGTCTCTACGCTCAACGAATTGAGCAGGGCTAATCACTAGCATCATTCCGCTCGGTGAATCGGCATCACTTGAACAAGACTCAACCGATTCCTGCTTTAGTTCCGTGACAGCCTCTCGCGACTCATCCTTTGAGAATTTAAGAGTCCGGAATGCCATGTTCAGAGCATCGATAACGAGTAGTTTCCCGTTAAGCAAATCACCAATCCCTAAAATCACTTTAATCGCCTCAGTCGCCTGAATCGAACCCACTATTCCGGGAAGAACTCCGAGTACACCTGCCTCAGCACAGTTTGGGGCGAATCCATCTTCGGGCGGCCTAGGAAACAAATCACGGTAATTGGCCCCCCTTTCAAGGTTGAATGTGGCTACTTGCCCCTCGAAACGGTGGATACTCCCGAAGACCCAAGGCTTGCCCAGAATTTCACACGCATCTCCAATCAGATATCGAGTCTCGAAGTTGTCCGTGCCGTCGATTACGACATCATACCTGCTGATTATATCTAGAGCATTTGTTACGTCGAGCCTACTTTCAATGGCTTCAACGGTTACTTCGGGGTTGAGGTCCGAAATACGCCTCTCGGCAGATGCAGCCTTCGACTCACCTACTTCAGAAGTACTGTGGAGAACCTGACGCTGGAGATTTGTCACATCCACCGTATCATCATCGATCAGACCAATCCTACCAATTCCAGCAGCAGCGAGATAGAGCAAAGCCGGCGAGCCTAGGCCACCTGCACCGACGACTAGCACAGATGCCTCTTCTAGAGCCAATTGCCCCTCAGGCCCCACTTCTGGCAGAACTAGATGTCTCGCGTAACGAGAGTCAGCGCCGGCGGGCATGCTCCTTCGAGTACGTTCACAGAAATGGCCTCTTCCCTTAGGGGCTGTCAATCAAGTTAGATTACGAAGAGTCTTAGGGTGGCAATCAACCAACCCAATCTACCCCATGTTCGAGTCAGGAGTTTGGCATTTTCGGGTGTGATGTCAATCCTGAAGATTGTTGCAATCAGCCTACGGATGAAGTTCTGTTCGAGATGTGTATCAGGCCTAGGAACTCCTCTGAAGTAGCGCTCTATATCGGTGATGATGCAGTAGTCATCCCTGAGCAGCCAAAGTATCTCAGTTGCACCATATAGGATGAACACACCCCACCACATCCATTCATCGGGGCCCAACCAAGCGAAGGCACAAAACAGAGTGATTGCGATATGCAGCAGGTAGAACAGGTCCCCTATCCTGTTGTTCAGCCAGCCCGTGTCCTTGGTCGGGTCCAACTGAGCACCTCAGTGCTGGTCCTCCAGCCACTTCTCTGCATCCATAGCTGCTTGGCAACCCATTCCTGCTGCTGTAATGGCCTGGCGATATCTTGTGTCAACCACATCTCCTGCAGCAAACACTCCTGGTACACTGGTCATTGTGTGCTCATATTGCAGGATGTAACCCGAATCGTCCATCTCCACTTCGCCCTTCAGGAAACCAGTCATCGGCTTGTGACCGATCGCGATGAAAGCACCCGTGCAGCTAATCTCCTCCTCGCTGCCATCACGGGGATCCTCAAGAACAGCCCCACTGAGCCCTTCATCATTTGAGAGCCATCCTTTGACTCTACGATGAGTCTTAATCTCAATCTTGGGGTGATTCGCAGCCCTTTCGAACATGACCTTGGATGCTTTGAATCCCTCTCTGCGATGAACTATCGTAACCTTGCTAGCGAATCTAGTGAGGAATGTGGCTTCCTCCATGGCCGAGTCACCACCGCCAACCACAATCACTTCTTGCTCCCGGAAGAATGCCCCGTCACAGGTAGCACAGGTCGAGATTCCTCTGCCCTTCTGAGCATCCTCCCCCTCGGCCCCAAGCCAAATTGCCTCGGCTCCGGTGCAGATAATTACTGCCTCTGCCCTGTGCTCATCTCCCTCAACCCATACTCTGAATGGACGCTCTGAGAAGTCGACCCTATCGACATTCTTGTCATGCACTTCTAGTCCAAAACGCTCGGCCTGCTCGCGCATGTGAATCATCATCTCAGGTCCGCCTATCCCGGTTGGGTATCCAGGGAAGTTCTCTACATCAGATGTGAGCATCAATTGCCCACCTGACATGTAGCCTGCGAACATGAGAGGCTCAAGCATGGCACGGGCAGTGTACAGTCCAGCAGTATAGCCTGCAGGGCCTGAACCAATGATGATGACATTCCGAACTTCGCCGCTCACAGGCCACCCAATGCTGGGATGTCCTTCAACCCTGCTCTCGTTCACACTAAGGGCTATCAGCGTATAGTCAACCTACCATTGCCGCTACCGCACCAACTGCGGCGCGAGCATGCGGCTCCAGTCGCGGTCCGATGTGCTCAGGCTCTGCCCCTGGGCCAATTATACCAAGCCCAATCGGCTTGTCGTGAGTAATCTGCAAGTCGATTACCGCCTTGGTTACCGATTGGCCCATAACAAGGCCATGGTCAGTCTGTCCTCTCTCAATGATTCCTAGAACCACAGCACCGTCGATATCCTCTCGTTGTAGCATCCTGTCTAGAGCTAGTGGTGCTTCCATTGACCCTGGTACCCAAGCGACATCTGCTACTTCCCAATTCTTCGAGTCAGCCTCATCGCGAGCGTATTCAAGCATCCTATCGACCTCTTCGCGATGGAATGAGCCGCAAACGATACCCAGCCTCATCATCTCACCTCCATGCTTCGACTTAGTGTGTCCACAATGGCCTGAGTCTGCGAGTCAACCTCGATGTTCACACTGTCACCGACTCCCTTCTCACCTATCGTGGTGACTCTTAGAGTCTCGGGGATGATGTGTAGTTCAAAGCCAGAATCATCCACGCGCCCTACGGTCAACGACATCCCATCTACCGCGACGAACCCCTTCTCTAGGATGTAGGGACAAGCTTCTTCTGGTATAGAGATTCGAAGATCCACCCCTTCACCCAATTCAATTTTTTCTAGAATCTCGGCGGTGCACATAACATGTCCAGAGAGCAGATGCCCTCCAAGCTCATCCCCCATTTTGAGAGAACGCTCGACATTGAGAGTATCTCCTGCTGACCTATCCGCAAGCGTAGTACGATACAGAGTCTCCTCGATGGCATCGAATCCAATCTGACCTGAATTGATTCCGACCACTGTCATGCAGACACCGTCCAATGCTACGCTAGCACCAATCTCAAGACCATCATCAAAGCCTGTCAGATCGATAGTGAAAGAGCGAACTCCTTCCCTTTCCTCTACACTGAGAATCGGGGCCGTTCCGGCCACTATACCAGTGTACATCCTAATCCTCCTCGTATGGCCCACCTTTCGAGCCCGGCCAAAGATCAAGGATTTTAGCGATGATTTTGCGAGTACCGTCGAGGTCATCTGAGAGCCCTTCGACCCTGACAACCTCAATGTTGGAGTGTCCATTGGCATCCAATCCCTCTCGGATGGAATCGATAGAGTGCTTCTGGTCATAGCCCAGTGCGATTATGTCTGGCCGAACCACATCTAGGATGTCGAATATAGGCGAAGTAGGCGGATTTCCGACCATTGCTCTGTCAACGGGCTTGAGTCCCGAAACCATCCTACACCTGAGTTCGTGTGAGGTAATCGGCTCATGCTTCTGCTTCCTGACGGTATCATCGTGCGCTACGACAACCACAAGCTCATCTCCTAGGCCTTTGGCCTGCTCTACATAGTGTAGGTGACCCGCGTGCAGGAGGTCGAACACACCTACTGCCATCACTCGTGCCATAGCCTAACCAGCCTCTTCCTATCTTCTCTACTCTTCGATTCCCATGGCTTCAAGGATTTCGCCCCCGGTGATCATAGGTATTCCGTGATTCTTAGCGTACTCCCTAGCAGCTTCAACAGACAGCGCACCATCTCCATCTGGTTCCAGCATCTCAGCTCCAATTGTGCACGGGGAACGCCCGGAAAGGCGGGCAATGGAAACTGCAAGTTCGGTGTGGCCTTGGCGTGATTTCAGTCCCAAAGGAGACTCCCTACAGACCGGGATGTGCCCTGGTGTTCGGAACTCAGCTCCGAGTGCTGCGCGAGCAGCCCCTACATCAGCACCACTTGCCAGCAGCTCTTGAGCCAATTCTCCGAACCTCCTAGTCGTCAGTGCCCTGTCTCTGTCTGTAATGCCTGTGTATGTCTCTCGGTGATTGAGTGAGAGAGTGAATGCTGAGCGTTTGTCGTACTGCAGGTCATCAGTGATTAACTCGCCGAGAATGGGATTCTCCTTGACCAGTACTGGATGAGTGTGAATGTCTTGTAGCCAAGGAAGTCCAAACATCTCTCCGATATCGTTGCCGATTGCGAGGAATAGCAAGCCACCACAATCATTGCGCAACGTCCTCATGACCTGAGGAGTGGCAGCATCCGCCGGCCATAGAAGATCTGTCTCCTTCTCTCTGAAATCGGAGTCGAAAACCATCACCGGCTCGCCTTGTCTGAAGGCAGCGATGGCATGCTCGACCGCCGAAACCATGCTGTCCGGAGGGGCCATACATACCCGTTATTTTCGGTCACAGACCGAATCCTTCTCATGCGTCGCTCTACCGCCATGTCTGATGACGGAGCGAATAGAGGTCGTTGTTCCTGTTAGAGTCGACCTCGCAGGAGGCTGGACCGACGTCCAGCCATACTCAGGAGATCACGGCGGCGAGGTTGTCAACTTCGCTATCAATAGGTACATCCGCAGCGTCATGGAGAAGGACGACGAGGGACGAATCAGAGTTGAGTATAGCAGCGACATGCCGACAGGTTCCGGATTGGGGACTAGCGGCGCCATGAATGTCGGGCTAATTGCGACGATAGCAGGTGGAGGAAAAAGCCCCGAGGATATTGCCGAACTGGCCTTCCAGTTCGAGGCTCTGCTTGAGAACAGAGGAGGCAGGCAGGACCAGTGGGCAGCAGCTCGCGGCGGCTTCAATCATCTACTGTTCCTGGGGGATGAGGTTGAGGAGATGCCATTCGAGCCGATGAAATCAGCTAGGAACTGGCTTCGTAAGCACTTTGTGATAGCCTACACTGGCATTGAGCATAAGTCAGGAGACCTTCACTCAAGAGTTTGGGAGCGCTACGATGATGGTGACGAAGAAGTCATCTCAGGATTACACCTGATTAGAGGTGCTGCTAGAAACATGGCAGACGGCCTGCAGAGGGATCGCAGGGAACTGGTTGTCAAGGCGCTCAACGATGTCTGTGAGGGAGTCGATCTCATCGACAAATCGATTCATGACCCATTCCGAGAAGTAGTTGGGAATTTGAAGAAGTCCGGCTCGGTTGTTGCATGGAAGGCACTCGGTGCCGGCGGTGGTGGTTCTGTTGGTCTTCTTTGCTCTCCGACGGGCCGCAGTGATACGATTTCTGCAATCGAAGTAGCAGGTTGGGAAGTCATGGAATGGGACTACGACGAAATTGGCATGCAAGTCAACTGACGACTAAAGTCTACCTAAGCCTCAAACACTCCCTCACTTTCGTCCTACCAATGGTAGGACGCCGAGCAGCCATCGCAACAGCAATCGCGTTGTTGTTCCTAATCCCTCTAGCTTCATCCACAATTATCGCTGAGAGAGAACCGGGCGGATTCGATGCTGATGGCAATTGGACGCCCTCTGTGGAGCATGAAGTACATCCTGACTGGTGGCTCTACTGGAGCCGAGACAAAGACGGTAACGAGTTGGATGACAGATTGGAATGGCTGCTTGAGCAACCCACTGAAATGCAGCAGGACTGGTGGAAGAGAGCCCCGCCAGGAAGTGCCCGAATCTTTGTCGACTACGACCACCATCCTACAGATGCAGATGTTTCCGCATTGGAGGATTTAGGAGTCGAGGTCACTTTCCGCTTCACATACCTAGACACCGTCTCCGCCACAGCCCCGTTTGATTCAATCCTTGACCTGAATGGAATCCGCTCACTTCCTGGAGTGGTGATGGTTGAGGACCTAGGTCTAGCAGAGCCAAACATGCATCAAGCAGTGCCGACAATGGGCGTAGATACAGTCTGGCAGGACCTCGGTCTGGATGGTACTGGCTCAGTTATCGCGATTCTCGACACAGGAGTCCGAGGTGACCATGAAGGACTCAATGATATGGATGACGACCCGTTTACCTGCATTGATGACCCTCCAGAACCCGATCCTACGGACCCCACTCCTCCACCTGTTCCTGCAGATTGCGACCCCAAGATTATCGCCTTCTTCGATGCTGTAATCACTGATGAGGAGCATGACCCCGCGGAGTCATACGATTCAGGAACCCATGGCACTCACGTCGCCGGAATAGCTGCCGGTAGCGGCGGTGGCCAGACAGATCCAGCCACAGGTCTGAGATATGTGGGAGCCGCCCCAGGAGCGTGGCTAATCAACATCTTAGCATGCTGCGATGGTGACATCGAGGATGTGATGCAGGGTGCACAGTGGGCAATAGACAACAAGGACAAGCACGGCATAGATATCGTGACCTCCTCACTGGGCGAGCAACAGTTTGAGATTCACTTCGACAACGACGGCAACTCCGCTTGGAGCCGTCAGATGGACATGGTCGTCGAGGCAGGCATCATCACCACCCTGTCTGCCGGCAACGAATTCGGAGGCGCGACATTCGCTGGTTGCAACACCATTGACAGCCCAGGCGATGCTAGGCTACCTGTTACTGTTGCAAGTCTAGACAAGGATCTCGGACTGGCGATATATAGTAGCCGTGGTTACACTTCCGACTTACGCGTTAAGCCAGATGTTGCCACTATAGGATCTAGCATCATGGCACCAGATGCAGCCACTCAGGATGGATATACTAGCAAGTCTGGAACTAGCATGGCTACTCCCTTGATGGCAGGAATAGCGGCTCTAATGGTTCAGTCAAATCCAGACATCACTCCAACCGAGTTTAAAGACATAATCGCAGCCTACTCGATCGAGAGAGAAATCGCCCTCTTGGATGATCCTGGATTCAATGACTGCAGTCTGTTGGAGACGCGTCCCGACAACGAGTTCGGTTACGGCCAAGCAGATCCTGTGGCCTTTGTAGAGGCTGCAGGAAGCATTGACCGTTCACTAAATGTCTCTATGGACTTGGATACACTACAAGAAATCGGCAATGAGAGCTACATCGCTGGAACAGCATCCGGTGGTGCACCCGGAATGGGCATTGTTGAAGTCAAGGTTGGAGGAGGTGAATGGAAGGGTGCAGCAGACCTGTCGAAAAATGGTGACTGGGCAACCTGGAGAGTTAAACTAGACCCACACACTGAATCTGGTAATTCAACAGTCTATGCCCGACTAGTTATCTCGGAGGACAGCATCTCTCCAATTGATGCCCGAAGAGTTGTACTCATTGACGGCCAGTCTGCA
>MDTE01154792.1_pt1 | contig 12707 bp, 14 predicted proteins | sample 811231 | NCBI WGS metagenome assembly MDTE01 (sample SAMN05326651, study PRJNA326480) | marine metagenome | isolation source: seawater | place: Indian Ocean: Red Sea | collected 2010
TAAAATTAAAATGGGATGTATGATCAATTTAATACCACTAATTATTGATATTTGTATTAAAGAATTTTTTTCAAATTTATTGTATAAATTTATACCTATTGCAAATAAAGCTGTTGGAGTTGCTGCATATGATAAAATTTCTATAAATTTTAGAATAATTATATTAATTTTTATCTCAAATAGAACAAATATGAAACCCATAAAAACAGCTGCTAATATAGGATTTTTTAAAATATTTAAAATTAATAAAAAAAATTCATTTAAAATGTTTGTATTTTGAATTTTTAATGCAAAAAAAGAAGTAAAAATTAATAATACAAAAGTATCAACAAGTAAAATCAAACTAATTGGAATAGCTGAACTCTCTCCAAATGCAAGTATACATAATGGGATTCCCATATAACCATAATTTGGGTAAGTTGAATTTAAAGAAAATATTGAAGATTCTTTCTTATTATTTTTTATTATTAAAAATGAAATCAAAAAACTTATAAATAATAAAATTATAGAAACTATTTCAAAACGAATAATAAAACTCCAATTAAAAATATCATTATTTGAAGATGCTTTTAAGATATTTAAAAACATAAAAGGAGGTAAAGTAACGTATAATGCAAATTTTGTTAAAGTTTTGGAATTATCTTCATTAAAAACTTTATTTAAACTAAATAATGTACCTAAGAAAATAATTGCAAAAAAAGGTATAGTAATTGATAATACATTATACATAAAAACGGAGTGAAAATGTCAGCATATTTAATAGCACAAATTAATGTTACAAATAAAGATTCTTATAAAGATTATTTATCAAAAGTTTCTTCAATTGTTGAAAAATATGGAGGAGAATACATCATAAGAGCTGGAAATTTTACAACAGTATTAGGAGAATGGAAATACAAAAGAAATGTTGTTATTAAATTTCCTTCATATGATATTGCAATGAAATGGTATAATTCTAAAGAGTATTTGCCAGTTAGAAAAATAAGAGAAGATAATTCATTGGGGAATGTAATAATTATTGAAGGTGCGCAATAATTATTTAAATAATTTATTTTTTTTCTTTATCCAACCATTTATACCATTTTTTAAAGAATAAATATTTTTCATCTTTATGTTTTCCGTTAATCCATTAGCAAGAATAGATGAATATTCTCCATCTTGATCAATTAAAATTATATGATCGTCTTTTTTAGCAATAGATTTTAATTTATTCAAAAAATTTTTATTTAAATTTCCTTTAGAATCAAAAGCTTGTATATTAATTGATTTTTTAATTCTTCCAGTTTTTGATATGTTCTCTTTACTTCTTATATCAATTAAAAATAAATTATTTTTAAAATTTAATATTTTCTCTTTTTCATAGTTTTTTAAAATATCATTACTTATTAGATTATATTTATGAGGTTGAATTTTTAGAATTTCAATTTCAAAAATTAACCAAGAATTTGGTGGAATTAAATTTTTTATACCTTTATTACCGTATGCTAAATCTGGAGGAATTTTAATTTTCCTTTTTCCTCCTTCTCTCATCCCATTTAATCCAATTTCCCACCCTTCAATTACCTGTCTTAACCCATACTGAAAAACAAATGGTTTATTTCTCTTTAAACTACTGTCAAATATTTTTTTATTTTCAAACATACCACTATAATGAACAGTTATTTTATAATGATTTTTTATATCCTTTCCTGCACCCGGAATATCATTTAAAATAATAACATTATTTTGATTAGTGTTTTTTACCCCTTTATTTATAGGAGAGCAGGAATAAGTAATGAATAAAAAAAAAATAAAACAAAATAAGTATTTAATCATTAATTTGCTTATATTGTGAAGGTATAGAAAAAATCCCACTTAAAACTATTAGTATAGCACCAATAATAGCATAAAAATTTAAATATTCATCAAATACAAAATAACCAATTAAAACTGAGTAGAAAATTTGAATATAAACTAAACAAAAAAGAGAAGAATAGTATTTTTGAGACCTTTGAAATGCATGTGTATATAGCAGCATTGCACCATTAATTAATATAGATGATACAAATATTAGAAAAAAAATGTTTAATGAAATTGGTAAAGGGTCATAAACAAATAATATGAAAGATGATGCGTGCACTATTATTCCCCCATATATAAAATACCCTATAGATGAAGTTACGTAATGATATTTATTTACTAAAACTGTGCTTCCTGTAATTATAAATGCGCCGAGTAAAACCAATAAAAAATAATAATTAAAGTTTTCAAAACCAGGTTGTACGACAAATAAAACGCCTATAAAACCAATTAAAAGAGATAAAAATAAAAGGGAGTTTGTTTTTTCTCTAAGTAAAAAAAACGCATAAACACTCCCAAAAAGCGGTGCTGCCATATTAAGTGTTGTGAATTCGGGTAAACTAATATTTTTTAGGGCTATAAATGTTACAAAAGGCATAGGCGCAAATAACAAAGATCTAAACAAAGGAATAAAATAATTTGTAGCTCTTAATTTCTTTTTGAAATTTCCTTTTAATATTAAATATAAAGGAACAATTAAATATACAGGACTACCATAAAAAACAAAATGATAGAATTTTATACCTAAAGGAGATAAGTAATTTATTATAGCATCATTAATTACAAAAAATAATGCACCAATAATAATAAGAGAAGAACTAATTGAAATATCTCTTATTTTACTCATATTGATAATTAAAAATGATATTGTATGATTAAAAAAACTTCTTATATAGAAAAATAGTATAATTACTAATAATTATGAATGATAACAACATTAAAACATATAGACTTATTATTAAAGGTAAAGTTCAAAATGTCGGTTTCCGCCATTGGTTTAGTGATTTAGCTATTTCCCTAGGATTGAATGGTTATGTTAAAAATCATTTAAATAAAGATGAGGTTGAAGCAATAGTTCAGGGTAATATGGACGCTATATTAAATATAACTGAGAAAAGCAAGAATGGTCCTAATTTAGCTTTAGTTGAAGGAGTTATACCTAGTATAATCTACAGTAATGTTAAATATTCAGGTTTTATAGTTAAATACGATAATTAAGTTAGTAGTTTAATTTTTTAACATCATTCAAGGTTAAATCTAAAGATATTTTAAATTTTTCTATACAAAAATCAATTTCTTGTTTTGAAATAGTTAATGGTGGAGAACACATCATTCCATCCCTTACTGCACGCATTATAATATTATTATTTATACAATGATCTCTACAAATACTTCCAACATTGCCAGTAGGATTAAATAATTCTTTTGTTTTTTTATTCTTCACTAATTCTATTCCAATTAATAATCCTTGTCCTCTTACTTCACCAACTAATGGATGATCTTCAAATTCTTTCATTCTTTTTTGGAAATATGGAGCAATATTATTTTTAACATTTTCAATAATTTTTTCTTCTTTTAATATTCTAATATTTTCAATTGCTACTGCACAAGCTACAGGATGACCTGAATAAGTATAACCATGATAAAACTCTTCACCCTTATCAATAAGTGTTCTAGAAACTTTCTCTCCTATGCCGATACCTGATAAAGGAAGGTAACCAGATGTAATTCCTTTTGCAAAGGTAATAATATCGGGATTAATGTTATAATGATGAGAACCAAACCATTCTCCTGTTCTTCCAAATCCGCAAATTACCTCATCAATGCATAAAAGCATGTCATATTTTTCGCATAAATCCTGAATTAATTTCCAATAATTTTTTGGGGGAACAATAACTCCACCCGCTCCTTGTATTGGCTCTCCTATAAAAGCAGCAACATTTTGAGGACCTACTTCTAAAATTTTTTTTTCAATTTCATTGACAGCAAAATTACAAAATTCAGTCTCATTCATATTTTTACCAAAAACATATTTATAAGGTGGTAAAGCATGTACAAATCCAGGAATTGGTAGATCTCCTTGATTATGCATAGCCTGCATACCGCCTAAACTAGCAGAAGCCATAGTGCTACCATGATAAGCATACGTTCTACTAATAAATGTTTTTTTATTTTTTTTTCCTAATAAATCCCAATATCTTCTCACTAACCTAATTAGTGTATCATTTGATTCAGATCCACTGGAACCATAAAAAAATTTTTTAATACCTAATGGAGAAATTTCAGATAAAACTCTAGACAATTCAATAGCCGGGGTATTAGCTGTTTTAAAAAAAGAATTATAATATGGCAATTGCTCCATTTGTTGTGAAGCAACTTTAGCTAATTCTGTTCTTCCATAACCAATATTTACACACCACAAACCGGCCATCATATCTAAAATTTTATTATCTTCACTATCAAAAATATAATTACCTTTAGCAGAAATTACTATTCTTGAGCCTTCATTATTAAGTTGTTTGTAATCAGTAAAAGGGTGTAAATAATATTCTGAATCAATTTCCTGCCAATGTTTCGTAGTTCTATTTGATAAATGCATGAAAGATTTATTAATTATTTTTTTGTCAAAATTGATAAAATTAGTGGTAAAATCATTATTATAGACAAGAAATATCCTGGATTAAAAAGCCAATATAATAAACCGATTGAAAAAATAAGCATCCAAAATTCATTTTTATTTAAAATACTCATAACTATTTAATAAACAATTATAATAAAATTTCTATATTTAATTTATTGGATTGATGCATTCCTTAGAGTTATTATTAGGATTATTAACAAATTTACTCACTTTGTAAAATATTAGATCGTTTTCAATATCTGATATAAAATTCAAATTTAAAAAATCTTTTTTATTTTCTTTTAAGTACTCATTTGCCTCATCATTATTAAATATTACTGGCATTCTATTATGAATCTTTTCTAAATTATTATTTGAATTTTTAGTTATTATTGAAAAAAATTTATGTTTAGTATTATCTAAATAAAAATATTTCCAAATTCCTGCAAAAAAAATAGTATCTAGGTTTGGCATATGAATAAAAAATGGAAATTTTTTATTAGCGATTGTTTTCCACTCATAATAACCATTGGCAGGAATAATGCATTTTCTTTTTTCAAATGATTCGCTAAATATCATTTTTTTCTTAATTGTTTCTAATCTTGAATTAATAATAATTTTTATTGTTTTTTCATTCTTATCAATAAATTTTAAACCCCAATTTGCTAACTCTATATTTAAAAAATTATTATTTGTTATTATTGTTAATAATTGAGACGGAGAGATATTATATGAAAATTTATCTAAAATTTTAATTGATTTGTTAATCGAAAAAATTCTGATTAGTTGATTATTTTTATTTAAATTTATAAATCTCCCACACATTTTTTTATTTAAGCAGATTTTGACAATTTCATTGGTTGAGAAACTCCTATAGTCATCCAACAATCAAAAAAATCTCCTTTTAAATTAACTTTTTGAACAGTCCATTGAAATCCAAATTTATTTCCAAATTTATCTATCAATTCTACAAAAAAATAAGAAATATTTTCATTCTTTTTAACAGGGATTATTTTATGCTTTTGATGATCTAGCATGACTGAATATTCTTTTGAATAGATCATTTTAGTAAAATTATTTAATGGTCCAGTATAGATTTTATTACTTGGATGTGCAAACTCCCATGTTTGAACTATGCCTGCATTTTCATATGGAAAATTATTATTCATTAAGGCATTTAATTGAATAGATACAACCCTTTCTGGTTCTAAATTAGGAGAAGGTTTAATTAATTCTCCATAAACAGGATTTGAAATAAAAAATATAAGTATATAAAATAAATATTTCATTTTATAATTTTTTAAAAAATTCATTTAATTCATATGTTAGTAAATCACTATCATTTTTATTAAAAACTATCGGAGGTTTTATTTTTATCACGTTATTATAAGGACCATCAGTACTTAATAATATGCCTTTTTCTCTCATTTTATTAATTAAAGTATTTGCTAATTTAGGATTTGGGTTGTTAAAACTATTATTAATTAAATCAATTCCTATAAATAATCCCCTTCCCCGAACTTCAGAAATTATGTAGGGATATTTTTTTTGAATTTTTAATAAGGATTTTAACAAATATTTGCCAACATTATTTGAAAGATATTGTAAGTTTTCATTTTCTATAATATCTAATACAGATTCTCCAATTGCGCATGAAACTGGATTTCCTCCAAAAGAATTGAAATATTCCATACCATTATTAAAGGATGATGCTATTTCTTTAGTAGTAACAACAGCTGCAATTGGGTGTCCGTTCCCCATAGGTTTACCAAGAGTTACTATATCGGGTATTACACCATGTTCTTCAAATGCCCAAAAGTTATTACCTACTCTTCCAAAACCAGTTTGAACTTCATCAACAATACATAATCCATTATTTTTCCTAATAATTTTAAAAACTTCTTTTAAATAATTTTTAGGTAATATTATTTGACCTCCACAGCCCAAAATACTTTCTACAAAAAAACATGAAAGTTGATTTTTATTATAATTTATTTTATCAACTAATAATTTTACTTGATTAATATATTTGTTAATCCAATTTTTATCGGAATATAACCATTTTCCTCTAATACCGTCAGGCATTTCAGCAATATGAACATGTTTTTTTTGTCCATTTCCACCTTTGCCTTTAAATTTATATGGACTCAAATCAATAAGTGAATTTGTATGGCCATGATATGCATTATCCATAACTAAAACATTATTAGCTTTAGTATATTGCATAGAAATTCTATAAGCTAAATCATTTGCTTCAGAACCAGTACAAACAAAAAAAATTGTATTTAATTTTTTTGGAAATTTATTTAGTAGTTTTTCACTATAATCATTAATGATTTTATATACATATCTTGTATTTGTATTAAGTCTTAGATTTTGTCTCAATAATGACTGATGTATTTGAGGGTGGCAATGACCAACATGTGAAATATTATTAACGCAATCTAAATATTTTTTGCCCTTATTATCATATAAATATTGATATTTTCCCTCTGATAACTGAATAGGTTTTTTATAAGATATAGATAAATTTCTACTAATGTAAGTATTTCTTTTTTTTATAAGCTCATTAGTTTTATTATTGTACGTTGAAAATGATTTTGATAATTCAATTATTCTATCATGATAATTTGATTTTTGTGAAAAAAATGGATAATTACAAAAATCTCTAATTATAAATATAAATGAATATATATTAATTTTATCTAACTTATACAATAAATTCCATGCATCTCTTTTACTAATTAATATATATTTATTTTGAGGAAATTTCTTAATTTGTCTTTCAGCCATAATAACAGTTATAGTAAGACGAGATTTGACTAGAGACATTAGTGAGATTGTTTCATCAAAATTAATTGAGAATTTTTTGTGATAACTTGTAATTATGTTTTTTAGAGTAATGTATAAATTTTTTTGATTCATTAAAGCATAAGATAAGGAAACAGCTAAATCATTTATAGTAGGAGCAAAAACCATATCGCCATAGTCAAGTAAACCAATAATTTTATTTTTAGAAACAACTAAGTTATAATTATTTGCATCTCCATGAGTTAAAGAGTAACGAAGATTTTTTTTATTTTTTTTTACAAATTTTTTAAATTCATTTAAATTTTTTTCAATAATAGTTCTTTTTTTATTTTTAAATAAATCTATATATTTATTTGTCCATTCAATTGAAGAAGGGTCCCATTCAAATTTTCTAAAAGCAGATGGGTGTCCCATACTTTTTAATTCATTTGATAAAATACCCAAGTAAGTTCCTAATGAAATCTCAAGTTCTGTTGAATTTTTACATTCAGCAAATAATTTTCCGTCAATGTAAGATAATAATCTAACAAAACATTTTGAATTATTTAAATCTCGATAAATTAATATTTTATTATGCATTTTTTTTGGAATAATTTTGTTAATAGAAGATCTTTTATTAAGCTCTGATAAGACATAATCTTGAAGATCTAATATTTTTTTAGTTTCTAAAGAATTATATATTTTTAAAATAAATTTTTTTTTGCTATCTAATGTAATTAAATAATTTTTATCTCTTTCACTATTTAGTTCTTTTAAAGTAAATTTATGCACATAAAAAAAACTATAATTTTGAGAGAGCCATTTAATTAAATGATTTTTATTAATTTTTGGTGGAGTTGAATTAAAAACTGACATAAATATTAGATAATGTATATAAAAAATTCTTCCTATAAAAGAAATAACTTTATATGTTTTGGAGCAGTTCATTTTGATAATGTTTTGCAACTTAAAAAAAAACATTATAATTATAGAACTAACCCTATAATTAAATCTTCCTATTTAGGTGGAGTGGCCTATAATATTGCAAAACAATTTGCAATCTTAGGAGCTAAAAGTACTTTAATATCACTAAATTGTTCAAATGATATTAAAAATAAGATTAAAAATGAAAAAATTATTTTCAAGATTATAAATAAAAAAAAGTTAGATAGATCCTACAATTCAATAATAAACTTAAAAGGAGAAATGATTTTAGGATTAGCTGATATGGATAATTATGAAAAGAAAATAGTTGTTAAAAAAAATTTTTTTTTTAACAACAATATAATTATTTTTGATTTAAATTTTTCATACGAAACTATTAGATATTTAGTTAATCAATATTACCATAACAACATTATATGTATTTGTGGAACATCAAGTCATAAAATTTATAAAATAAATACCTTAATTAAAAAAATTGATTTTTTAATACTTAATAAACAAGAAAGCTTTAATTTATCAAATAAAAAAAATATAAATTCATCATTGAGAAAAATAATTAAAAAGAATAATAAATTAACAATCGTTATTACAAATGGAAAAAATTCAGTCAAAGCATATCATGAAAGAAAAATATATACATGTAAACCACCTAAAATAAAAATTTATAATGAAAATAAAGCAGGAGATATAATGAGTAGTTTTTTTTATTATTTTTTTTTTAAAGGATTAGATTTTAAAACAATTTTAGCTAAAAGCGTTATAGCTGGAAGTTTACATGCATCTGGATATATATCAAAAAAAAATGAATATTTAAAAATGATTGACAAACTAATGAAAAATATAAAAATTAAAACTTTGGATTATTATGAATAATTCTTTAATTAAAATAAGCAAGGAAGTTAAATTTGGTTTAAAACATAACAAGCCAATAGTTGCTCTTGAAAGTACATTAATTAGTCATGGTCTTCCTTATCCAGAAAATATTCATGTGGCAATCTCGTGTATTGATGAAATTAAAAAAAATGGCTCAATACCTGCAACAATAGGAATTATTAATGGCAATATTAAAGTTGGGTTAAATGAAAAAGATATACTGATCCTTGGAAAAAATAAAAATGTTCAAAAAGTAAATAAAAATAATTTATCTATAATTGTTAATAATAAATTAAATGGGGCCACGACTGTTGGATCTACAATTAATATTGCTTGTATGGTTGGAATAAAGTTTTTTTCTACAGGAGGAATTGGAGGAGTTCATTTAAACTATGAAAAAAACATGGACGTTTCTTCAGACTTATATGAATTATCGAAAAATAACATATGTGTTATTTGTAGTGGTGCAAAATCTATATTAGATATTAATAAAACTTATGAAAAATTAGAAAGCTTGGGAATTCCTAGAATAGGTTACAAAACAAAATACATGCCAGGTTTTTGGTATTATCAAACTGATAATCTTGTTGATTATAATTTTACTAAAATAGCCGATTTAGTTAAATATTTAAAAATTAATGAAAAATTAAAAAATAAAAACTCAACTTCTATTTTACTGTTTAATCCAATTACAAAAACTAAAGCAATAGAAAAAAACAAAGTGAATCAATGGATTAAAGCTTCAATTAAAAAGGCTAATAAATTATCTATAGATGGTAAAAAATTAACACCATTTTTAATAAGTGAAATTAACAAATTATCTAAAAATGAGACATTAAATGCAAATATAGAATTAATTATTAAAAATGCAAATTTTGCTGGAAAACTAGCATTTAATTATTTCCTTAAATAATCTTCTTTAACTCCTTTTTTAATAAATTAAAAAAATTATTGTGATCTACTTCATTTATTACTTTGCAGTTTACATTTCTTTTAGTTACTCCTAGCCAATCAACAACAGTTTTACCTCTTGTTATTAAAGATTCTTTTTCTACTTCAACATTTACTTGTTTTCCTTCAAATAAAGTTTCATCAATAAGATAAGCTATCACACAGGGATCATGTAGAGGAGATTCATCAATTTTATAAAGTTTTCGATGAAACTTTGAATAGAAAAGCATTAAATCAGCAAAAAATTTTGATGATATATTTCCGTTAGATTTAATATCTTCTATTATTCTGTCATTAACCATTACTTTATGTGTGACATCCAATCCCATCATAACTAATGGAATTCCAGAATTTAAAACAACATCTGCCGCATGCGGATCTACATAAATATTAAATTCAGCAGCAGGGGTAATATTCCCTAGAGACATCCCTACTCCACCCATAAAAACAATTTCTTTTATATTATCTCTAATTTTAGGTTCTTTTATTAAAGATAAAGCAATATTTGTTAATGGCCCTGTAGGACAAAGATATATTTGTTCTTCTGCACTTAGACATGTTTTAATTATGAAATCAACTGCATTTAGTTTTTCAATATTATAACCTTTTTTTATTTCTATTGGATCACCCTCTGTATCCAAACCACTTTTACCGTGAACATGTGCTGCTGTGATCAAATCATAAACAATTGGCTTTTCTGATCCAGCGTAAATTTTAATATCTGTTCTATTAATTAATGAACAAATTTTTAAAGCATTTGAAATTGTATTTTGCAAAATTGTATTACCTGCAACACAAGTAATACCTAATATTTCAATTTTTTCATTTGCTGCAGCAAGCATTATAGCAACTGCATCATCGTGACCTGGATCACAATCTAATATTATTTTTTTTTTCATTAAACAAACCCTTTGAGAGGAAGATTTGCTCTCTGTAACCAATTATTATCTGAATAAAAGGAATTGCCATCAATAATGTGAAAAGTAAAGGCATGTCTTGATTTATCACTTTTATTTTCACAAGAATAATGGGGTAATCTACCATGTAATAAAACTAAAGATCCCTTAGAAACTTCTAGAGGTGTATCTGTTTTTTCAAAAGGTGTTTCATTTAATATTATCATTTCCATTTTATTATTTATTTTTTTAAACCTTTTTCTTAATGGACCTTTATGACCTCCCTTAGCTGCCCAGAGGCAGCCATTTTCAATATTGGCATCTTCAAGAGCTACCCAGAATCCTGTTGCTGATTCAGGTTCTGTGTAAATAAATGTAGAGTCTTGATGACAAACTACTTCCCCTCCTATTTTAGGTTGTTTAAAAATATACATAGATTGTAAAATCTTAGGAGACAATATCCCTAAAGAATTTGCAATATTATTTAGATCTTCTCTATGAGAAAATTCATAAAATTTATCATCTAAATCGTGGAGCGCATGTCCAATTTTATTAATTACTAATTCAATTGAATTAGTTAAATTTCCATTTTCATCAAAAGCTTTACTTTCAAAAAAAAATCTTATTTTATCTCCAGATTCTAAAAAATATTTATCTCCTGCATGTTTTTGGTCATTTGTATCAAAAATAGATTTAAAAGATTGGTCATTTGGATTGAATTCTTTAATTAATTGGTTTGCTCTATCACGAATAATGTCACATTCTGTTTCGTTATAAAAATTATTAATTATTAGAAAACCATTTTCATTCCAAAAAGAAAGCATTTTTTCGTTAAATGGTAAATGACTTCTATCAAAAACTTTCACTAATTAAATTCCAATAAATTTGGTTAAAAAAGGTAAAGCAAATTTAAAAATTTGTAAGATTTGAGGTAATATAAATCTTCCTGAAGTAGCTAAAAAAAACAATATTGCAGCAATTACAATTATTAATATTATTCTTTTATAAATATCAGATTTATTAGTTGATTTTTTTGCTCTGTTTCTGAAAATTAGAATTATAAAAACTAATAATATTAATACTATCAATAACCTGATCATTAATTTTATTTATATGTATATTTTGTAAGTTCAATCAATATTAGAGAAAAATAATTTAATTATTGGCAGTTTTCTAGGAAATTTAATCAAATTAATTAATTGACACGAAATTTTTGTATTTTTTTGCAATTTTTAAGGTTTTTTTAGATCTATAAACTTTTGTGAGATTTTTATGATAAATTTTAATATAATTACTATAAATCAATAAGTTAAAAATTTTTGCCTAATTTTTTTAGATTCCTTATAAAAAAAGAAAATAATAGAAGAAAAAAATTAATATTTTCAATAATTTATAACAATATTAATAATTTTAATTAATTTTATTATTTAAAAATATAGAAGGAAGCACGCTTAAGGAAGTCTTAAGTTACGTGATTAACTAATATTCGAGGAGAATAAGTATGTTAGATACTGTAAAGAGTTGGTTAAGGCAGATAACTGAAGTTGGTCTTCTTTTAATTGCTGCAGCTATAGTACTCGAAGTGATTTTTGGGAGTGCCGTTCCATATATTGGAGTTGGGATCCTAGACAATGTTGTCGCGCTAACTGCAAAATTAGGTCAAGATGGTCTTGTGGGAATAATTGCTATAGGTATCATTGTTTGGCTTTATTTGCGCAGATAATTTCTTAAAAAGGAGTTAATTATGATGGATACAGTTAAAAGTTTTTTAAGAGGTGTAATGGACGTGGCTA